>Ga0209107_10000070_pt1 | contig 62038 bp, 66 predicted proteins | sample LakErihyJuly2011_2_FD_187460 | JGI IMG/M metagenome (GOLD analysis project Ga0209107, IMG submission 187460) | Freshwater microbial communities from dead zone in Lake Erie, Canada - CCB hypolimnion July 2011 (SPAdes) (version 2) | ecosystem: Environmental > Aquatic > Freshwater > Lentic >...
CGCTTCGTGTCCCTTGGTTCCAACCCTTTTTGCATCTCTGCGTGGGTTCTTACATTCGAGGACCGCCTTGCTTTTTCTTTCTTCTTGTGTCTATTATATGTGGTTTTACCACTCCTGTCAACCCCACGCCTTATATAACCCTACACCCATAATGGCTATTGATATAACGTTGACTGTCAGCTGTGGCTTATTTCCCACACGGTATGCCCATGCTGTAAACAAAGCCGTACCCACCACGAAGCTTACAATGTTCCAGGGATAGGCACTCGGGCCCACTGAGTTCAGAGCATGTCCCCCTATGATCAGGATAGCCCCTATCCACTGTAGTACTTCATTCTTATTAATAGTCATCAAGCTGTCTCTTTCAAACGTATCACGAAGCCGCTATAGTCCTTCTTTGCGCGACCCTTAGCCTTCAAGCCCAACATCACACCTTTAGCATCCAAGAAGCGCAAGTCTGTCTCATCTGCACTAGGCACTCCTGCTGGGATCTCATCGTACACTGCCACAACACTCATGCCCTGCTCAAGCGCCGCAGCCACATCAGCGTCATTGCCGTCAGCCTTGCTGAAGGTCAAGTGGTAGTTCTTGTACTGGGCAATCTTACGTCCTAGCACCTTGGTGTAGTCGTAGAACTGTACGTAGGGGAACTGTTCGAAGATGTTCAAGCCTTGCCCTGCATCGTACTTCTCCCAGCTCAAGTCACTAGTACCATTCAAGCGGAACACGGGAGTCAGCCCCAGCTTGGTAGCCAACTTGATAGCCTTGTTGATGTCGCTAACCAAGTCCTGCATGAATGCATCGCGATCAAAGAAGAACGCCACTGTCTTGCGTATACGTGCCTTCTGGATAACGTTGGTGTTCTCGCCCTTCTTGAACATACCACCACGTCCGGCAGTGTTAAGGCATGCGGCAATGCAACCCTTTGTGGCCTTTGGGCAGGTGTTCTTGCCTGACAAGTCGCTGGGTGCAAGGTGCAGGATAAAGCTGAGATAGCCCAGCTTGGTGCCCTTTTGGATCTTTGGATTAGCAGTTGAAAGCAGTTTGAACATCGTCGCTCCTTGTTAGTGTATGTGTATTATAACACTGAATAGCTTCGGTGTCAACCCCTGCGAAGTGCCCAGGCGATGCAATCCAAATTGGGATCGCTGTTGCAGGGTCTAGTGGCAGGGGTTGGCACTTCAGCAATCTGCGTCGAAGCTTTCCCACTCTTGTGCTTCGTCGGGCTGGCCGTCATCCTCATCTTCCTCGTCCAGGATGTCGTTGCTTCGCATCATGTCCGCTACATCGTCCTCGCTCATGTAGGCCAGGGCCATCTCAGCCACCGCCTCAGCAGTGATAAGACCTTCGTCCATCATCTCAAGCAATCGTGTAGTCTGTGTTCGCATATCAACTCCTTGTTAGTGTATGTGTCTATTATACTGGTAAAACCACATGCTGTCAACCAAAGACCCTTTCGGGTCTAGGGTTACATGCTCCAGTAGCTCTCCGAACTGGGCGAACAGAAGTAGGGCGTATCGTACTTCTCGCGGAACTCGCGTCCACCCATCAAGTTCTTGCGGGTCACCCAAGTCTCATGTACTTCTACGATGAATCCCAGCCGACGCTTGCCATCAGCAACGGCATTGATATAGGCTTCTGTGCTCTCAGCGTACTCTTCCTTGCTGTAGAGTCTACGACCCTCTTTGGTCCGCTTGTCTGCCTTGTACAGTTCCAACGTATATTCAGTCATTGTGCTCATATCAATCTCCTCTTGTGTCTGTGTTGAGAATGGGTTTAACTGCTCTACGAATCGCTACTTCTGTCTTGTGCGCTTCTGCTTTGCCACGTATCACAGCATGAACTAAGATCTCTATCTCGTCTTTGCTGTTGAGCTTACGCAATTCAGCGCACAAGAGCCAGTTCTTGTCTTCTGTCTTAGCACGGTAGAAGTGCTTGGCGGCACGTGACTTGACGCTCTTTTGTACAGTAGTCTCAGTCTTAGCAGTCACGCCAATGTAGTTCTTACCGTTAACGATAAGCTCGTATATGATGTGATTGCGATCTACTCGCTTTTTACGGGGTGTGTTTTTTGCTTCCATGTGTGTATTATAGCAAGGTTTTACCACTCTGTCAACCACAAAGATAAAGCCCTTACGGGCTCTAGGGTTAAAGCACCCAGCCGCGGAAGTTCTCGTAGTCGTAGACTGCTACTTCTTTACGACCTTTGAGATATACAATTAATCCCCCAATGTCGTCTGTAGTACAGTTCTCTAAAGTGTCTGCAAACTCGCGTTCAAAGCGATCTGTATACTTTTCTATGCCGTCTCCCAAGCCCTGTTCGTACTCTGCGACAGCTTCGTCACAATAGTCTGCTACAGTTTGCATTGTGTTAATTGCCTCAATGTTATACATACAGTTCCTTTTGCGTTTAAAAATGTATTATAGCACTTTTTGGCGACTTTGTCAATAACATATGATTTGTAGGGTTTCTTGTGGCTAAAAACATACTGTTGGATCCGCGCCACACCCGCCGGCACTCCAGGGCAAACAAGACTAGTTCTTATTCGTATCTACTGCAAAAGAAAACCCTATAGCCCATAAGGTTATAGGGATTCTAGTATAATCTTTGGGCAAGTTTCCCTAGACTATCCCGCCCAGCTGGTTCCTGCTCAACAGAGCTAGCCTTAACCGGTTAGAGTATGCGGTCGCTGGTTCGAACAGTATACGCAGGGTTTATAACGCCGTTGCTCAAGTTGACAGTAACAGGGCGCCCAGACTCTAACCTCCTGCCCATAACTTCAACTTTATATCTACCATTCTACGGTTTACTAACATTTGGTGCGACTGGCCGGAATCGAACCGGCACGCCATTACAGCGAGAGATTTTAAGTCTCTTGTGTCTACCTATTTCACCACAGTCGCAATATACAATTGGTGGGCCCCCCGTGAGTCGAACACGGCACCAATGGATTATGAGTCCACTGCTCTAACCAACATGAGCTAGAGGCCCCTCTACACTAGTTATTATACAGGGTTCCCATGGACTAGTCAAGTGAAATGTAGCGACTATAGAGCACTATAATTCTCTATAGAGCACTATAATTGAGTATAATAGAGTATACATGCTGGCCCCTACAGCGGGGTCATTTATAAATACATGATGCGACTATATGAATTCTCCTCACTTACTAAATTCTCAGCCACTGTGAAGATACAGGGCAACTCAGTCAAGACATTTGTACATGCTGAGTCAGATGCACAGGCTCGACTGCTATTGAAGAAGATGTTTGGCAAAGATGCAGTACAGTCAGTGTCCACCACTCCTAAAAAGAAAACCAGTTAATATCTATACAGCGGGGTCACTATATACTATATGCATACATGTACGTATACACACTAGTAAGAGATCCGCTCAGGTTTACACGTATACAACATATAGAGTATATAGAGTATATAGAGCTGAGTAGACCTATACCTTTACAGCGGGGTCACTATATACACACGAGTATACAATGAACTCACAGTGATATCACAGTGGAAAACCGTGGCAGAAACCGTCCAGAATCGGTGGGAGACCGGTGGATATTATGAGAGAAACCAAAGAAAAAGTGTCAAATATTGGCAAAATATTAGGTAAAATAAAAACCTTGAGGCGACGTTGGAGAGGCTATGCAGGAATGCTCCACTCATTCTCCCAGAGTTATCCACAGCTTATCCACACAATTCACTGACTTATCCACAGCCTATACACACGTTACTAACAAGTTATTCTACCCTGCATCTACCCAGTCAATAATGCTTACAGCGGGGTCTTTTTACTGTACAGCAAATATAGGAATCTCTCCATAGCCTCTTGACTCAGCTTGCACTATTGCGTATACTATATAGATACAGTGAGCAGTCTAGCACAATATACGTGCTGTCGCTTATACACTGTGTCATGTAACATGTACTCACACATAGGGTTTTATAGTGGAAAAATCTGCGCTGTTTGGTCGCTACGCTCTGTTGTTATACAGTCGGGTTGATATACACAGGCTACTTTTAGCTCTAATGTTTTGCTTACTATATATAAACTGGACGGATATGGGAGTGGATCATGAACGTATTGAGTTAGATCAGCTACGTGCTAGGGTTGGATATTTAGAGAGGATTTCTTATGAATGAATGGTTATCAGCAATGAAATACTTGTTAATTTGTCTAAGTCTAATTGGCTGTGGTACTTATACACCAGATCCTGCAACTGATGCTCGAATTAAAGCCATGAAATCCATGCGTAATCCCACTTGTCGTGAAGTGGGTAGTTATTTGTACTGCAACGAGAATTAATATGAACAAGTGGTTATATCGTGTGATCTTCACAGCTTTGGCTGCGAACATCTTGTTTGGTGCTTATGCACTAATAGTCTATGAATCGCCCCCAAAGATGTGTTTAAACGGCATTGTCATGGTCTTAAACAAGGATCGAGACATGTATGTGCAATCGGGCACTTTGCCCACTCACTGTATGCCCATCAGCAGGGATTGATCATGAACAAACCTTTCTACATCACATATGAACTAGTTGAAGAGATGCTGGAGTTGCACGATGTTCACTGTGTCTTTGAACTGGATGCTCCCATGCAGATCTTTACCAGGCTCATGGCAGCAGGCTTCTACACAACGCAAGATATGCGTGATCGTACAGCTGAGTTTGCCCAATGTTGGCAACTGAGCGAGATCTACTGTCCACATGAAGGCGTTGACCGTCGTAGTGAATATGGAATGGAGATTATATGAACAAACGAATTCGAGAACTTGCCGCTATTGCAAGAGGACAGGCAATAGTAGGAACAACAGTTGATGAGGAACAATGGCGACAACACGAAGAATTTGTGGAAAAGTTCGCCGAGTTGATTGTGAAAGAATGTGCTGAATTATCTGCGGACAATCCTGGATATAATGGGCTGAATATATTTGATAAAATATTGAAACATTTCGGAGTTGAAGAATGACTTACATTCTAATGATTTGGACAGTGGTAGCAATGGGTGGCGATAGACATTATCAAGCCAAGGCATACGACTGGCGACCCGTTGGTGAGTTTCAAAAAGAAATGGGTAAGTCAGGCCCACAACAGGGCAAGACTGCTCGGGAAATGTGTGAGGATGCCGCCCGACAACTTGGACTGAAGTCTGAAAACTATCGCTGTGTAAGGAGCAAATAATGAACGAACATGATAGAAAACTACTTAATAGTTATTTCTTTGTCAATGGTGTAATCGCTGTAATTATAGTTATTGGTACGGCACTGGCAATGTTGATAATCACATCGTATACCCTTTGGAATATGATATGAACGAACGAATTCGAGAACTTTGGACCAAGGCTGCTGAATTAACCAATGACGATTCATGGCAAAGTCAGACTGAGTTTATGGAACGGTTCGCCGAGTTGGTTGTACAGGAATGCTTGCGTCAGGTTGAAGAACAATACAAGCCTGTGCTGGAAGATGATATCATGATGAAGGACACACATTGGGACGGTTATGTTCAATGCGGTGTTGATTCATATGTGGCTATTAAATTACACTTTTTTGGAGTTGAAGAATGAACGAATACTATGAATATCTTGATTTTCTCCGAGAGAGTGGGGTTACAAACATGTTTGGCGCTGGACCCTATCTTCAAGATCGATTTGATCTTTCTAGACAGGAAGCAAAGAATATTTTAATACAATGGATGGAACAATATGGAGTTGAACAATGACACATACAATACGAGTAACATGTCCACGATGCTTTTTGCGGTTTACCTACACCCAGAAAAACGGCAACACCCTGTTCTCACACGTGGCTAGGTGCCAAGCATGACACCGTGTAAATATCAAGAGCTTGAAGCAACACTAAAGGACCTCTATGAAGGTCGACGGGTAGTTGTACCCCACGACATTGACCATGCACATAATATGCTGATGGTGGCAGGTGCATACATTCAAGATGACAAGCAACGCATGTGGAGCATACTTAAACAAGATTACGGAGTTAAATCATGAATCGACTACATTGTGTAAGATGCTTTGGACCTTTTGCTCGTTTCAAGCAAAACGGCTTGTGGCATGTTAACCATAGGTGCTAATATGACTATAGAAGATCTACAATATATCTTTGAATATCAAATTGAAGAAGGCACAGAGAACTTGTACTTTATGCTGACTGATGGTGATCGTCATCCCCTAATACAACGACATCCTAGTGACGATTTGGCTGGGCTATTACCTATGCTGGACTCGTTTCAATACACGGGACACAATGTCATGCCGAGGTTTGCAAAATGAACAATGAAAAGTGTATCATGTGTGAGCGTCCTACAGAATGGGTGCGCTCAACACAGTTTGCTGGTGATCACCCTTTTTGTCGTGAACACGCTGAGCTAGAGTCAGACTTCCTGGAGAACGACAGCTATACCTATTGGAAGGAAGTTGAGCGTGAGTGAATCTGTAGGAATAACGGGCTTTATTGAAATATTTGAGGGTCGTTTGACCAAAATGAAGCTACATCTCAAAGAAGAGCTGGGCAAGGCTAAAAGCGATAGGGACCGTAAAGCCATACGCAGGCTCACTAGTGATGCACGTAAGCTCAACAAGACCCTAAAAGAAATGCGTAATGCGTCAGCTAAGAAATGTCCACACTGCGGAGAGCGACTATGACACCATACGGATATATCAGCAAGCGATATAGATTTGTCTTTGGGCCCAACAACTTTGAACTCAGCTCTGCTCAAGTACCCTTGACCCCCATTTATCTCAAGCCTCAATACCCAGAACAAGAGCCCTGGGCCGGAGTTGTTCCTAACATTGGAATATTTTACTTTTACCGCGAAAATATTGGTCAGTTTGGCATAGAGCCTTTTTATCTAGGAGTTAAATTATGAAACGTAACGCTCGCACAACCATACAGATAGATCTTGAAGATGATCTGCTGTTTCAGCTCATGCTTAGAGCACATGAGCAGGATATTACCCTAAATCAATTGGTAGAAAATATCCTGCGTGAATATATTGAAAATAACCCGGTAGCCAATGAAGACGTTACATGATGACATGCTGGATCGCATGGGTCGTGCTATGGCGCATGACATTGATACGGATGTTTTAATGAACGCTATGGGTTGGCATGGTTATGAACTTGAACTCAGCACGGGCACAGTATATGGTAATCGCTATACAACTGTACACCCTACCAACAGTGATCATTGGAATGAGATGATGCAGTGGATGTTGGATCACTTTGGACCCTCAAGTGATGACGGAGTATGGACACCCAATATGCGCTGGTATGCCAACAACGCTAAGTTCTGGTTCCGTGACCCTAGAGATTTAACTCTATTTCTGCTCCGGTGGTCTGGCTCGTAGAATATACTTTTCCGGCTCGGGCGGGGGTACATGATAAACAACAGCATGTTCGTAGTGATCTAGCTCTAGACGTCGGGGGTAGCCCTGCCCTATCCAAACTTCAGCATCATGCCTAGGAGTAAACCCACCCAGCTGATTGATCATGCCCACTTCGTGGGGCTTTTCTAATCTAGGCAGTCGGCGTAGATAGTCGCTACTAGCCCACCACCAAGTACCGGACCAATGCCCAGTAGGGTCGCCGGGTACGTGCCAGTTAGCACCAGCAGTATCAAACCCTGATTCTATAGCGGCCACGCACAACTGCCATTTATCTATGTTCCAATACTCTAGGTATTGATTCCACTGTAGGGCAGTATCACGTGTTTCTTTTTGCAAGTGTGGGGCCCCTTTGTTGCTAAAGCGGAATATGGCCCTGCGATCTTCCTGGGTACAAACATATTCGTGTAGTTCTATAATTGAGTAGCATTCACCTAGGGGGCGATAGCTGGGCTTGTAATGCTCTGTGCTTTGATGGAATAGACTGTAAGAGACCCGGGGGTCTTTCATCCAGGGGGTACGATCCAACCAGTCTTTGAACGCGGTGGGCTCATAGTGCAGTTGAAAGTGTATATGGTCAGCACGAGCCCACAGCCCTGAATAGATAACCCGCCCTATTTGTTGTTCAGTTAGGGCTTCCCACCCTGGAAAGTTAGCCAAGTGATAAAACAGTTCTACTTGCATTATTGTGCCGATTGAAAGATCTTACTAGCGGCTATGCTGTCTTCGGGCACGTCTAAGATAGTCCATGTAGAGCCCAGTACAGGAGTTAGATGTATGTGACTGCGGGGTACCCAATACTTGTCTACCTGTAGGTCCATCATGTCTGCCAAGTTGGCCATCACGCTATCCACACAGATTAGGGCTTCTGCACCCTCTATGACCCGGATCCAATCAAATATGCTTTCAGTTATATTGGCATCAACATCTATGTGCATCCATTCTTTGGGTAAGCTCGATAGATCAGGTTTGGCTGTGTAAGCACTACCCTTTAGGTGTGTAACATAGTAGGGTTGACCCTCTTTGACCACACGATTGTACAGGGCCTGTTCACGTTCTGCATTACGGGCAATACATTGACTTAGAGTCCACTTTTTACGGAATGGTACGCCTGCGGCAGTGTACTTGTGCTCGTCAAACTTTTGTATTTGAAAGTAAGGGCGGCCCGCAAGTTCTGGGTGTCCTGTTAGACTTTGATACAAGCAGATCCAATCAGCACAATGTCGCTCTTTGATGATCTTTTCGGGTGTATTATAAAAGAAATCACCACGTTGATCTGTTTCCATAGGAACCCAATCGACCCAAGGAGCCGCATTGAACATACTGTCAAAGAATTCTGCACAAACAGGCCATACTATTTGATATCCCTGTTGATAATAATGATACGCGATAGGTAGGGCAATAACTAAATCTCCTAATCCTCTGCTTTGAATAATACCAAATCTAGGCTTTGGTCCGCCTGCTGTTGTTTCGTTAGTCATTGATAATCCTTTTACATATAATAGCAGTAGTTAATGTCAAAGTCTATTAAAAACCACTGTTTTTGGACCACAAGTTGACAAGTATTTGACTATATGCTATAATTAACTATACGGCGGTAAAATATTATCGCCGTTACGTTTTAATATACGTACTTATTAACCCTAGACTAAGGAGGTCAAAGTTATGACTAATAATACAGCCGTAACCCTAGATCACCCACACACGGTAGACCATATTCGGGCTACCTGGCTGGCAAGAGCATTAAGTGGATTGCTAATAGCCTTAGGTGTTTGGTTTTCTATTAATTTATTGAGCTGGGCTATGCAAGAGCATACGCTCAGGTCCGAGATAACACTGGGCTCGGACATTACAATGGAAGTAAGAGAGCGTCAGCTAGCTTGTCTTGCCAAAAATATATACCACGAAGCAGGTGGCGAGCCATTTGAAGGTAAAGTAGCAGTTGCACAGGTTACAATAAACCGTGCAAATAGTTCTAGCTTTCCAGATGATATCTGCCAGGTAATATATCAAAAGAATCAGGTGTACTCAAAGGTACTATGCCAGTTCAGTTGGGTATGTGAAAACGCTGCCAACTTTAAACCTGTCAATCGTAAAGTATACGATGAAAGCATGGCTGTGGCCAAAAAGGTACTCCTTGAAGGATTCCGCTTGCCCAGCTTGTCTAATGCCATGTATTTCCATGGTGACTATATCAACCCCGGATGGAAGCGTGAGCGGGTTGCTCACATCGGTCGTCACATCTTCTACAAGTAAACAGAAAGGTAAACTATGAAAAGGCAATTTTTAGAATTGGTTAGTCAGTACCCCCGCTGGCTGTGGTATTTTGTACGTGATCATGTCAAACAGGTTACGGGCAATAGCCTAGGATTGATTACAATCATATTGTTACACCTAGCCAGCGTACCTACATTGATGGCTGTACTAGTTGGGCAAAGTGATCGCTTACCTCCCGTAGATATTATGATCTTTGTTTGGAGTGCGCTGACTACGCTGTTCTTCAAGAGTCTCATTGAACGTAACTATTTGTACGTCTGTACAATCTGTGTGGGCTTCATTGGGCAGACTCTGGTCATGGGATTGATTCTATTCCGCTAAATAAATTCATGAGAGCACATGAATTCATCACTGAAGACTGGAACAAGGTCAACAAGAAGGATAAGACTGACGGGCTAAGTCAAAAAGCCGTCAATGCTTATCGTCGCGAGAATCCAGGCAGTAAGTTAAAGACAGCAGTAACTACTAAACCTAGTAAGTTAAAAGCAGGCAGTAAAGATGCTAAACGCCGTAAGAGTTTTTGTGCTAGAATGAGTGGTAACAAAGGCCCTATGAAAGATGAAAAGGGACGTCCTACTCCTAAAGCAAAGGCCCTAAGCCGTTGGAATTGTTAATGCGTATTCAAGAACTATTAGAAAGAACAGACCCAAAGCTATGCCGTAGCCCTAAGAGGCTAGGGCGTAGCGATTATTCAAGTTGTGTGAGTCAGGGTCTACGAGCACACCAATCTAAAGGTAAAGGCCACACAGATGGCAACGGTAATTACCTCAAAGGCAAGAAAGCCAAATCAGTACACTACGGCGGCGACGTCAAAGACTACGACAGCAAATAAAACTTGACAGTCACTAACAAGACTGTATAATTATAGTAAACAAAGAGGTTACTATGAGTATAGGTATTATTGGTTACGGAATGGTTGGCAAAGCTGTAGAAATTGGGTTTCCCCGATGCCCGGTGCATGTATCAGATCCCGAATACAATGATGTAACTGTAGAGCAAGTATGTGCAAAAAATCCCGAAGCTATTTTTGTATGTGTTCCTACTCCTACAGACGAAACAAACTTTGCAATATTGACAGGTGTATTGGATCAAATACACAACTGTAGATACAAGGGAGTAGTGGCAGTTAAAAGCACAGTATTACCACAACACCTACAAGGTAGAGACAATGTGGTCTACAATCCAGAATTTTTAAGCCGAGCCACTGCAAATAAAGATTTTGTTAACCCACCAATGTTAATACTAGGCGGCCGAAGGGCTGACGACTTATTAACTGTATATTCAAAATATTCCGATGTTGATACACCGCATGTTGTTATCACAGATATTAATACTGCGGCATTGGCCAAGTATGCTATGAATAGTTTCTATGCTCTAAAGATTACCTACATGAATAATCTTTACGATGTAGCAAAACAATTAAAAGTAGATTGGCCTAACATGGTTGATATATTTAAAAAACAACCTTGGATGGGTACACATCATTTTGAAGTACCTGGCCCTGATGGTGAGCGTGGTTTTGGCGGCCCTTGTTTGCCCAAAGATACAGAAGCATTTGCTGACGCATTTCATATTGAACTACTCAAGCAAGTGTTGAAAATGAATGATGAATTTAGAGATAGTTAATGCAGGTCAGGTTAACTATGAACAATTACATTTTGGTTGGTTCCTAGTTGACTGGTGTAACTATAAATGCACCTATTGTTCTGTTGCAAATAGGTTACGAGATACATATTCAAAAGAAGAATCACACTCTAAGTACAAACTAGTCCTAGAAAGACTGGATCGAATAGACAGTTCTTTTGATATGGACATCTATGGTGGCGAGCCCACACTACATCCAAACTTTAACGAAATACTAGAGCGCCTTTCTAATAACAAATTCTGTAGAAGTATAGAAGTTAAAACAAACTTGTCTAGGTCTGTAGATTTTTATAAGAATATGTTCACTCACGATAAGATCAGCATTTCGGCTAGCTATCACTTTGAATATCACAGCCAGGCGTTTATAGACAAGTGTATTGCACTCAAAGATAGCAATTTCTCCTGTCATATCAGTATGCCTGATCAACAAGAGCATTGGGATACCGCGTTAGCCCTAATACAGACATTTAACTGTAATAGTGTTCAATACGATTGTAATATTTTGTTTTCAACAGATGCCTACAAAACAAATTATACTCCTGAATTTTATCAAACATTTAAACACGCACTTAAAGATACCGGACCCAAATATCCTTATCAGTTTAATGATGGAACCGTGTCCAATCTATCTGTTTATCAAATTAAACAGCAAGGACTGGATAACTTCAACAATTATAAATGTACAGCGGTGATGTACGAAATAAATACTGAGGGTGATATAAAGAATATGTGTACGGGTAAAGTGTTACCGTTATTATTCAAAAAAGAAGATACTCATAAAACTGTAAAGTGTCCGTTAACGTCATGTTCCTGTGATGTTATGTTTAATTTTTATAAAGAAAAACAATATGATAATTGATTTAAATGTTACAAGTACTTGCAATCTAGCCTGCACCTACTGTTCAGAAGGTTATGAATGCGGGCTTAGTACAGCGTTTGAAGAAAATACAGAACTCACATTAGATAATGTTGAAGATTTTATGAACAAGTTTAGTGATCCTAAACGTGATATCTACTTCTGGGGCGGTGAGCCTTTTGTTAACTGGGAGTTTTGTCGTGGGGTTATGGAAAAGTACAAAGATGACAATAACTATAGCTTCTTCTTTTATACCAACGGTGTATACTTAAAGAAATATCTAAAAGAATTGGTTCGCTTTCACGAAGCAATGCCAGGACGCCTGAAGATACAGGTCAGTTATGACGGCAAGCCAGTAAACGATATAACTCGTATTGACAAAGCAGGCAATCCCAGTAGCAGTCTAGTTAAGATGAATTATATCGCAGCCAAGAAAGCCGGCCTAGCAGTTAAGATGAAGAGTGTGTTGACCGCAGAACACTTTCACTTGATATATGAAGCGTTTCTCGATGTAATCGATATGGATGATAACTACTTCCCAACGCCCGATATGTACAGTCAATTAACTGAAGAACAGTTCATGCCTAAGTTGGAAGCTCTTAATGCAGGAATTGCTAAAATAGCCAAATACATTTATGTAAACAAATTACCTCCAGAAAAGTTTGGATGGTTTACCCAAAGTCGTGCATTGTGTGCATCGGGTATCAACTATGTGTCAATCGACCTAAATGGAGACATCAGTCCGTGTCACGGATGTATGTACAAAGAATCACATGCACACGTTATTGGAAATATATTTAAAGCTCCGGACTTGGATGCACTGATCAAAGAAAAGACAGCCATGTATAAAGATGCATTAAAGAATCAACCTCTTGATTGTATAAACTGTGACAGTCAATTTTGTATGAAGTGTAATAGTGCTACATATGAAAAGAGCGAAAAAGAAACCTACATTGAAAAATGGAGTGATCACACAGCCAACTGGCAAGTATGCAAGGTATTCAAACAAAACGAAATTGTGCATCATGCACTACGCACAGCTTTAAAAAGCTACAAGAAACCAGTAATTCAATTTGAGGCATCACAATGTTCACTCTAGAAATATCTGTAACAGAAAAATGTAATTTAGGATGCCCGTACTGTTACGTGGCAAATCGTCCTACATTTATGATGCCAGAGACATTTGATAATGCATTACCAGAATTATATAATTTAATGAGTCGTAGTGGCGACCGTGACTATCATGTTAGTTTCTTTGGTGGCGAGCCTTTGCTCAATTGGGATTTGATTACCCATGCGGTACCACAACTCAAGGCAGATCCAAAATGTAAAGGTATTAACATTATTACTAACCTAACAATGATTGATAAACCTAAAGCCCAATACCTTAGAGAAAACGGTGTCGGAGTTAGTTGGTCATTTGACGGTATGAGCAGTAATGAATCGCGCCCTCTGTTGCCGTTACTTGAAAATACTAATCCAGAAACAGGTGAACTGTTTGACGGTATCTTAGAAATGTATAACTACAAACGTGATATTATAATGGAACTTACTAATGGGTGTAAGGTTATGATATGGCCAGGCAATACAAAAGATATGACAGAGAACTTTGAGTTCTTGTTAGACTGGGGTATTGAACATCCGGACTTTAGTATTGTACGTGATGATGTATGGACCGCTGAAGATATCAAAGAGTTTAGGTCTGAATGTATTCGATTAACAGACAAGTGGATTGAAAAACTTAAAGCTGGTATACCATGTTCAGTCGGATTCCTAAGACTAGCTATACTAGACACATTATTTGGTCTAGTCAAAGGTAAACGCCAGTTTGGTTGTTTTGCAGGAACTAACGGTGGTGTGTTAATGAGCAGTGGAGAGTTTTATCCCTGTGCTCGCTTTGCTAGTAAAAAAATCATGAAGATGGATGAAGCATATGATTTTAAATATTATCAAGATCTGTTTAAGCCAGCCAATTATGACAAGTGTGAACCTTGTGATTTAAAACAAGTATGCAATGCAGGATGTACCTATAGTCAGGTTACCAATGATAACAAACCATTAGATAGTGTATGTGAATTGTTTCACGTATACTATGAACAAGCATTAAGAGTTGTTAATGAGTGTAGAGATGTTCCAACTTTTCAAGACCTAGTACTGCACTATATTGAAAGTGTTGGGGTAGAAAGCGCAGGTGTAGAATGCAGGAATTAAAACCAAAAAAATCTTTTAAAAGTATTATCGCTCATCCTATCAAGGTAGAAATGCAACCCGTTGAGCATAAAAGTGATCGTGTTCTCACGGTAGATGAACTTGCAAAACAAATTGAAGAAGCACGTAAAGGTACAGCTAAAGTTGATAGCAAATATGTAGGCTACGATGAAGCAGGACATTTATTTGACTATCGTTACAACTATGTTGCGTTTCTAGACGACATGAAGCACATTCTTAAAATTGCACGTGATCGTAAGGCTAATAAACCTAAAGAAACATATCAAAATCCTCATAGGATGATTATACAATGATAACCGGGTCGTTTGTTAAAGAAAATCCAGGGTTAGGATTTTACGTTGGTGATACCACAGACAAACGAGTTATTCCGGATTCGGGTGTTAATGTTATATACTTTACCAACAAATGTAATCTAGCCTGTACCTATTGTTACGAAGACTTGCCTGGCCGCCCCCCGCAGATAATGAACAAAGAGCAGATTAGAAATTCTATTGATAGTATTCTAGCAAGAGAGCGTCCAGAAGAACAAACACTTATAGTTTTATTTGGTGGTGAGGCAACTCTAGAATGGGAAAATGTTTGTTATTGTATGGAATATACCTATAGCAAAAAGAAAAATATACATTTTAACCTAACTACCAATGGCATCAAATATCTGAGCCAAAAGTTTATTGATGAAACTAAGTCTAACTATTTCTATAAAATGGGATTCTTAAGTATAGATATCAGTTTCGACGGAGTCGGTAACAAAGACAGGATTTACCATAATGGAATGGAGTCGACTAGCTCAATGATCAAAGTTTTCGGTAACTTGTTAAAGAATGACGTAAGATTCCGTATCCGATATACTATGCATCACGAAAATGCTAATTTCATATACGAAGACATAACCATGATCATTAAAAAGTTCCGTCCCAGTAGGCTAATTACAAGTGTAGCATGGAGCACCCTTAAAGACGATGATTATGCAAAGCTAGAGAAAGCCAAAGAATTGTTCAGAAAAGACTGGATAAATAAGTCTATATCCGTTCCAATTTGTGAATTTTTTTGCGATATGTGTAATGGATGTGGGGGAAGAAACGAGTTTAAAACTTATTATACAGATGAAGGTAACGTAACAACTTATTCGAATTACGAAAACGCTCCGGTATTTCATGATTTTAAAGAAAAGGAATTAAAATGACAGACGAAACAACAATTGAAGAAACAACAATTGAAGAAACAATTCAACCTCAACCCCTTAGTGAAGAACAACAACAATTCATCACATATAAGATTCAACAGATACACAATAACATTGGAGAAATAGGAAACTTGGCTCCAGATGTTGCAGATATTCTGGCTCATGGATTTGTGTTGTCAATGAATTTGTTAGAAGCAATTGCTATAAAAGGTCCACAAGAAGTTAATGATGTAAACAAACAAATTGAATTAGTTACTGCGGTATTGGGATTTGATTTAGAAAAACTTGTACTAGGAGTTGTTGAAAAAGCCAACAGTAATGGTACAGGTAATATGATAGATACCAGTAAAGAAGCGGACGAAGAAACTTTAAAGTTTATAACTTCCGATATGGATGACTATGAAAGATTTTTAGCAGAAGCTAAAGCTAAAGATAGTTTAGATTATTTAAAATCATCAATTTAAACAACTATGGGATCGATTACTACATCATTATTCGGTACAAGCGATAGCAGTGATGCTAAAGATTATGCTATACCGTATATGCAACCGGGATATGTCATTACATCTACGTTTGTAAAAACAGTGACTAATGCAGTAGCGGCTGAATATAAAAGACGTAGTACTCTAACTTGGGCCGTTCCTAGTACATTTGCTAATATTAACACTCAAGTGATTGCCAATCATTTAAATACATTAAACACTAGATTAGAAGTTGTTCCCAAGACTCCAGCACAACGGGGAAATGCCAGTAGGACGCAGTCTCCTACCCCAGATAACCAATCAGGTACTGTTGAAACAACACCCGAGACTTATACATTTCCTGTGCCTACTGCATTTACCAGCGGGTTTGCCGGAGTGGCACAAGACGGAGTCATTTATGCTCAAAACATAAATGATTTAATAGATAAACTACAGGGTGCCGGACAAGTTTGTATGTGTAACTGTAATTACTGTACATGTAATTGTAACTATTGTTCCTGTAATTGTAACTATGCCTGTACATGCAATTGTAATTACAGTGACATTAGATTAAAAACAAACATTGAACTAATAGGTACAAAGGACGGATTGAACATTTACTCATGGAGTTATTCATGGAACACTTTCAAACGATTCTCTGGGGTTATAGCACAAGAGTTATTAGACACTAATTATAAATCTGCTCTAAACGTAGATTCAAATGGGTACTATTATGTAGATTACTCACAACTGCCCGTTGAGTTTAGAGAAGTATAAAGGATAAAACATGCCAATAGTACAAGCTCCATTTGGAACACAAGAGTCAAGCGATGCAGGATGGCCGTATAGGCAATACACTTGGTCAAACTATAAGTTACCAGACCCGCCTGTATATTATAATGATTTTATTACCCCTCCCACCAGGAGAACACCCGACCAGGATGCCTACACGGATGGCCGGCCTTACACTCGAGGACGAGTTATTCGTGGTATTGATCGATATTCTCCAAATGAATCTCCCAAAATTGCTCCGTTATATGGTATCTGGAAAGACATGCTATTCTATGAATATTATAGGCGCTGGGGACCGGGGCTCGGTGGCGGCCAAGATATTACCCCTGGCACCGGAATTAGGGTAGGTAGCTCAATCCAAGCGTATGATTTAAACAGAATACGAGATTTAGTTCAAACCAATCCACCTGCGTTGGGCACAGCAAATCATTTTGATGTTCGCGGAGTACAAACTCGCGCATACCGTCAAGAACCAAGTGGTGGGTATACTTATTTCCCACAAGCATATGGATACACCGCTGGATTCAGTGGAGTTAGCTTGGGTACCTACATTTATGCGGCAAATATTAATTCAGTGATTGATAAACTAATAGCAGCCAACAACGTGTGTGTTTGTAATTGTAATTACTGTACATGTAATTGTAACTATTGTTCCTGTAACTGCAATTACGCCTGTACTTGTAATTGTAACTATAGTGACATTAGATTAAAAACAGACATTGAACAAATAGGCATTGAACACGGATTAAAAGTATATACCTGGTCTTATATACGAGATTTATCAAAACGATTCTCCGGAGTAATGGCACAGGATTTATTGGGAACCAAATATGAATCTGCTCTAAGTGTAGATTCAAATGGGTACTATTTTGTGAATTATTCACAATTGCCTGTTACATTTAGAGAAGTGTAATATGAAGTCAGTTGGGCACTTAGAAGATATAGGCGAATCTTATTTTGTCCACGGGTGGCACGGATTTGAGGTTGCATTCTTTTTAATCTTTTGTTCAATTACATCAGTTATCAGTTCTATTTTTCCTCCTACATACGATTTTTTTGAAGTCAAACGAAGAAAAATTGTAAACAACATGTATTTGGAGTTAATGAGGAGATGGCACGATGTCGCAGTAGATAAAAAAGATAAAGAAAGACGTCGTCAACGTGCAGAAAAAATAAGTTTTTTAGAAGCTATTGAAAAAAACAGTCAAAAGAACGCAGAAGTTAATATAGATAAAACTTATTTTAAAAATATGATATCGGAACTAAAAAAATCTAATGACTACATGCAATGTGCAATAAGTAGTATAATACATGCAGTCTTTCCAGAAATACTGATAGACGATGCGGCAAAAGGATTAATTAGAATTTATCTAAAAATGTATTACTCAAAGGATAACATATGAAAGTAGAATATAGTGAAGTTGAAGGTATCGATGCATCGACTTATGCAGGAAAAGCAGCCAAGGCCTGCAAACTTAAAGCTAGAGGTATGATGGGCGATGAGTTACTAACTTTTAAATTAATGGATTTTGTGTCCTTAATGTTATTAACTACTAAATTCGCAAGCAAAGGAATTTTTATTACCGAAGATAATAAAGAAGAAGCCTATATTAAAATTATTGACTCAGGGAACGAAAGTATGATTGTTGATTTAGAAAAACATATACAATTAGCAGATGATGTAAGGACTCTTGAAAAAACCAAAAATGAATATAACCAGATAATTAATAAGTTACAGTTATTAGAAGACTATAACAACGAAGAACAGGTAAACTCTATAGTAGAAGAATACCTTAGGAGATAAACAATGTTGATAATTTTAAGCGGATCAGAAACTATTCATAAAAAGTTCTTTGCAAAGAACATTGTTTCTGCCTTGAATACTTTTACAGTTGATGGGTTTACAGTTGATTTTACAAAAAATCCGTTTGAAGTTTACGACTCTTCAAATAATTTAGTCTGGAAACCAAACTCAACAATAACAGGTATATTAAACAATGAAGACGGCTCATTAAATCATGAAATGAGCAAAACTCTTGATAAAATAATAGACCTCGGCGAATCTATTTTATCTCTTAATAAGAACAATCATTTTTCTGATATATTTGCTTCACCATTAGCTGATTATGGATTAATATCAGGAGACGAGTTATTCCAATCTAATAGAGAAGATAAAGGTTATATGCAAACACATACATATCAATCTATTTTAGATATGTATAGTTCTAGACCTTTTGAAAATATTGTTATATCGGGAATTTTTTCTAAAACTTTCATTGAAAGAATTAAAGTAGATCTAGGAGCAGAAAATGTTACAGTTCTTAATATCATTAGGAATCCAGCTGTTTGCTTTTTGTTAAATGAAAAAGACAATGAGTATTATACAGAAAAAGCACCCTGGTCTACCTTTTATGATTATGTCAAACTACAATATTCAACAGTCACCGGAACTATATTAAAAAATATGTCAGGAGTTATAACAATTAAGTTTGAAGACATTATAAGAGATGGTTATTTTACCCTAAACAACATTAATATTAATATCCCTGACAATCATGAAAGTTATAATGGCATAATTACCAAATGGGAAAAAGACAATATTATCCCTTTAAACAACGTAACAAGAGAACAGTTTGATGCTAACAATGATTTTTACTTGAATTTTGAATTGTTAGCAAACTTTGAAAAACAAGATCCTATCATTGATGAGTTTTGGTTTGGTGATCCGGAAAAAAAATCTACTTCTACTTATACTACAGAACAGCTATCACCATTGATGTTAACTCATTTACCACTCGGTATTCGCGTAAATGCATCAGATTCTGAAAAACAAACTTATGCAGATACGTTTAATGCGGTGCATAATACTTCTTACTCTCCTTCGGAGCTTTGGTTAGAATTTAATTATGCTGGTTCCGCAACATTAAAAAGTGCATTAGTTTTTTGGAATATGTGTAATAATATAAGTTTAACCGCAGAACAGCTTGATGCAGTAGTCCCCTCCAATTTATTTGCGGCTTATGGATATGATGTGTTAAGCTATGATGATATAACATCATGACATGTCATCTATTGCAAATCTAAAACATTACGATATAGTCCTTACCAGTTCGTTTGAATTTAAATTCGGAATATCCGGACATCTATTTGAGATGATAGACTACTACTGGGCAATAAAAAATTATACTACCCTTACTCCTTGTATATTGTTAGCAGACGGAGTTACTGTAGATGAACTTAACGATGCAGTAAGACAAAAATATGATAATTTAATTATTGATCATGTAGAATATTATGTTCGGCCTAAAGTTATTATAGCAAAGAATCTACTTATAGTAGATGGGAGTCCTCAACTAAACGGCGCTGATCTGTTTGTAGATAACATATTCTTATTTCGGTGTTCTGCTTCTAATTTTAAAGCATTTAATCAAACACGCAGTTGCATATTCTTACTACAAGATTTTGAAGTATATCCAGAAAGATATGAAGGTAGTGGACTTTGTGTAATTGACTATAAGAAGAAGATTTTATTTTCTAAATATAAACAATATAATTCTATAGTAAATGATACAGCAATGTTTTATCTTACAACAGTTTGTAGAGCATTACCTCAAGACGATTTATTAGCTATAATTAACAAACATCAATTTAAGACTAATATTATATTAACAGATGATCCTTCTGTATATACACTAGACAATGTGTATAAAGTTCCATTAGCAGATATATGGGATAAGTTTAATACCTATATCTATACATCCATACCTAGAAAAAACGATTGTTCTAGTAGATTTATTTTAGAGTGTATGCACTACAAAAAAGAAGTTGTTTACGAAATTGACTATTACGATGCCGCATTAGAAGTTAGAAAGAAAGATGGACTAACTGGAACAAATCTTCTTCCAGACGATTTATTCTTACAATTATTAAATGAACAGATTAAGCATTAATCAAATTGACATCGATTATAGTCGTCCAATTAATAATCGAGCAAAGTTAGACACAGGCAAGCTGTGTAACTATGCTTGTGAGTTCTGCTATTATAAAAATCAACTAATGGATAGAGATTCATTAGAACTCATACTTGAAAGAGTTGATTACATAAAAGCCTACGGTATTACTGAGATAGATCTTAGTGGCGGTGAAAGTAGTGTAGAACCTAATTGGTTTAAAATCCTAGAGTATTGTCAAGATAAGTTTGAAAGAATTAGTTGTTTAAGTCACGGTGGTAAGTTTTCAAATAAGGAATTTATTAAAAAGAGTTATGACCTAGGACTTCAAGAGATACTGTTTAGTCTACACGGATTTACAGCAGATGTACATGATGCAATAGTTAAAAAGAAAGGAGCATTTGATAATTTATTAGTTGCTATTTCAAATGCACACGCATTAGGTATAGAAGTAAGATTAAACACCACAGTATACTGGGCTAATCATTCTACAATCAATACAACTTTAATAAAATACCTACAACCTAGCCAAGTTAATTTTATTGCATTAAACTATTGGCAAGATAATGCAGATGCTCCGGCAATTGATTATAGTCTAGTATGTCAATCAGTTAAACAAGCAATTGACTATCTTAAAGACTATACAGAAGTTAATGCTCGATATTTTCCCTTATGCTATATGGATGGATATGAACAATATGTAAAGAATCATTATCATCACGTATACGATCTTAAAGATTGGAATAAGGCAATATACAACGGACAACTAGATACTTCTATTCCTTACACACAGGAACAAAAGGTAGATCAGGCGTTATCAGAAGCAGAACGTATGAGGTTGATGAGTTACTTCAAAACTAAAGAGTGTACTGGGTGTAAACATTTCTTTGTATGTGATGGAATTGAAAACGAACTGAAAGGCAAAGTAGATCCAAAGCCGGTTAATGGAGACAAAATCAAATGCGTTTAAGTATTCTCATCTTATCACACAATCGTCCAAAATTGTTTACCCGGTGTCTAACAAGCGTATTGGATCAGCTTACACCTGACATTGAAATAATAGTTAACAACGATTCTAAAGATATTACAGAGATCCAGCATCCGCAGGTAACATATTACTATAACAAGTTTAACAATATATCGGCTATCTACCAATTCTTATTAGCACAGTCTACAGGTGAATATGTGTATTATTTAGAAGATGACGATTATTTAGTAAAAGGGTTTACTGACACATCATTAGATGCAGACTTGATTGCTGGTAATTACATGCCTACATATAATCCAGATAACATAATGGAGATGTTTACACAATTTAAAAAAACAAATGTTTCCTCAGATGAATTTATCCGGCTGTTGAACTTTGAATTATTACAGTTATCTCAGTTTATATACAGACGTTCTACTATTATTGATTTTGATTTTCCCACCGATAACAACGTGCATAATGATATTAATTTAACTTTACATTCTGCAAAAAACTCCAAAGATATAAAAACATTGAGTACTATATTTTTTTACCAAACTAAAGATGGCAGGGACAATATTTCTTTTCCGGATACCAACCCTAGCTTAAATAGCATGAAGCATCTAGACTTCTTGGAAAAATATGAAATATTCAAGGCAACAGCACGTACAACAAGACCCTGATCACATTAATGTGCATTGGGATAGTCTAACGATCTGTCAATTGTATTGTTCTTATTGCTATGCTCGTAATGAATATGGTAAAGAGTGGGGCAAAATATCCAGCAAAGAAATCATCGACGGAGTAATTGAATCTCTTAATCGAAGTAGTTTACCATTTAATCTGGGACTACTAGGGGGCGAACCAACAATAGGACCACATTACTATTACATATTAGACAAAATTACCAAATTAGAAAAGTTTAAATGGGTATATGTTGTTACTAATGGAGAAAAGGATTTAACCGCGCATCCTCATTATGACCAATTAGCTTTTTTATTCAGTTATCATCCGGCTGATTGTACAAACCCTGAAAGATTTATTAATAACATAAAACACATGTTAGGTAGGGGGTATAAATGCAAAGTTAACATAATGTTGCATCACGATAAAAAGCTATGGCCCACCATCAAAGCAATGATTGAACTATGCCAAGGTATTGAAGGATTAAGAATACACCCGCATTTTTTATATGGCAATACTATACAGAAACTGTTTAATTATCGTAAAGACTTTTGGGAATATTTTGCGTTCTTAGAAGACTACGAAAAAGATCTAGCATACGACGATGAGTTGTTTAATGACTTTCAAGTGTTCCGTGATAAGATGACTGACTTCCAAGGATGGAGTTGTTACAACAACAACTACGAAATTGATGTTAGAGGCAATGTGGTTAAGTTTTGCCTAGGCAAAGAAGACAACGCTGTAAACTTGGTAAGAGATAAAGACTTTTTCAAGCGTATTGAAAAAACTATACCTATGATCTGCCCCCACAAAGCCTGTAACTGTGACGGCCTGCTAAAACAATTAAAGGTACGCAATGATAGTTGAATGGGAAGTTACACTTAAATGTAATTACAAATGTCATTACTGTACAAACTTAGATACAAGTTTGCGCCCTGTACTGGAAGAAAAACGCATACGTGAGTTTATTAAAATGCTGGGAGATACTTATCCGGGTGTTGAGATATTTGTATTTGGCGGCGAGCCGTTTGTGCATCCACAGATTGCATATATTATTAAATGTTTTAATGAGTTTGGTATTCCTTTTATAATTCAAACTAACTTTAGTAAACACAGTATTAAGATAATGAAAACAATTACGGATCCCTTCCGCATTAACATATCAATACACCCAACAGAAATTGTGCTAGAAGATATTCCTGAGTTATTTGAATATGTGCCTAATATCAACGTAATCGATGTAATGTATACCGGAAGGAAAGCAATACCTTATTATCTTGCAGTTAAGAAAGTGATTGAGCACGAGCACACATATCTAACACCTGTGACAGATTTTGGAGACGGAATAAGTGACACACTTTTAGCTGATTACCTAGAAGTAAAAAAACAGAGCATTTACCAAAAGTTAATCAAGTTTGAAGATATACAACGATACGGAAAGCCTCGTAGTGAATTATGGTTAGATCCTAACTTTACCACAAAAGGCAAACCTTGTTTGTATAAGGACAGATACTTTTTATACAGCCCTAACCTAGATCTGTATAAATGTTGTTATAGGATTAAGACAGATGGTATTTGCCCAAAAGACAAATGCTTTTTAATGTAAGGATAAAAAATGAATAACGAACAAATATTTGCCGGATGCCTGGCATGGTTAGTCTTGATAGGACTAGTATATCGGCATATCACTTTTACTAAAATTAAAGAGTGTTACGGTATGTGGTTTAAAAAGGAATACTGGACTGACTACAATACTGTAGAGTTTGCCAGTTGGGCGGCTAAGGCATGCATCATTATTCCTGGATTAATATTTGGCATAAGCATCTGGTGGTTGTACTTCTTTACACTAGCAACAAGTCTAACACTCATATGGGCTAGTGAAAAGAAGTTGTTACCAACCCTAGTAGGATTTAATACTATTTGGGTATGGATCAGTTGCATGGTTTTGGCACAGCACTTAGTATGAGATATCTATTAGCAGGAGCTTTCAGCAAATCAATTCCGTTAATTAAGTTTCTTAGTCAACGGTTAGTTGATAGCGACCAGTTAATTGTGTATGACGGCATAAACAAATGCAGTTGGAACGGCGGCCGTATTAATAGAGAAGTGTTCTATAGTGATGCTCTAATTGAGTACTACTACAGTAAGGGTATTAGTATTGCCCTTACTATGAGCAATCATAGAATTAATCTAGCAGATGAAACTGGTAATCATCTATTAGAAAAGTTTCACAAGGAAGGCAACGCCCTTATTATAGTCAACGACGATTTACGAAAGTACGTTAGAGAATATTACCCAAAATATGATTTGATCTATAGTATTACCGGTATGGGATTACTTAACATTCCTTTACAGGATAGCGACGTTGCCTGGTATAAAGATTTAGAAAGTAAGTACGATTGGATTGTTCCAAGATTTGAACATGTATTTGATACAAGAGCTGTTGAATTAGACAGAACCAAATGGGAAGTAATGTTAAACGATACCTGTGTTTGGGGATGTAAACATTGGGACGAACATTTTAAAGCAATCGCTGATGAAAATACAGCAGGCCGCCCTTATAGCAAAGCAGTAGAGGAATGTTGGCTACCTAAGTTTGATTTTAATAAAGACAGCAAGTATCCTGCTATGGATATACGTCCAGAGAACATGCGTAAATTAATTGATCTTGGAGTGCGTAGTTTTAAAATCACTGGAAGAGAAATGGGCGATAACGAATACTACGGCGAGATAATGCGTTTTGTTGGTAGAAGTTTAGAGGCATTAAAAGATGGCTGACTGGAAAAAGATTAAAGTAATACGTAAAAAAGAAGAGATGCAAGTTGGTCAAATAAAACCACAGCGATCTTATAATGTATTACATAAAAATGATGAGGGTAGTAGACCTATTGATTATTCTGTAACATTTAGAATAACGGAAGCCTGCGATCTTAAATGCAACTACTGTCATTGGCACAGCGGTAAACATTACGCATTTGAAGATATTGTTGTTTCCATTGATAGATTGTTTGAATTTTTTCAAAAGCAAAAGTTTAAAAATGTAAACTTTTATTATCACGGCGGTGAGCCTACTAGACATCCTAAATGTTTAGATATATTGAAATACATACATCAAAAAGGCAAAGAAACAGGTATTACTGCCTACAACGAAATGCAGACTAATCTCACTATTGGCGAAGACAAGTTAAGAGCTATGTTGCCCTATTGCGATATGTTTAATGCTAGTTTTCATTATTTAGAGTTAAAACGATTAAACAAAATTAAAAACTTTGAACACAATTGGGAAGTGCTTAAAGAGTTAGGTGTGCCAATCCACAATATGGACATTATGATGGAGAATGTTGAAAGAGGAGACCGATGGTATCAAGGTAAAACAGTTGAAGTTATTCCTGAAGAATTTTACAATAAAGTTATCTATTTTTTAGAAAATGATAAGATACAGAATTGTGAAATGATCTACGGATTCTGCCATTATGTATATCCAGAAGATGTAGCAGAAAAACACATGGAATTTTACAAGAAACATAATAAAACTGAACAACGTTACGAGATTGATGATAAGATTTATACAACTAATGACCTTTTTAAACTAGGAGTTGATGCACGTGGTTGGAAATGCGCCGCTGGCAAAGAATCAATAACAATTAACGGGGATGGAAATGTTTTTAATTGTGGCATACACATGACAAACTATATTAGAGAAAGTGCTCCAGAAGTACCATATACTAATCTTGTTCATGATAAGCTAGCAGTAACAAAAATGTCTATATTATATAAAACAGGAACTATCTGTCGCTGGGACTATTGTGGTGGGGATTTTTATTTAAGTAGGGAGCCTAATATATGAAATGTATTGTAACTGGACACACAACTGGTTTAGGGCAGGCCTTTTTTAAACACTTTCAAACGTTTGACGGATGGGAAGTTATAGGCATGTCAAGATCAAACGGATATGATATCACCAAAGACTTAGATCGTATAGTTGAGGAAGCCAAAGGGTGTGACCTGTTTATTAACAATACCTATGCCAACGGACATCAACTTCAGTTGCTCAATACTCTTAAGCGTAGAGTACACAAGATGGTAGTATGCGGATCAATAAGTAGATTTGATCCTTATCCGGAGTTAATGGATTCGGAATATACAAAAGTAAAAGCACAATTAGCAGAAACCTGTAGATTAATATCGATTAACAATGATCCTACTCTTGCTGAAGTACTACATCTAGATTTGTCTTTTATAGAAGGTAGTACTAGCGACCTATCGGACCCTGAGGATTTTGTTAGTGATTATGTGATTAAGTTTGATGAGATAATATCAGCGGTAGATTTTTGGTTAACTAATCCCAAAATTAGACAGATGGAATTTAGATGGAAGTTAACTCCGTTCTTAAATGTGTGTCTTCGACGCCTTAACAACAGTTCGATAGTCATTGATAAACTAGTAGACAAAATTAACAATATATGAAAAAAGAATTAATAAGGAGATAATATGAACAAATCTATAGAAAGAATAACAGTTGTAGGGGGAGGTACTACCGGATATCTTACAGTATTTCGTTTAGCCAAACAATATCCTACAAAATTGATTACTTGGATATACCCCGAGGATAATGATCCTATAGGAGTAGGAGAAGCAATAATACCTGAGGTGTCAAACATGTTACTACAATACTGTGAAGTAACACACAAAGATATTATTAAAGAATGTAATGGTACTTTGAAATTAGGAGTACACTTTGTTGGTTGGAACACTCCTGACGAATCTTTTTATTTTACGTTTGGTCATGAACCTCCAAATCCTAGACATAATTCAGCTAGTCTAGATCGTATAATAGATACGGGTAAAGTTCCTGCAGACATACTGGATTATACCGATATTGCAACTCATTTCCGAGCACCAGAATTATTAAAATACCTTGACCGTGTCGTATATAAATTCAAAAATATTAAAATTGAAAGACGTACGGTAACTCTAGGAGAACTAGAAGGTACATATGATCTATTAATAGATTGCACAGGATTTAAAAGAGCCTTAACGCAATGGACTGACAATTACTTGAGTATACAAGACAAGATACCTAACAATCAAGCATATGTTTATAGGACTGCGTATACTGATAGAGAAAAACAGTGTTTACCTTATACAGTTGCATGTGCAATGAATTATGGATGGATCTTTAATATTCCTTTAACAAATGAGATTGCATGTGGATACGTGCATCCTAACAAGTATAATATAATGGACGAGTTTATTGAATACCTTAAAACAAAGTTTGGAGTCGATAGTATTGACGAAAGCAAAATAAGAAAAGTACCCATGATTACAGGTCGTAACCATATTCATTTAAAAGACAATGTTGTTGCTATAGGATTGTCTTCTAATTTTATCGAGCCTTTAGAATCTACAGGATTGTTTTTAGTTGTGAGTGCGCTAGACCAGCTAGCAAACTACATTGACGGAACAATATCAGAAAAAGAATATAATATATATATTAACGAAGAATTTGACTCTTTAACAGATTTTATAATAGCACATTACAAATACTCTAAGCGATCAAATGAATACTGGGACCACTATAAAAACATTCCTATTGAACGAAACCCGATATCCATATTTCCTAACTCGGGTTGGGATTCTATTCTTTCTGGATTTTTTCCAGAAATTAAAAGACCAAAAGAGCCATTAGATCCAAAAGAATTGATTAACATTCATAAAGGAAAAAAATATTACGAATGGATAAAAGGTGTTTAAAAATAATATTATTGTGAAAAGATAAAGGATGCCTATTCGTGAAAGCAGAACTACTGAGATACTCATTTAAACATAACTTGGGACACATACCATCGGCTCTATCTATGTTTGACTATATAGAAGAATTATTTGTCAACGGTCTGGTCAAGCAGGATGATAAAATAATATTAGGCAAACCATTTGGAGCCCAAACATATTATGTTATTTGGAAATATCTAGGTTGGATTGACGACATTGACAAACTGTCAGTGGCTGTGAAGCATAATGAAATTCCTTTTGTTGATTTTTCAGAAGAAACTATTGGAGATTCGCTAGGGGTTGCAACTGGCATTGCACTGACTACTGAAAAATTAGTATGGGTTAACTTAACTGATGCAACACTACAAATGGGTACTACGTTAGAAGCCATACAGTTCATTGGGCATAATAAATTAAAAAACATTTTGGTAACTGTAGATTATAACAATGCTCAGGTAACTGGAAATACCAACGATATTATAAATGTTGAGCCTGTAATTGATTTCTTTAAAGGCAATGGTTGGGAAGTTATATATGACGATCTAACACAATTTTATATTGGTGATAACCCTAAAGTCTTTATAATGCATACTACAAAGGGTAATGGTATTAGACGTATGATGGATAATCAAAAGATGTGGCATTATAGAAAAATTGCTAGTCAAGAAGAACTGAATATGCTAATTGGGGAAATTGAATCATGAGAGCTACAGTACATAATTTTTTAAACAAAGCACAACATCCAGACATATATCTATTACATTCCGACATGTGGGGATTTCCTACCAAAGGTAATGTAATTAACTGCGGTATACAAGAAACAAATATGGTTAACATTGCCGCTGGATTAGCTAGTCAAGGTAAACGTGTAGTCATATATGGTGTAGCTGGGTTTGTTATATATAAAGCCTATGCACAGATTAAATTAAACATTAAAGATTGGGCAGAACATCGTGGTAGTATTGTATTTGTTAACGCAGGACATAATGGTTGCTACAAAGTTTGTGGTAGAGGGCATTTAGTATATGATGATCACTTGTTAATGGATGCTCTTCAAATTCCTTTGTATGATCCTCCAGACAGAAAAACATTTTTACGCAATCTTAAAGAAGGATTACAACATACGGGTGTACGCTTTATTCGATTAGGATGGGATAACGAAGTATGGCACAAAGAAGAGTAGCAGTAACGGGCGCAACTGGATTTATAGGCCAGCATCTTATAGACGAATTACTAAAGGCAGGCCATATCGTTCATCCTATGGGTAGAGATTTTAGATCCGTTGAGTGCGATATGATTTACCATTTGGCCTGCCCGTCTACTACTAATTTTATAAACAATAATACAAAAGAAGTAATGGACATTATTCTTGACGGAACACGCCGTGCTTTGGAAATATGTCCAACTGCTTTCTTTGTTAATGCATCTTCTTTTGGTGCAAAAGATATTGAAAGATCTCCTCAAGGTGCGTATAATGTAGCTAAGAGATGTATGGAAATATACTTGGAATACTCTGCAGGCCCTGCTAGTTATATCAACTATCGTATACCTAGTGTCTATGGGCCAGGAGCACCGGCTGACAGTTTTGTACAAAGATGCATAGATGGAACAGCAACAATACCAAAAGATCCAGATAAAATGCATTACATTATTCATGTTAATGATTTAGTTGAATCATTAGCAACTTGCAAACAGTTATCTACAGAAGAAATCACATTAGGACAGATATATGAACAATTTACTACTGGGCGGCGCGGGCTTCATAGGCCAGCATCTAGCACATAAATTATTAAAAACACGCATGGAGCGTGTTACTATTATTGATAATCTTAAAACATCTAGAATTAATCTAGAAGATTTTGCTGAATATAAAAATCTATTTAGATTTGTAGAAGCAGATTTAACTACGATGGATGATAAAGAACTATTAGATCATATGAAAGACAATCGTAGGATTTTTCATTTAGCCGGTAGTGTTGGTGTAGAACACATCGATAAAGATCCTAGTGGCACATTGTTTAACAATATAGCATTAAGTGGCAAACTAATGCCTTTATTCAAGCAAGCCAAGCGCCATGTAACATTTGCTAGTACTAGTGAGATTTACGGAGAAGGTCCTTTTAACGAAGAAGACAACGCTAGTATTGGTCCTAGTAGTAAACTACGTTGGGGATATGCTACCTCTAAACTAATGACAGAGTTTATGCTACGTGCAAATGGACATCCATTTTCTATTGTTCGTTTCTTTAATGTTGTTGGTCCTGGCCAACTTCCAGACTATGGCATGGTGTTACCACGTTTTATTAATGCCGCAAAGAATAACGAAGATATCATTGTATATGGTAGTGGGTCTCAAGTACGTAGTTTTTGTCATATTGACGATGCTATCGGAGCACTGATTAAAGTTAGTAGCTTTGATGGCGAATTATTTAATATTGGTAACGACGAACCAATGAGCATTAACCAACTGGCAGACCGTGTGATTGCGCTAAGTGTTTCAAATAGTAAAATTGTTCATGTGCCATATGAGCAAGCATTTAGTAAACATCATGGTGACATTAATATACGTGTTCCTGACCTAACTAAGATTAAAAAATTAACTGGATATATGCCTATGTATAAGTTAGACGATATTATTAAAGATATGTTGGTATGACAGTACTATTCATTTTTGCACATCCTGACGACGAAGCATACGGCCCTGCAGGAACCATTGCTAAGATTGCAGAAAGAAACGAAGTCTATGTCCTCAGCTTATGCAAGGGCGACCGGCCCGGGCAAGAAAATGTATGGACACATAGATCACAGGCCTTTCAGCAATCATGTATTCAGTTAGGTGCAAAACCTATATTAAAAGAATTTTCGGATTGTAAATTAGAATATGCATCAACACTTGCTGTAATTGAAGAAACTATCAACCAATTACAGCCTACTATAGTATATACACATAATATTTCAGATATACATAGAGATCATAGATTAGTTGCCGAATGTTGTATGGTTGCTTGCAGACCTAAACCAACCGGAGTTGTTAACGAATTGTATTTTTGTGAATTACCTGCAAGCACTGATTGGTCCTTTGGTCAAATACAACCTGCCTTTACTCCTAATGTGTATATAGACATTACTGATTTTATGGATGCAAAAAAAGGAGCATTAATGTTATACAGTTCGGAAATATACGCATTTCCCGATGCTAGGTCAGTTGGTGCTGTTGAAACTCTAGCAACCTATAGAGGATATCAAGCCGGAGTAACCCGAGCAGAAGCGTTTCAACTGGTATTCTTTAGAGAAACAAAGTCAAAAACTGTATCCAAAAGCAGTTAAGTCATCATTAAAGTGCTCGGAGACTAATTTTTTAGTGTTGTCTGAATAATAACTCTTATAGTCTTGATGGTCTGTAGTGTTTATATTAGGTAACGGCGTATAACAATTAAACATATTTTGTATTTGAATAAAGTCGGTACCTACATCTTCTATTTTAATTATTAGATCAGGCATATTTCCACAAAACCAGTTCACTTGAGAGTCGTTATGCCAATATGATTTAATCAGATGATGGCTTCTATTATTTGTATTAGTATACCATTCATCCGGGTTGTTACACAAACAATCTATATAATAGTCGAATCCTCGATTGTATAATTCTAATAATTTTATATCATCTAACATAGCAGTCATTATATTATCGCTTTGGTATGCGTAACTTTTCCAATTGGCGATTTCTATTTTGTCATGCAGACATTTTTTAAATATATCCATTCTTTTCTGGGCCCGTTGACCTACATAGTGATAAAGACTTACGAGCCTTGAATATGGGTTACGTATAAATGCAAATCTAAATCCCATGTCGGGCCAAAAACTTTTAACTAGATTAAAATTATGTATTGAATTAGAGTTTTGCGGAGTCCAATCTAACTGCGGTAAGATAGTATACTCTTTAATATTATCTTCAACCCATTGAGTAAAACTTGTACCTCCAGTTCTAGGAATGTGATGAAATGTTGCAGGTATTGTATTAAAGTGTATGTCCATAGATGCTTTCTAAAGTTAATGGACTGTATTCTAATATGTTAAAAATATCCTCAGGCAATTGTTCAAATATTTTATCTGGAACTTCAAATGTAGATCGTTTAATATTTGAATTTAGTTGTTGAAATGTTCTATTGAATAAATCAACATCTAATTGATCAACCGGCAGAACTGCTGATTCTAATTGAGTTAACCATCCGTTATAATTTTTATAATCATTTGATATATCAACTCTTGTGCCATTGATAGTTAACCAACCAGCCGTTATCATATCTTCAAACTTAATGGATACAACATCGTTTAATTTTTTTAAAGTTACACTATTTAAAAAAGAAGATATATTTCTTCTTTTAAGCATAGGAACTTTGAGATCTGTATCGTAGGGTCCGTGCTCGTCTACCTGTCCTGCATCAACTACGTATGTTACGGAAGGATGCCGTATAATATTAATGAATATTGAATTGTTGCCTAAATCTGATTTAATTTTTTCAACAAATAACTTTGAAAAACTTCCTGTTATTATTACATTATCAGTTTTTCTATTTTTATATGAATTTAGCAATTTTAAATAATTGCCACCGTCTGGAAATATATCGTCGGTTGTAGCGCCATAGTCGTAGAATATATTGCGAAATTGCATTTTATAATGATTAGCATTACTAATACATAGTTGCTCTTTCCAAAAGTCATCAGTTGTGCTATTAACATTCTTTACGGCAATGTTGTTTAATTCTACATTTAACCTGCTGGCCAATGTGGTTTTACGTATTGTTTCGGCACCACTTAATATTATTAGCATGTTTTTATTTAATAAATAACATGTTGGCACTAGTATAAGATAGGATACCCAATGATAACTCTCACAGAGCAGGCAGCAACCAAAGTAAAACGTACCCTAGAACGCAGAGGCAAAGGCGTAGGGATCCGGGTAGGAGTAAAAACTACCGGATGTAGTGGATTAGCCTATACATTAGAATATGTTGACAACGCCGATCCAATGGATATACAATATGATACATATGATGTAACAATATTTGTTGACCCAAAAAGTCATGTATATGTAAACGGATTAATTATGGATTGGGTTCGAAATGGCCTAAATGAAGGCTTTGATTTTAAGAATCCAAACGAAAGAGACCGCTGTGGATGCGGCGAATCATTTAGGGTATAATATATGGCATATTCAGATAAAGTTGTCGATCATTACGAAAACCCACGTAACGTTGGAAGTTTTGGTAAAGATGAAGAAGGTATTGGTACAGGCATGGTGGGAGCACCTGCTTGTGGTGATGTGATGAAGCTTCAAATTAAGGTAGGCGAAGATGGTATTATTAGAGATGCTCGTTTCAAGACATATGGATGCGGTTCAGCAATCGCCAGTAGCTCGTTGGTTACAGAGTGGGTTAAGGGTATGCATATTGATGATGCTAGTAAACTTAAAAACTCCGAAATTGCCGAAGAACTAGCATTGCCTCCAGTTAAGATACATTGTTCGATATTGGCAGAAGATGCTATTAAGGCGGCAGTGCAAGATTATAAGGATAAAAAAAATGCTAACAATAACTGAAATTGCTCAAAAAGAAATTGATATGGGTCTTGAAGAAAACAACGAACCTTATCTACGAATTAGTATTCAAGGTGGCGGATGTTCTGGTTTTAATTATGTTTTTGACTTTGACCAATCTAAAGCAGAAGATGATTTTGAAATGGGAAAGGTGCTTGTTGATTCCATGAGTGCCCAATACCTATCCGGTGCAATTTTAGATTATAAAGACGATATAATGGGTAGTAGTTTTACAATTACTAATCCACAAGCCCAAACAACCTGCGGTTGTGGTAGTAGTTTTTCAGTATAATGATGACCATAACAGAATCAGCAAAAACAAAAATATTAGATCTTCTTGCAGAAGAAGGTAATCCTAATCTATTCTTAAGAACATTCGTGCAAGGCGGCGGGTGTAGTGGAATGAGTTATGGATTTACGTTTGATGAAATAATTAATGAAGATGATTTTGAAATGCCGTTGCTACAATCAAAAATATTAATAGATGCTATGAGTATGCAATATTTAACTGGTGCGACTGTAGACTATAAAGAAGATCTTCAAGGTTCACAATTTGTTATAACTAATCCTAATGCTCAATCAACATGCGGATGCGGTAGCTCATTCTCCGTTTAATTGGTAAAATCTGCTTGACATTTGCTTAGGATTCCTGTATAATATCAGTATATGAACAACTTACAGGACTGTAAATGAGCAACTGTGCATCTATCATTCGTATTTTGGAAGATCATCCTAGCCGTCTTAATAAAGAGGGTATAATTGAATCTGAAGCCAAAATGGGTAATACTGAATTGTTTGAAGGCTTTCGAATGGCCCTAGATGGGTTACACACATTTGGTGTTAAGAAAGTACCAACGCACGGAGGTCCCGATGGACAAGGATTGCCCTGGCAGGCATTTAAAGAACTGGCTCATTTGTTGTATACCAGACAACTTACTGGACATGATGCTCGTGATGCTATCGAACTGGCCCTCAGCGCCAGCACACAGTCAGAATGGAATGACTGGTATCGCCGAATCTTAATTAAAGACCTACGTTGCGGTGTTAGTGAAAAAACTGTAAACAAAGTGCTTAAAGCATTTCCTGAAATCAAATCAGTTCCTGTTTTTGAGTGCATGTTGGCCCATGACGGCGCTAATCACGAAAAGAAAATTGCAGGCAAGAAACTCCTTGAACCTAAGCTGGACGGAGTCCGTGTACTAACATTTGTTAATATGGACAATCGTACTGTTACACAGTACACCCGTAACGGTAAAGAATTAGTAAACTTTCCCCATATTACTAAAGCAATTGAAGATAACATTGACCTTATTGGGCGTAGTGTTATTCTTGACGGCGAAATGATCAGTACAAGTTTTCAAGCCCTTATGAAACAAGTTCATCGTAAAGATAACGTGCAATCAGATGATGCTGTTCTTATGCTGTTTGATATTATTCCGTTAAGCGAATTTCAAACAGGAAAAAGTATTCTTGGACAAAAACGCAGGACTAACCTTCTCAAAGGTATGAAAGCAATCTTTGATAAAATTGGTAGCATAGGTGTTATTCCGCAAATTGAAGTTGATCTTGCAAGTTATGTTGGGGAAATGCAATTTAAAGATTTTAACAAAGAAGCTATTGATAACGGCTACGAGGGCATCATGATTAAAGATATTGATGCCAAATATGAATGCAAGCGTTCAGCAAGTTGGCTCAAGATGAAACCTTTTATCGAAGTATCATTAGAGATTAAAAATGTCGAAGAAGGCACAGGAAAGAATGAAGGCCGTCTAGGTGCCTTAGTCCTAGAAGGTATCGATGACGGAAAGACTATTAACGTTAACTGTGGTAGCGGTTTTAGTGATGATGATCGAACTGAGTTTTGGGGCGATCGTGACAGTTTACCTGGTCAGATTGTAGAAGTGAGAGCAGATGCTGTTACACAGAATCAAGATGGTAGTTATTCGCTACGCTTCCCACGTTTTCTCCGATTCCGCGGTTTTGCGGTCGGCGAGAAGATTTAATAGAAAAGATTTAAAAAGGAGATATAGTTTAATCGTGGCAAAAGAAGAACAAATTCAGATGGAAGGGTTCGTTGAAGAAGTATTACCTAACGCAATGTTTAGGGTCCGCATTACAGAAACACATCGTATTACAGCAGTAATATCTGGCAAAATGCGACAACATAGGATTCAGATCCTGCAAGGGGATCGTGTTAAAATAGAAATGAGTCCATACGATCTAACCAAAGGTCGTGTAGTTTACAGAGAAAAATAAAAAGGACCCTAAGGCCCTTTTTAACTAGGATTAATGCCTAAGTATGCTCCCCAACTTGGGTGACGTAGATCAAATTCCATATGCTTTCGCTTTTCAACCAACTGGAAATAGCTCGGTTTTACGGGCATTTTCTTTGGAACAATTTTCTTGTTATTACCCTTGCGAGCGTTACAATCTGCACAGGCACATACTGTGTTTTCAAACGTAGTTTTTCCACCGTGACTAGTTGGCACAACGTGATCTAATGTTGCAGACTTGCGATTAGTATCAATTCCGCAATATTGGCACTTGTATCCGTCACGAAGAAATACGTTTGCTTTGCTAAAACGTATGCCTGATTTCTTTTTCATGTATTCTTTCAACATGATAACAGCGGGCACCTGAGTTTCCCAGGTTGCGCTGTGAACTATCCAATTTTCGTGCCACTCGAGCACATGCGCCTTGTCCAAAACCATATACTTAATGGCTTCTTCCCAAGGAATTATGCTCAAAGGCAACATCGAAACTGGTGTTCCGTCGGTGTTTAATACTAGTGTTGATCCCATAATACTCTATTTATTGGTTAGTTTATCCTAGTATATTGTAACAGGAATTTACCAAAAGCGCAAGAGGTTTCGATAAATGTTTTTGAATAAATACCATATCAACGGAAACCTCATATGACCTCAGTAATCAATTTTATCAATACCGGTACCGGCGCAAATGCGGGCAATGGTGACAGTCTTCGTACCGCCTTTAATAAGATTAACCAAAACTTTGTAGATTTAGAAAATTCTTACGTACAGTCTGGAGTAGCGTCATTTAATGGTACAGGTGGCGTCATTACTTTTACAGCAACAGACATTACAAACTTATTAGGATTTATTCCATATAATTCTGGAAACCCAAGCCAATATGTAACTCAATCTAGTGTAGATGGGCTTGCTAGTTTGCTGTATCTTGATTCTAATTTTGTTACTACATCAACTATTTTAAATTATACTACAAAAAATTATGTAGATACTAATCTAGCACAATACGCAACTTTAGATTTTCTTTCTGCTCAAAATTATATTTCAAATGTAACACTGCCTAATTTTTTAACTTTTTATGCTACAGAGGCCTGGGTTGGACTTAATTTTATTTCAACAGCAAGTATTGGAACATACTTAAATCAAGGTAAAGTAGATTTACTACCCGTTATTGCTAATACCTACGATATAGGAAGTCAGTTACTTCCATGGAAAACTTTATATCTAAGTGATAGTATATACATAGATAATTATGTTATAACAGTTAATACCGTAACTAACAAGTTAACGGTTAATAACCAGGGGCTTACTGGTAATTACTCATTTGATCCTCAAAATATATATAATAACGATGTGTCATTTGATATTAATGCATCTTATAATCCACTAATATCACCTGTAGCCGTAGCAGGTATACACTTTCCAAATAATACACAAGCAAGTTTATCGTCTATCAGGGTTTACAATACTGCAACTGGTGGGGTTGTACTAGATGGCAAAACTACACAAGTATTAGTAGATGAAGGCAACATAGCAGGGGTTGAAGTACGTGGCCGCATAAAACTTCCTGTATCTTTTAAAGATGGGAATAACACGTCTAGCCATATACTAACTATCAGCCCAAATCTTCTTGGGACAAATGCTTTTGGGGGACTTGAACCAGATTTTGATCGTCCCGTAACAATATCTGTTACTGGAAATAACTCAGTAACTCCGGCTGATTTATATATGACCGGACGTATCGTAGGTTTACGTGCTAACACCAACCCTGCAATAGACCAAGTAAATCAAATAGTAGTAGGTGAAAGTGGTGTTTTCATTGGTACTACTAATACAGGATATGTTCTACCAGGTGCTATAGGCGGAACAGGAACTACGTTAATTAGTGACGGTCAAGGATTAGTATCCTGGTCTACTCAGACATTTGGGTCGACTAGTATTAACTCACAAAACGCCGTGTTTACCACAGCAACAATCACCAAACGTTTTAGATTGGGTACAGAAGGATTGACCTTCTATGACGGTAGTAACATGATCACTGCCTATGGTAATCAACAGGTATCTGACTTCCTACCGCAGTACACTGGTGCGCTGTCCGTGGGATACATTGCTGGTCTTGGCACTAGTGTCAGTTTGATATCTAATGGATTAACTTGGGCATTTAGTGCAACTGGAGTGCTATCTTTACCGTCCGGTGGCCAAATTGGTGAGTTGTATGGTAACGGTGTAGATATTAGAGCCAATCCGGCGGGCTATATCAAGTTAGTCAGCAATTCAGGTAACAACTATCTGAAGATTGATAATTTAGGCGCTTACGTATTTGCCACAAATAATCAATGGGCATTTGGCACAGATGGTAAGTTGACATTACCGGCAGGTGGTGATATTGTTGACAGCACTGGGGCTAGTGTACTAGGCGGAACCGGTGACGGTTATACCGGATCAAGTGGATTTATAGGCAGTCAAGGACCTGCAGGACCTGCAGGGGGATATACAGGTAGTGTTGGATATATAGGTAGTCAGGGCATAACGGGTTTTTCGGGCAGTCAAGGCGTAATAGGTTATACTGGATCAAGTGGATTTGTAGGCAGCGTTGGCTATACTGGCTCGCCTGGTGTCGATGCACTATGGAATTTCCGTGGCGCATATAGTGGCGGCCTTGATTATACCCTTGGCGATGTTATTACCTTAGATGGTAGTACATACTACTCAAATCAACTTAACTTTGCATCATACGGCCCATATGTAACCCCGGCCGGTTGGGACTTAATTGCCGCCAAAGGCGACTTTGGATATACCGGTAGCCAAAGCGATGTTGGATTCACTGGTTCACAAAGTTATACAGGTAGTCAGGGTGATATAGGTTATACTGGATCGGGTGGGGGTGGCACAGCATTAGGTGATAGATTAACAGCAGGCAGTAGCAGTGTTGTATTGAGTTCAACCGGCACACTGACATTGCCACAAGGCGGCGTTATTAGTGAAACTCTAACCACCAACGACGCCCTCAGTATTTTATTAACACCATATGCCGGCTCGGGAAACAATCCAGATATGGCGGTGAAAATATATCCAACATTTAACGATGACGATCACATACACATGGTGGCGGGCAATCCTGCCACAGTTGATTTGTTCTTGGGTGATGATGATCAGTATGTTAAACTTGAACGGAACAATGGTAATATTGTCATTGGCGCCAACGCAGATACCCATCATTGGACCTTTGGCACAGATGGTAAACTAACATTGTCCACCGCAGGTATTGTGCGTAGTGGCACAGACACAGCACAGATTGGTTATCAAGCAGTCTTTACACAAGACTTATACGGTAATACCGCAACAGGGCTTGTATCAGGTATGACTATAGTAGATGTGGGCACTAACGCTCAACTACTGGCACTGATTGATCCTAGTTCAGCATTTGGCAATGCTCAGTATAATTTACTTAGTCCCATAACCATTACCTATAGTGATGCTACCACGCAAACTTTCACCGAAGTTAGGATTACAAGTACCAGCGGCAGTGTTATCGGATTTGGTTACAATGCTACCACAGTAGGACATAACTTTCCAATAACAGCACAAACTGCAAATTATGTTGCGGCAACAACTGCACCAGAATGGACCTTTAGTTCAACTGGTACATTAACATTACCTATTGGTGTATCCATTGATGAATACTATGGATCACATTTTCCTAGGATTGTTGCGGACACTGGCAAGGCATTTAGCATCCAAGGACTAGGTAGCACTGGATCTTTGGCATTACAGTGGATAGAAACTGAGAGTACATCATCTCGTATTGCTCAAGTAGGTCTTGGTTCTGATAACATAGGCGCTGGCGGTACTGCCAAAGTAATATTAACTGCGGGAGCTACAACTGCTGATATGAAAGTTTGGAGGTTTGATGAAACTGGTAAATTGACACTACCAGCTGGTGGCGTCATTGAAGACAGCGCCAGTTACATAAAACTTACACCTGCAGGTGGTACTAGTGCTACTCAAGCATTATTGATTTATCCAACTGCGGTCGATGGCAATCACATACACTTGGCAGCACCCTTTAACAGCGGCACTGAACTGTATCTAGGCAATGACAGTCACTATGTCAAGTTGGTCAACACTGGTAGCGTAGAAATACGAACCCTTGACGGTCTTGGAGCGAACCCGACTTGGACATTTGGTAACACTGGTACATTAACTGTTCCTGGTTCAATTGTTCCTGAAACTAACATTGCCTACGATTTAGGAAGTCCATCTAATAGATTTAGAGATATATACCTTAGCGGTAATACTATTAATTTAGGATCCGCAACCATCTCAGTCTCAGCAACCGGTAATGCTTTAGAACTACCAGTTGGAACAACAACTGGCGGCGTTAGTATCGGAACTATCATAATACTAGGATCTGTAGCAGATTCTACCGCACTAACAGCAATATCTACGGCAACATTAACAGTTGGAGACTCTTATGTTGTTGCATCTCCGGCTCCTGCTCATCTATGGACCTGGAACAGTACAGCATTTGTTGATCTAGGTGTTTTTCAAGGCCCAATGGGAGACTTGGGCTATACTGGCAGTCAAGGCGCAGGATTTACAGGTAGTCGGGGTGATACGGGATACGTAGGTAGCCAAGGTGTAACTGGTAGTTTAGGATATAGCGGTAGTCGAGGATTTACAGGTAGTAGTGGATCTGCAGGTACACAGGGTGTTGTTGGTTTTACTGGATCAAGTGGTGCTGGTACAACATTAACTATTACATCAGGTACTGGAATAATTGTAACTACATCAGGTACTATTGTTACTATTAGTGCAACAGGTAGTGGATCGGGGTATACTGGCAGTGGTGGCAGTGGATTGGGATATACAGGCAGTGGTGGCAGTGGATCGGGATATACAGGTAGTATTGGCTTTGTAGGTAGTAGAGGATATACAGGTAGTAGTGGATCTGCAGGTACACAGGGTGTTGTTGGTTTTACTGGCAGTTTTGGATTTATCGGTAGTGCCGGTATTGGCTTTGTAGGCAGTCAAGGTGCCGCAGGCACCTCCGGCATAAGTTGGTCAATATCTGCTAGTGGATCAAGTGATTATGTATTCAGCGGTCCTGGCATAGTTGCAGAAAATACCAATGATCCGGTACTGTATCTATACAGAGGATTTACTTATACTTTTATCAATACTACAGGTGGAACTCATCCATTTGCAATCAGAACTTCGTCAACCAGCGGTGTAGATTACACATCTGGTGTTTCTGGGAGTCAAACTGGTACACAGACGTTTACAGTTCCAATGAATGCTCCTAGTACACTATATTATATATGTACTATACATGGTAGTATGGGCAATGTTATTAATATAGTATAACAATTATATGAACATAAGCGGCACCACAATAACTAACTCTGCTATTACAATTGACATCACGTATTTGGCAGATCCTGTTGTACCAGTCTGGTACAACTTATCGGATTTTAATGCAGGTGGCATGACAATTGTAGATGCCAGCGGTAATAGGAATAATGCAAAGATACACTCTATCTTAGATCATGAAGGATTGTTAGTAGATACTCTAACAGGTGGTGGGATGAAGTTTTCTGGAACACAATGGGTTGCTAGTCCGTATGTGTTAAGCCAGGACTTTACAGTTAGTATGGCTATCAAATACAATCCAGATTTAAATAATTTCCCTGCATGCCTTTGGGGCAGCGACTATTGGGATAACAACTCGGGGTATCTTGCAGCCTTTACAGATACAGATATAATCAGTTTTGGTATTGCAGGAGATCAAAATGGATTTCCTGGCCCTAACAATGTAGAATTTATCTTTCAAAATGACGGGTATAATTATTCAGTTGACGAGTTTGATGATACCACATATCCAACATTGACAGTGGTTAGAGGAGAGACGTATTCCTTTAATTTTACTAATGTAGGCAGTGGTCATCCAATAGCACTAAGATTAACTAGTGGCAATACATCAGCAGTTCCGGGAACTACTGGAAACAATCCCAGTAGCGGAGTATATGGTGACGGCACAGTTCCAACTACAGTAACGTACCAAGTGCCACTGGATGCACCGTCAGTAATATACTATCAATGTGTGGTTCATTCCGGTATGATTGGTACAATAAATGTTGTTAACCCAAGCACAGTACAAGCCCAATTAACAAGTCCTAGAGTTGTTACCGTGCTTGATTTTGTTAAATTAGGAACCGTGTTTACAATATATGTTAACGGGCAAGTTGCTGGACAACAAGACTTTGGCCAAGAGGGCAACATATCTACACTACCTATAGCATTTGGAGGTAGGAATCCAAATGACGGAACATATGGCATTACCAATGCCATAGTTTCATCAGTTTACGATATCAAGGTTAGAAATTATGGAGTGACTACCCCTGAATGTAATTTGATTTTCCAAGGTATTAAATCTCGTTACGGACTATAATAAATACATCATGAAAATTGCAGAATTCTTATCAGAAGACAGTGGTAAAACTGTTACAATCAACATCCCCATTACAATTACTATACCTAGTGGTAGTGGAGATCCAGTAGTATCTGCGGCTTCTGCGGGCAACGGAGAAATGCCCGAGCAACCGGTGTTTGTTCCACCACTACAGCAAACATTAGAACTAGAAAAACACAAATCTGGCAAGCGTAGTCCAGTTTTAAACCAAATATTAGACGACAACGGAGCCTTTTCGGAAGACAATGAAAAAACAGAATTTGATATTGTTGAAGACTTCGAAGAACTTTCCGCTGAGTACAATCGCCTGGTCGAATCGCAAAAATCTTAATAACCGTTTTCCGGTAAATACGCTAAAGTAGGAATTTTAGCGTGTCGTCAATTCTAAAAATACAAGCAGGTAGGGTAAACAACGTAGATATATCTACGTGGTTAGCTCCCCAAGGCACGCTTTTCTATGACGAAGATAGCGGTATTTTATATATCGGTGACGATGTAACTCCCGGTGGCCGCCCAGTTTATAGTGGCGGTATTGGCGGCCTTGGAGTTGTAGACGGCAATCTAGTCCCTACAGTTAACACCAGCACAGGAGCCCTAAGCACAGGTACTATAGGTACTGCGGCTAATCCTTGGGCAACAATATATCTAAGTTCTAGCACATTTTATGTAGGCGGATTGCCTATAACTATTAACCCCAACGGAATTGTTGTAGTTAATGGTATACAAGTAGGTACAGGATACACAGGATCAAGTGCGCCGGGCTATGCTGGTAGCAGAGGCTATACTGGTAGTCAGGGTATACAGGGTATTACTGGATTTATAGGTAGCCAGGGTGTACAAGGGTTTGCAGGCAGTCAAGGATTTTTAGGTAGTGCGGGCTATGCAGGTAGCCGAGGATCATTGGGCTACACAGGTTCTTTAAGTTATGTAGGTAGCCAAGGTACTACAGGTTATGCAGGTAGTAGAGGTTTACAAGGCCCGCCAGGTACTAGTGTTACCATTATTGGTAGTGTAAACAGTCCAAGTTCACTATCAGGAATAACAGGGGCATCAACTTCTGATTCATACATTACATCAAGTGACGGCCACTTATATGTCTGGGACGGAACACAATGGGTTGACGTAGGTCAAATTATTGGTTTTACTGGCAGTCAAGGTATTGTTGGTTATGCAGGTAGCTCGGGGTATACTGGTAGTACAGGATACACTGGATCGCAGGGTTATGCTGGTAGTGCAGGCGGCTTTGGTTACACTGGTAGCTTTGGTTACACAGGCTCATTTGGCTACACTGGTTCGCAAGGGTATGCTGGTAGTGTAGGATATATAGGTAGCTTTGGTTACACAGGCTCATTTGGCTACACTGGTTCGCAAGGGTATGCTGGTAGTGTAGGATATATAGGTAGCTTTGGTTACACAGGTTCATTTGGTTATACTGGTAGCAGGGGATATGACGGATCCCAAGGGTATACTGGCAGTGAAGGCTACGTTGGTAGTCAAGGTGACCTAGGTTATTCAGGAAGTCAAGGACCTCAAGGTACACCGGGTACAAGTGTTAGAATTGTAAACAGTGTACTTGATGCAACATTGTTGCCTCCGCAGTACGCTGGTGATATCGGCGACGGATTCATTGTAATTGACACAGAACATCTAGCTGTATGGGACGGAATACAGTGGGTCGACGTAGGACGAATTCTTGGATATACCGGTAGCACAGGTTTAATAGGATACACTGGTAGTAGTGGCTATGTAGGCAGTACTGGTTATGTAGGCAGTCAAGGCGATATAGGCTATACCGGCAGTCAAGGTTATACTGGTAGCGACGGCTATGTAGGTAGCCAAGGATATACCGGCAGTGAAGGTTATGTGGGCTCATTTGGTTATACTGGTAGCCAAGGCGAGGTCGGTTTCTATGGTAGCAGAGGCTTTATAGGAAGTAAAGGATTTGTTGGTAGCGTAGGTTTTACTGGTAGTCAAAGTTACACAGGTAGTCAAGGTGATCTAGGCTATACAGGTTCGATTGGTTATACTGGTAGTCAAGGATACACAGGTAGTGAGGGCTATGTTGGTAGTGAGGGCTATACAGGGTCACTTGGTTACACTGGTAGCCAAGGCGATATAGGATACACAGGTAGCGAAGGCTATGTGGGATCATTTGGTTATACTGGATCATTTGGTTATACTGGTAGTCAAGGATACACCGGTAGTGAAGGTTATGTAGGATCATTTGGTTACACCGGTAGTGAAGGTTATGTAGGATCATTTGGTTATACAGGATCATTTGGTTATACAGGCAGTCAAGGATACACCGGCAGTGAAGGCTTTATTGGTAGTAGGGGCTTTATTGGTAGTGTAGGCTTTGTTGGCAGTGTAGGATACACAGGTAGTCAAAGCTATACTGGTAGCTTTGGTTATACTGGTAGCTTTGGTTATACTGGTAGTCAGGGCGATATAGGTTACACAGGCTCATTTGGTTATACTGGTAGTCAAGGATACACCGGTAGTGAAGGTTACGTAGGATCATTTGGTTACACAGGTAGCTTTGGCTACACAGGTAGTGAAGGTTATACAGGATCATTTGGTTATACTGGTAGTGAAGGCTTTGTAGGATCATTTGGTTATACTGGTAGCCAAGGCGATATAGGTTATACCGGTAGTCAAGGATACACAGGTAGTGAAGGCTATGTAGGATCATTTGGCTATACTGGTAGTCAAGGCGAAATTGGTTATACCGGTAGCTTTGGATTTGTAGGTAGCAGAGGCTTTATTGGTAGTAAAGGTTTTACTGGATCAATTGGATTTACTGGAAGTATAGGATATGCAGGTAGCCAAGGCAATGTAGGTTATGTGGGCAGTGAAGGTTATGTCGGATCGGTTGGTTATACTGGTTCGATAGGCTACACAGGCAGTATAGGATATGCAGGTAGCCAAGGTATTTTTGGTTATACTGGATCACAGAGCTATACTGGATCCTTTGGTTATATAGGTAGTCAAGGTATACAAGGACCCCAAGGTACGCCTGGACAATCTGTTAAGATTGTTGGTAGCGTATTAGATGAAACATTCTTAGATGCTCAATATCCTGGAGATTTATACGACGGCTTTATTACACAAGATACTGGACATCTTTGGGTATGGGAAGGACTAAGCTGGTTAGATGTTGGCCGCATTACTGGTTACACAGGTAGCCTAGGGTATGCAGGTAGTCAAGGTGTAATAGGATACAGTGGTAGCTCGGGTTATACTGGATCACAAAGTTACACAGGTAGCGTTGGTTATGTGGGTAGCGTTGGTTATGCTGGTTCATTAGGATATACCGGATCATTTGGTTATACTGGTAGTACAGGTTATGTAGGTTCATTTGGTTACACGGGTAGTGAAGGCTATGTAGGTAGTCAAGGACCCATTGGTTATTCAGGTAGTGAAGGCTATGTAGGATCATTTGGTTATACAGGTTCATTTGGTTACACAGGATCACAGGGATACACAGGTAGTGAAGGTTATGTGGGTAGTGAGGGCTATGTAGGATCATTTGGTTATACCGGTAGTCAAGGATACACCGGTAGTCAAGGATACACCGGTAGTGAAGGTTATGTAGGAAGCGTTGGATATGCTGGTAGTATAGGTTATACCGGTAGTCAGAGTTATACCGGTAGTCAAGGTATAATAGGTTTCTCTGGTAGCAAAGGAGAAAAAGGAACGCCGGGTACTAGTGTTAAAATCGTAGGCAGTGTAGGCTATGCAGGCGACCTATATGTTATAACCGGTAACTCCATAGGTGATGGTTATATTACGCAAGATAACGGACACTTAAATGTATGGGATGGTGCAGCCTGGGTCGACGTGGGACGCATTATTGGTTACACTGGTAGTTTTGGACTAACAGGTTATACGGGTAGTGCTGGTTATGTAGGTAGCGTTGGTTTTGCAGGTAGCGTTGGTTTTGCAGGTAGTCAGGGTGTTACTGGATATTGGGGTAGTGAAGGATATGTAGGTAGTCAGGGTGACATAGGTTACACTGGTAGTAGCAGTGGCTTTACAGGAAGCCGAGGTGAACTAGGTTACGTTGGTAGTGCAGGTTATCAAGGTGTTGACGGCTTTATTGGAAGTCAAGGTGTCGACGGCTTTGTAGGTAGTGCTGGTTATCAAGGTGTTGACGGCTACGGCGGTAGTCAAGGTGACATAGGTTACACTGGTAGTCCAGGCATACCTGGACAATACATTATTGACGTACAAGCGGGCGTGGGTGTCATTGTATCTGGAATAAACTCTGGAACAGTTTCTACAGCAACTATATCTATTGGACAAGATGTTAGTACAACTGCCACAGTTACATTTACCAATGTTGTCCTTGCACCAGCAGGATCGATACAATTCCAACCAGATCCGGGTTATAGTTTTGGTGATGCATCTATACATCAAACCGCTAGAGCACCTATACAAATAGGCAACTATTCTCTTGATAGGCAAGGTAATACTTTAATATTTGAGGATTTAAGACCGGGCGATAGTTATTTTGAAGATCAAACTGCTACCTTGTTCATCTATACTGAAAAATGGCCAACAGTATATGACTTGCCTGTAACAGCAAATCCGGGGGACACTATATTAGTTGCACAGAATATTCCAGGATTGGGATTAATTGAATTTATGAAAGCAATCGGAAATGGAATAATTCCAGGTACAGTAGTTGTTGCACCTGTCCCTACAGGCCCAGACGTTAACAATAATTGGATCATTAACATCGATACTCCGGTAGACAATGTAGTAACAACAGCAACATTTTTTATCTGGGAGTTCGTACAGGTCAGCTAATTTACGGACCAATAAATATACATTATGGCAGCAATTTTTTATTATAACGCGGCAGGACCCGCACCGCTTGCAGTCCCCGGATCACAGTCAAGTACTGACTGGAGGTTTAACGGCCCTGCAACGGATACTGCTGCCAATGCGTTAACGGCTGATTGGTTTACAACTCTTGCCGGGGTTGCACAAAAAGCACACTATAAAACTGTTCTTGGCGCACAGACCATATTATGGTCAAAACCTTCTTCTGGTCCTTTTCCGGCGCCACCTGTTTCTAACGGTACATGTCTTCCTTTATATACTGAATTATTATCTGCTACCAATTCTTTTCCATCAGGCTCACAGATTGCTAGTACAATAATTGGTAATGTATATGGTGGTACTGCCATTGTACCTACTACCTCAAATGCTAACGGTGCAACTAGTAAAACTAATCCTGGCGGTACTACAGCAGTTTATACTATTACTGGTCCAACGTTGCCAAATGGATTTACATTAACACCGTTAATTACAATTAAGCAACGAGCAGATGGATTTTTATATAATAATGTACAATTTACATTAACTGGAAATCCTACAGCTACGTCTAGTTCTACTGCTTATAATATAACAGTAGTTGATGGTGCTGGTCAAACTATCACGTTAACATTTAATATAGAAGTTACTGGTGGCGGTGGTGGTCCAACAGCACTTACAACTGCATTAGGATCTATTCCATCTGCAACACAAGGCTCTCCGATAACATCATTTACGCCTGTTACTGCTAGCGGTGGTACTACCCCGTATTCATATAGTGCAACAGGACTACCAGCTAATTTAAGTATTGCGAGTAGCACAGGACTAGTATCGGGCACTCCGAGTGTATCTGGTAGTTTTTCTATTACTGTAACTGTTACTGATTACGGCAGTCCTACACCACAAACAAGCAGTAAGACGTTTACACTCACAGTCGCCGCCGCCCCCGTAGTTTTAACTACTACCTTATCTGGCTCTATTCCAACGCTAACTCAAGGCTCGTCAATAACAGCATTTACGCCTGTTACTGCCAGTGGTGGTACTACTCCATATTCATATAGTGCAATAGGATTACCTAGCGGACTAAGTATTGCGCCTTCTACTGGCGCAATAACAGGCAATCCTAGTGTTTCTGGTATATTCTCAGTTACAGTTACAGTTACTGATGGTGCTTCCGGTACTAGTAGCAAAACATTTAGTCTAACTGTTAATTCGTCAGTTACTCCGTTGTCTGCTACATTGGGTAGTATTCCTACACTAACTGCTAATGTAACCATAACCGCATTTAAACCAGTTACTCCTGCAAACGGCACAAGTCCTTATACTTTTTCCGCAACAGGATTGCCAGCAGGGTTAAGCATAGATGTAAACACCGGTTTTATCACAGGAAAACCAACCACAGCCGCAACATCGAGTGTAATAGTAACAGTAGCAGATAGTTCAAGTCCTCAGCAAAGTCAAAGCAAAACATTTAGTTTAACTGTATCTGCGCCGGCACCATTAGCAGTATCTTCTACTAATCCTATACAAACTTCTCCAAAGATATTATCCAAAAATGTCGCGGCGTCGTTTACACCTGTAAGTACAACTGCTGGTAACGGAGGCTATCCTTCATTAACTTGGACAATTAGTCCAAATACGTTACCTAGCTCACTGACTTTTAACACATCGACCGGGTTAATTAGTGGTACACCGACTATTACTTTAACTACTACAAGTTATACTGTTGGTGTTTCCGATCTAGCAGGACAAACAGCAAATGCTATATTTTGGTTATCTATAATTGATCCGCCAGTTACTGCAACTACAACAGTACCAAATACCACACTAGTACAGTATAGAACTTATATAGGTGCTACTGCATTTAATCCAGTAACTGCCAGCGGAGGAACTCCATTTGCTGGAGGTGCTTATCAATATAGTATAGACACCTCTGGAGGTAAACCTGCGCTACCTGCAGGCCTAAGCATAGATCTAAATACCGGATACATTAGTGGAACTCCATCTGTTCAAGTTGCTGTCCAGGCCTATACTGTTAAAGTTACCGATTCAGTTGGACAATTTGGTACTTCACAATTTAACTTAACTGTTTCAGCAAGAACTCTTCTTACTACAAGTGTTCAAACTGCTAACTTATCATTAAATCAAAATTCAACAACTGGGCTACCTGCTACACCAGTAACCGCTAGCGGAGGAGAAACTCCTTTAGCATACAGTATTTTAAGTGCGGCTGGTGGGGCGTTGCCTACAGGACTTACATTTGATACAGCCAATGGCCGCATTTCTTCTGTTAGTGGACCAACACAAACAATTGCGGCAACAACTTATAATGTAACTGTAACTGATCAAGCACAACAGATTAGCACAGGATCTTTTGTATTGACAGTACAAGCTGTTGCACTTTCTGCAACAGTATTACAACCTTCTGTAACATTTACAGAATTTACTGCTACCAACATACAAGTAATATCAGCTAGTGGCGGTGTTGGGGCAATAAGTTATACACTAAGTCCGTCAACACCGTTACCATCCGGGTTAACATTTGTAGGAGGCACAGTATCTGGAACGCCAATTGTAATTAGTAGCACATCGACTTATAGTGTCACAATTGCAGATAGCAATAGTCCTCCTACTACGGTTGTTAGAACATTTAATTTAAATGTTATTCCGCCTGCGGTAACAGCAAGTCAGACTGCTGACTCAAACAAAGTCTTAACACAGAATATACCTTTTACAACATTTAGACCAGTCCTGGGCGGCGGTGGATATGGTGCATTAACTTATAATGTCGATGGTTCTTTTGTATCAGAAACTGGATTAACATTTAGCAATTCTGGATTTGTATCTGGTAATGCAAGTCAAGTAGGAACTGGTACATATATTGTAACGGTAACAGATTCAAACCCTGTTCCTCAAAGTAACACAAGCTCGTTTAAGTTAACAGTAACTCCATTAACTGCTCTTACTACTACTGCTACAAATAATTCATATACCTATACTCAAGGTACTGCAATAACAGCATTTGCACCTGTTACAATTGTGAGTTCGGGATACGGAACTAAAATATGGTCCATTGTTCCTGATTTAATTTCTAGTACGGGTTTAGCATTTAACACAGGAACAGGAGTAGTTAGCGGTACAGCTTCTATATTAGGAGCGCAGTCTTACACAATTACCGTAACCGATCAAGCATCACAGTCTAGTGAACAGACTGTAAGTTTTATTGTAAATTCCGGACCGGTTGTTGCAACACCTGTTATACCAAGCAGTTATTCTTTTGTTCGTGGAGTAAACGTTCCTTCGTTTAGACCAGTAATTGGTAGCGGTGGATTTGGCGCATTAACATATAGCATTGACAGTTCGTTTACTGCTACAACTGGTTTAAGTTTTAGCAATACTGGTACTATATCCGGAACATCTACAGCAACAATAGGTAAAACATTCTTTACTGTAACAGTAAGAGATAGTCTTCAAACTAGTGCTACAGCACAGTTTGATTTAACCATAACTGCTCCAACACCTGTAGCAATAGCATCGTTCTCTCCAACGGTAACAGTTACATATAATTCTTCAGTAAGTACAACGCCCGTACTTGGTATCGGTGGATACGGTGGATTAAGCTATTCAATTGATCCTGCAACTCTGCCCACCGGATTAAACTATAATACATCTACTGGCGTATTAAGCGGAACAACCACTGTTATATCAACAGGTACTACATATGTTGTTACTGTCAGAGATACTGTAAATCAATCTACTACACAAAGTTTTGTATTAAAAGTCGTATATCCTGCATTAACAAATATATTATCAAGACCAAGTGTTGGACTTATACAGAATGTTACTACTGCAAATAATATAATTCCTGTACTAGGTAGCGGAGGTATTTCTCCTTATTCTTTTGCTATTGCTCCTGTAACTTTATCACTGCCAACTGGCATTACATTTACAACCAGCACTGGCGCAATTAATGGAACAGCCAGTACTACACTGGCAACCTCAAGTTTTAGAATTACTGTAACTGACAGTGTTGGCCAACTGTCAACTAACACATTTACACTGTATGTGGCACCAGAGCCTCCTCCACCACTAATAGTATTAACAGTAAATCCAACTTACGCTAATGTAACTTTAAATCAGTACATTAACTCACCGTCATTTACTCCTATTACTGCTACCGGAGGAACGGGCAGGCTAACATATAATATTAGTCCTGCATTACCAACTGCGTTATTCTTTACAACATCAACAGGACAAATATTAGGTACCGCAAATACTGCCAGTTCAACTACTACCTACTCTGTTACTGTATTTGATCAATACAGGGTTCCTCAACGTAGTACTGCTACTTTTAATTTAGACGTTCTTCCTCCGGAGCCTATAGTAGTTACTCCTGCAGGGACAGTAGGGATTATACAAAACGTTAATACATCGTTTTATGTGGCTACAGCAATAGGTGGTATTGCTCCGTATACGTTTAGTATTGATTCACCGTTACCAAATAATTTAAGTTTTATTCCGTCAACTGGACAGATAGTTGGAGCATCTACTACAACACAGTTCTCTGATGGTTCTAGTTATCTTACTTTTCTTGTTATAGTAACTGATGCATACGGCGGAATTGGTAGTGAAACGTTTGACTTGTTTATTGATCCACCACCACCAATAGAATCAACACAGTCTATTAACAGTAGAACGTTAACACAGTCAATAGTTTTTACACCTTTTACACCGTTTACTGCTACTGGAGGATATGAAACATTAACATATTCTCTATTACCAAATACATTACCAGCTGGAATAACATTTGATTCCGCAACAGGCACGTTTGGAGGAGTTGCTACTAGCTATCTAAATACTGCCACAGTTTATACAATTACTATTTCGGATCAGGCGTTACAAAGCACCAGTACTCAGTTTACACTAGATGTAGTACCAACTGGTATTTCGACTATTTTAAGAATTCCGTCAAGGGTATTAAAACGATCAGTTTCCTATACAGCATTTACTCCAGTAACAGGTGCTAATGGTTATCAACCATTAACTTTTTCTTTAACTACAGGATCTGGATTACCAGCAACATTGCCAGCTGGAATGACATTCAATTCGACTACTGGTGAAATTGCCGGAGGACCTGCTACAGTAACATTAACTACAACAACATATACAATTGTTGTTGCGGATCAAAGGAATAATCAAAGTACACAACCATTTACTTTAACAGTTAATCCTCCTAGCGCATTAGTAACTACGCTAGATACTGGAGTTATATCGTTAGTTAAATCTATTTTAATTACTCCAACAATTAGCCCGGTAAGTGCTAGCGGCGGCGAAGGCGGTTTATCATTTAGTATTATTCCAACATTGCCAACAGGCCTAAGTTTTAGCAGTAATGGTACACTTAGCGGAACACCTTCTGCTGTTTCTTCTGCGACACAGTATAATATTACTGTTGTTGATACCATAGGACAAAGAAGTACACAAACAGTTACATTAGATGTACATGATCCTATACTGTTAGCTAATCAGTTAATTACAGATACTACTCTAACACAATACAAATCGGTTATTCCATTTAAGCCTGTTGGAGTAACGGGCGGTGCAACACCTTACATATATTCAGTTGTTCCTGCAATTATAACATCAACTGGAGGATTGTTTTTTGATCCAACAACTGGTGTAATATCAGGAGTACCCGTTGTTACTTTTGAAGAAAGTGTTTATATAGTTACTATTAGAGATAGTGGAACTTTATATATACAAACAACTAGTACGACATTTAACTTAACCATAGTTCCTCCTGAACCACTAACTTCTACGGTTAACACAGGCACTATATCTTTAAGGATTAATCAAACACTAGTTAGTACTATAATACCAGTTGTTGGTGCAGGCGGCACCGGTAATTTGGCTTATACTATTAGTCCAGCATTACCTTCTCAGTTATCATTTAGTTCAGCAAATGGCGGTATATTTGGTACTCCGCGAGTTGTATATACTGCAACTAATCACGTTATTACTATTACTGATAGTGCATTGGTACCACAAATATCTACACAAACAATTTCTGTAGAAATATTACCAGACCCAATTGTAATAACAGTTAATAATCCTACTTTAGTATTAACAAGATATATTGGTATAACACCACCGTTGCCTATACCTGTACAAGCAACAGGGGGATTTGGTACATTAACTTATACCTTAACTCCTAGTGAACTAGCAGACGGTCTAACATTTGATCAATATACAGGTGAATTATCCGGCTCACCTACTGCAAATACTAATACAAATTATATTGTAACAGTTAGTGATCAAGCAGGACAGATAAACTCTGGAACATTTGCATTAACTGTAAGCGGTGCATTGCCTCCTACACTTAATTTAAATGTTCCAGTTAATCCAATTGTTTTTACACAGAATCAGGCTGAAAGCATTACTCCTGCAATTGCCAGTGGTGGATATGTAACAGCACAGAGTACATATACCTATGCATTATCAGGCGGCACCCTTCCGCAAAACTTGTCATTTAATGCGGCAACGGGCGCAATATCAGGTACTCCTTTATTATTAACAGGATCTCCAATTGCGTTTACAGTGTCAGTTACTGACGGTGTACCGCAAACAGTAAGTGCATCATTTAGTTTAAGTGTTCAAGTTGCACCAACATCACAAGGTAAAGGTTATACTGGATCATACGGATTTACTGGTAGTAGCTCAGGGTTTACTGGTAGTAGAGGAGTTTTAGGTAGTATTGGTTATACTGGTAGTAGAGGTACTGCTGGTCAAACAGGGTATGGCGGCTCATTTGGTTATACTGGTAGTGTAGGATCTATTGGCTACACAGGTAGTGAAGGTTATATTGGTAGCGAGGGATATGTAGGTAGTCAAGGTTATGCTGGTAGCGAGGGATATGTAGGTAGTCGAGGTTATGCTGGATCATTAGGATTCACTGGTAGTCAAGGTGAAAAAGGTGATCCTGGTACTAGCGTTAAAGTTGTAGGTAGTATACCTAGCGCCAGCTACTTGCCCGGCGTGTATAGCGGCACAATAGGCGATGGTTATATTACAACAGACGACGGTCACTTATATGTGTGGGATGGCGCAACCTGGATTGACGTAGGACGTATTATTGGCTACGTAGGTAGCACAGGTTTAATAGGTTATACTGGTAGTAGAGGTTTTGTAGGTAGCTTTGGTTATACAGGTAGCTTTGGTTACACTGGTAGCTTTGGTTATAGTGGATCACAAGGATATACAGGTAGCAGTGGTTATGTAGGTAGTGAAGGTTATGTAGGTAGTGAAGGTTATGTAGGTAGTCTTGGTTATACAGGTAGTCTTGGTTATACAGGTAGTCGAGGCTATATTGGTAGCTTTGGTTATACAGGTAGTTTTGGTTATTCCGGTTCGCTGGGTTATAGCGGTAGCCTAGGTTACGGTGGTAGTAGAGGTTTTGTAGGTAGTTTTGGATTTACAGGTAGTTTTGGATTTACAGGTAGTCAAGGATATACTGGTAGTCGAGGATATGTAGGTAGCGAAGGTTATGTAGGATCATTTGGTTATACTGGATCATTTGGTTATACTGGTAGCCGAGGTGCTGGATTACAAATTAACGGAACCACATCGACTTACACATTATTACCTATAACATTTACTGGCCCTGACTATACGGCAATTTTATCATTAGACAATTATCGCATATACATTTGGGACCCAACTGTATCACAATGGTTAGACGGTGGCAGATATACAGGTTACACCGGTTCATTTGGTTACACCGGTAGTGACGGTTATACTGGGTCATTTGGTTATACAGGATCTAGAGGATATATTGGGTCATTTGGTTACACTGGTAGCTTTGGTTACACTGGTAGCTTTGGTTACACTGGATCTAGAGGTTATACTGGTTCACAGGGATATACTGGTAGCTTTGGTTATACTGGTAGCTTTGGTTATACTGGTAGCAGAGGTATAGGACTACGTATAGATGGCACGACATCGACATATACATCATTAAACCCGGCATTTACTGGTACGGCATATTCTGCGTATCTAACTTTAGATACAAGACGCATATACTTCTGGGATCCAGAGTTATCGCAATGGATTGATGGTGGACAGTTTACTGGTTACACCGGTAGTCAAAGTTACACCGGTTCTTTCGGTTATACAGGTAGTAGAGGCTATAGCGGTAGTCAAGGTTATACAGGTAGTTTTGGATTTACCGGATCATTTGGTTACACAGGTAGTAGAGGATATTCGGGTAGTAGAGGCTACACCGGTAGCGAAGGTTATGCAGGTAGCTTTGGTTATACTGGCAGCTTTGGTTATACTGGTAGTCAAGGTATTCCTGGAGAATTTGCCGGAATGGGTTACGGTGGTAGCCAAGGTTACACAGGTAGTTTTGGTTACACAGGTAGTTTTGGTTACACAGGTAGTCGAGGATTTATAGGATCGTTTGGATATACAGGTAGCTTTGGCTATACTGGTAGCTTTGGCTATACTGGTAGTGTTGGTTATTTAGGTAGTAAAGGTTATACTGGATCAAGTGGATTTGCTGGTAGTTTTGGTTACACAGGTAGTTTTGGATTTACTGGTAGTCGTGGCGTTGCAATTAAAATTAGTGGTACTGTAATAGATGCAAGTTATCTACCAGTATCTGGGGTTGAAAACGAAGGAACCATTACTCAGAATGATCAACATCTGCATGTATGGAACGGCTCTGCTTGGATAGACGTAGGAACCTTTGTAGGATATAGTGGTAGCTTTGGTTATACTGGTAGCTTTGGTTACGCAGGATCAAGAGGTTATACTGGTTCACAAAGTTACACTGGTAGCTTTGGTTATACAGGATCATTTGGCTTCACTGGTAGTCAAGGATATAGTGGAAGCAGAGGATATACCGGAAGTCAAAGTTACACGGGTAGCGTAGGTTATGTTGGCAGTCCTGGCTATATTGGTCGTGATGGTTATGTTGGTTCACTAGGTTACACTGGTAGTCGAGGCATTGGGTTTACTGGTTCACAAAGTTACACTGGTAGTTTTGGTTATAGTGGTTCACTAGGGTATACTGGTAGTCAAGGTATTGGTTACACCGGTTCACAAAGTTACACTGGTAGTTTTGGTTACACCGGATCATTTGGTTACGCAGGTAGTCTCGGTTATACTGGTAGTCGTGGCTACGATGGTAGTCGCGGGTATGGCGGTAGTCGCGGATTTATTGGAAGTAAAGGTTTTGTAGGTAGTCTTGGTTATACTGGTAGTCAAGGATATACAGGCAGTGAAGGATATGTAGGATCACAAGGTGAGCTTGGTTATATTGGTTCATTGGGATATACTGGTTCATTGGGATATACCGGTAGCGTAGGATCACAAGGTGAGCTTGGTTATACTGGTTCACTAAGTTATACAGGTAGTCAAGGTGAACAAGGCGACCGGGGATATACCGGTACACGTGGATTTATTGGTAGTCGTGGATTTGTAGGTAGTATAGGTTATGCCGGTAGTTCAGGGTTTGTAGGTAGTCAAGGTGATCTTGGATTTGTAGGTAGTCAAGGTGATCTTGGATACAGTGGTAGTTCTGGCTTTACTGGATCACAAAGTTACACCGGCTCATTTGGTTACACCGGCTCATTTGGCTTTACAGGTTCACAAGGGTATGCCGGTAGTGCAGGCTATATAGGATCATTTGGTTACACTGGATCATTTGGTTACAGTGGATCATTTGGTTACACAGGATCATTTGGTTATACTGGTAGCTTTGGTTATACAGGTAGTCAAGGTTACACTGGTTCACAAAGTTACACCGGCTCGTTTGGTTATACAGGATCATTTGGCTATGCAGGTAGTCAAGGACCACAAGGACCCGCAGGTACTTCTGTTGTAATTATTGGATCTGTACTAGACACGCCGTCACTGCCACTTCCTTATGGGGGAGCAGTAGGCCACGGCTTTATTACACAAGATAACGGACATTTACATGTATGGAGTGGATCTGCTTGGGTAGACGTAGGGCAAATTGTAGGTTATACAGGTAGCACAGGATTTAGGGGTTATACAGGTAGCAGTGGTTATACAGGTAGCAGTGGTTATACAGGTAGCTTTGGCTATACCGGTAGCTTTGGTTACACAGGATCATTTGGTTACAGTGGATCATTTGGTTACAGTGGATCATTTGGCTATACAGGTAGCTTTGGTTACACAGGATCATTTGGTTACACAGGATCATTTGGCTATACAGGTAGCTTTGGTTACACAGGATCATTTGGTTACAGTGGATCATTTGGTTACAGTGGATCATTTGGTTACAGTGGATCATTTGGTTATACAGGTAGTTTTGGTTATACTGGCAGCGAAGGTTATGTAGGTAGTAAAGGTGAAAGCAGTTATATTGTAAGTGATACCGCTCCGATAGATCCGCTGCCAGGCGATCGTTGGTACGACACAGAAACTGGCGTTGAAGTTGTTTGGACATTAATTCCACCGTCTGCATACGGTCAGTGGGTTGAAATTGCCGCGTCTGGTTTCTTAGGAAATCAAGGATACACCGGTAGTGAAGGCGAAACTGGTGCATCACTAATTGTTTTAGGATCGTTAGCAAATACAGGATTATTGCCAGCATCGGGTACAGCAGGACACGGATATATTATAGGAACAGATTTCTGGGTATGGAACAATTCTGTCTGGGCCAATGTTGGTCCTATACAAGGTCCAATAGGTTATGCTGGTAGTCAAGGCGCTGGATTTTCAGGTAGTAGCGCATCTGGTTATGCGGGTAGTCAAGGCGTGGGATTTGCAGGTAGCTTCGGATTTGCAGGTAGTCGAGGATATGTAGGTAGTCGAGGATTTGGTTATACTGGTAGTCAAGGTGATATTGGTTATACAGGTTCACAGAGTTATAGCGGATCACAGGGGTACACCGGTAGTCAAGGCGACATAGGATATGTAGGCAGTACCGGTTATACTGGTAGCTTTGGTTATACTGGTAGCTTTGGTTATACTGGTAGCTTTGGTTATACTGGATCACAGAGTTATACTGGCTCATTTGGCTATACCGGTAGCATAGGATTCATTGGGTCTCAGGGATTTGCAGGCAGCAGAGGTTATGCTGGTTCATTTGGTTATACTGGTAGCCAAGGCGATATAGGTTATATCGGTAGTCAAAGTTACACCGGTAGTAGAGGTTTTATTGGTAGTGTAGGCTATGCAGGCAGTATAGGCTTTGTTGGTAGTGCAGGTGCAGGATACGGAGGTAGCTTTGGTTATACTGGATCAGTTGGATATCTAGGTAGTCAAGGATTTGTTGGTAGTGCAGGTTCGGGCTACGGCGGTAGTTTTGGTTATACTGGTAGTGAAGGTTACACCGGTAGTCAAGGATTTGTTGGTAGTGCAGGATATACTGGTTCGCAAAGTTATACCGGGTCCGTGGGGTATAATGGATCACTGGGCTACACAGGCAGTCAAGGTGAGATAGGTTATGTAGGATCACAGAGTTATACAGGATCTAGGGGCTTTATTGGTAGTATTGGATATAACGGATCACTGGGCTACACCGGCAGTCAAGGCGAAACTGGATTTATTGGTAGTAGAGGTTTTATTGGTAGTGTGGGATATACTGGTAGTATAGGGTATACAGGATCACAAAGTTACACAGGTAGCTCGGGTTATAACGGGTCGTTTGGTTTTTCTGGATCATTTGGTTTTTCTGGAAGTCAAGGATATAGTGGATCTCAAGGGTATACCGGTAGTCAAAGTTATACAGGATCATTTGGCTATACCGGTAGTGAAGGTTACACCGGCAGTCAAGGTTACACCGGTTCACAAAGTTACACAGGTAGTTTTGGTTATACAGGATCATTTGGTTACAGCGGTTCATTGGGCTACGCCGGTAGTCAAGGTCCTATAGGATTTAGCGGAAGCCGAGGATTTATCGGTAGTGTAGGCTTTGTTGGCAGTATAGGCTTTGTTGGCAGTATAGGCTTTGTTGGCAGTATAGGCTACACTGGTAGCTTTGGTTATATTGGTTCATTTGGTTACACAGGTAGTAGTGCTCCTGGTTATGCAGGTAGTCAAGGCCCTATAGGTGATTTGAACAGTATCACAGGTGTTTCTGAGGTTTATCAATCATTAACAAATGCTACAGGAACTGTTACACATGACTGTTCTGTATCAACAGTATATGTGCATTCTAGTGTTGCTGGAAACTTTATTCCTAACTTTACCAATGTGCCCACAACTGATCTAAGGTCTAGAATTATTACACTAATTATACAGCAAGGCGCCACTCCCTACGTTCCAATCAGCATACAAATTGCAGGCGTTGCAACATCTATTAGATGGATCGGTGGTAGTAGTCCTGTAGGAAATGCCAATCAGATAACTATTTTTACGTTCTCGTTAATAAGAACAGGATCTAGTTGGTTAGTATTAGGTAATTTTAGTACATATAATTAACATGCCATTATTATCATCATATGGATTTGCTAATGTTGTAGGAACATTTACTCCTGTCTTATTCAGCATAGGATCAGATGTTGGAAATATCAACGAAGGCGATACTATTAACTTTACTATAGCAATATCTAATGTTCCCGACGGAACTACCTTCTATTGGTCGATATTGTCAACATTTGGAACAGTAAATTCTTCAGATTTCAGCTCGTCCTCTGATGGATCTTTTACACTGGCCAGTAATCAAGCTACCGTTTCATTGACCTTAAGAAACGATTTAACTACAGAAGGCCCGGAAACTTTTAAATTAGAAATTAGAGAAGACAGTGTCACTGGTAGAGTCTTGGCTTTAAGTTTTGCTGTTGATATAGGTGATACATCTTTATCTCCTCCGTACATAATACATACTAGTGCATATAGTTCTAACAACTTGGTCAATCTTTATATTGATGTGGGGCCAACCTCTGGAAAAGTGGCCTCCGTTGGAGAAATATTTGTTAGTAATAATAGTAATAATAGACGTGTACGTGTGCTGATGCACTCTAGTACAGGATCATTGCTGTGGGCTAAAGAATTTAGCATTAGTGGCGCGATCTATAATCAAGCAAGTGGAATAATATTAGATTCTTCAGATAATGTCCATTTTCTTGCAAGATCTAGCGGAAGCACAGGGGGTAGTGATCTCTATATTGTTAAATTAAATTCGTCTGGAACTATATTATGGCAACGAAAAATTGCTAAAACTGGAACGTTAACTAACTCTACTATTACCCCAGCGGATGGAAGTCGAAAAATTGCGTTAGATTCAAGCAATAACGTTTATATATATTACTCAAGTGTTGGTAGTCAAACAGTTCCTTATGATTATAAACTATGCGTGGCAAAATATAATAGTTCGGGGACAATACAATGGAATAAGACATTATATAGAACACAAACAGCCGGTATGCTGAATCCGGGAAGTACCGACATTGTGTCTGCATCAGGAATGGCTGTAGATCCTAGCGGAAATGTTTATATAACAGCGCAAGGTAGTATTGGTCAAACTACATTATGTTGCAATTTTATTAAATTAACAACCGGAGGCTCAATCAGTTATCAGAAGCAATGGAACGATCCAAACTATATGTGGTTATACAATTTAGAAATCGATTCAGTAAACGGAATGTTATATGCGTCGGGCTTTTGCGGAGCCAGTCCCAACACAGATCTATTAATAAAAATGGATGCCTCTACTGGAGCGGTTCAATGGACTCGCGGAATTACAAATTATGCTTCTGGTCAACTATTAGGTCCGCTTACTTTAGGATCTGACGGATTCCTATATGTAACTGGTCCTAACAGTAACTCTATATCTAAATGGAATACTAGTGGAACAGTAATTTGGGAAAATGTGTTATCTGTTCCTACATCGTCAAAAGTTTTAATGTATGCCGATCCTATAGGTACTGTTTTAATACTGCCTTTGTTAAAATCTGATCCAACAGGTAACTCTAAATCAGTGATATTAAAGTTACCAATTGACAACAGTAAATTCGGAACTTTTACCGCAGGAAGCGATTCAATTACCTATACCGTAGGTACTCGAACTTCTGAATCTAAATCAACAGTATCACAAATAACAGGAGCAATGGTCCTTGGCAATTTTGCAGGTACATCTGTTACAGCATCTTTTACTGTATCAGACGTAACTGGTTCAATGATTAATACTGTAGCAGTTCTTCCTTAGATTTTTCAAGTAGCAGTTATCAATAAATACTGGGGTACATTCTAAAACCACGAAGAAAACACCCTATTTAAATGCCTACAATACAGTTTCCTGCTTATCCATCCGTTAATGACGTTTACACGTTAGGCAACCGCACCTGGCAATGGAATGGCCGTTTTTGGCAAGCAATTACTACAACAATAGGATACGATGGTAGTCAAGGTCCTATAGGATATACCGGTAGTCAAAGTCACACTGGATCATTTGGCTACAGCGGATCTCAAGGATATAGCGGATCTCAAGGATATACAGGATCATTTGGTTATACCGGATCATTTGGTTATACTGGCAGTGCTGGTTATACTGGTAGCTTTGGTTATACTGGATCATTTGGTTATACTGGTAGCTTCGGCTACACAGGCTCATTCGGTTACACTGGTAGCGAAGGTTATGTAGGTAGCTTCGGTTACACTGGTTCGTTTGGCTACACTGGTTCGTTT
>Ga0209107_10000071_pt1 | contig 60962 bp, 59 predicted proteins | sample LakErihyJuly2011_2_FD_187460 | JGI IMG/M metagenome (GOLD analysis project Ga0209107, IMG submission 187460) | Freshwater microbial communities from dead zone in Lake Erie, Canada - CCB hypolimnion July 2011 (SPAdes) (version 2) | ecosystem: Environmental > Aquatic > Freshwater > Lentic >...
CACCACATCAATTCCAGCCACTGATGCAGAATCAGCGACAATTTTTCCGTGTAGGATTTTTTCGTTGCTTTGCCCAAATGTTATTTGCGATAGCCAAAAACACATCGTTAAAATTATAAAATTCTTACTCACAAGCTATCATTTCATTATATTTTACAGCTAATTCTATTATTAAAAAGGTGGTTTTTTCAGTTTTATTGAGTTTTAAAGTTTCTATAAAACTATTGTTTTCTACAAGATAATATTGAAACCCTTTTACATTTTCTGATGAAATTTTTAATGTTTTAATAAAAAAATCGAATTTGTACAACTCGCTAATTTTCAATAATAAAAACTCTTTATTTTCTATTTTAATTTGATTTTTAAGCTTTTTTGTTCTTCCATTTATTGCGTTTATAATCGGATCAACAGGTAAACTTCCGCCTAATATTCCTAATAAATGTATCGGTTTGAAATCACCTGCAGTTTTTAATTTCCGTTCGGCTGGAGTATAATGTTTGGGTTTTTTTTGAACAATTCCCATCGAAAGAGCGTTAATTCCCAAATTTTTCTTGACAATTACCTCATTAAGTTCATTAATTTTTGGTGTCATATAAATCGTTATCGTTTCCGATTTCAAATCGTCTTCATCAACCAACATTCGTTTCATTTCTAAAGTCATTGATGAAAAAACCAAAATATCATCGGCTTTCGCCAAAATAGAAAATTCCCCTTTATTATTGGTTACGGTTACTTTTTCATTGCCTAAATTCACCACATCAATTCCAGCCACTGATGCAGAATCAGCGACAATTTTTCCGTGTAGGATTTTTTCGTTGCTGGTTTGTGACCAAGTGCAGACTGTCGTAAAAAATAATAGAACAACAAACCAGTTCTTCATTTAATAATAATTAATATCTTTTATTGTTTGTAAAAGTATTTAAGTGCGTTCTAAATTAATGAAAATTGCTTGGTAAAGTTATGTTAATTAATAAAGTAACGAGATTTCAGATTAGAAAATTAGAAAATAATGTAACTTTGAATGCATTAAATACAACATTGAAAATGAAAAACTGCATCATTGCGAGCACCTCAACTCTTTATGGAGGCGACTATTTAGACTATATTTTACCTGAATTATCGGAACATTTCAAGAATTGCAAAACGATTCTTTTTATTCCGTATGCACAACCAAGTGGGATTTCGTATGAAGAATACACCAATAAAGTTGCTGCGGCTTTCGACAATATAAATATAGTTGTAAAGGGAATTCATGAATTTGAAAGTCCAAAAGCGGCAATTGACCAAGCGGAAGGAATTTTTACGGGAGGTGGAAATACTTTTTTGTTGGTTTTCCAATTGTATAAAAACAACGTTATGGATGCTTTAGCAAATGCCATAAAAAACGGAACACCGTATTTAGGAACCAGCGCTGGAAGTAACATCTGTGGTTTAACGATACAAACAACCAACGATATGCCAATTATTTACCCACCCAATTTTCAAACATTAGGGATTATTCCTTTCAATTTGAATCCACATTATTTAGATGCCGATTTGCAATTAAAACACAACGGCGAAACTCGAGAAACCCGAATTAAAGAATACCATCAGTTCAATACTGTGCCCGTTTTAGGATTGCGAGAAGGAAGTTGGCTAGAGGTAAAAGGCGAGAAAATCACATTAAAAGGAAGTCTTTCGGCACGACTTTTTAGACAAAACAAAAATCCCGAAGAAATAGCATCAGGAAGTGATTTGAGCGATTTAAAATAAAAAATGCCTCGCGATTTGCGAGGCATTTTTATTTATTTAAAAAAAAGTTATTATTTCAAAGCATCGACTTTTGCTTTAACTTCTTCTAATGAACCTTCAAAAACTTGAACGTTCGTATTTCCTTTTTCGGAAGTTATAACAGTTGCTTTGGCTTTTCCGTTGGTATTTGTTACTTCAACTTTCACCATTTTAGCAGCGCCTTTTTCAGCACAACATTCCATTTTTTCGTCAGAAGCTATGAATTTTCCTGCTGCATCGTAATGAGACAAGCACATTTCTTTTTGCTCTGGAGTACATTTTAAACTATCGCACATTGAAGCACATTCCTCTTTTGTCATTGTGGCACATTTGTTCCTATCACATTTGCCCATCATGTTTCCTTCAGCACCTTCCATTTTTACAATGACAACTTTTGAAATATTTTCGTGAGTTCCGTTTCCTAAAATTGGTGCAATTACCAATCCTATCAAACAAGTTAATTTAATTAGAATGTTCATTGAAGGTCCTGAAGTATCTTTGAAAGGATCTCCAACAGTATCTCCAGTTACAGCTGCTTTGTGTGCATCTGAACCTTTGTATGTCATTTCACCATTAATTAGAACTCCTGCTTCAAAAGATTTTTTAGCATTGTCCCAAGCACCACCAGCATTGTTTTGGAAAACAGCCCAAAGTACACCAGAAACGGTAACTCCAGCCATATATCCACCTAACATTTCAGCAATTAATTGGTTGTTGTCTCCGTAAACTAATTTACCTAAAAGTACGATTGCTATTGGGAATCCGATAGTCAAAACTCCTGGTAACATCATTTCGCGTAAAGCGGCTTTTGTAGAAATATCAACACATTTAGCATATTCAGGTTTCCCCGTACCTTCCATAATTCCTGGAATTTCTCTAAACTGACGACGCACTTCATAAACCATATCCATTGCCGCTTTTCCAACAGAATTCATTGCTAATGCAGAAAAAACTACTGGTATCATTCCGCCTACGAATAACATTGCTAAAACTGGTGCTTTGAAAATATTGATTCCGTCAATTCCTGTAAAAGTTACATACGCAGCAAATAATGCCAACGATGTTAATGCAGCCGAAGCGATTGCAAAACCTTTTCCTGTTGCAGCTGTTGTATTTCCAACTGAATCCAAAATATCTGTACGAGTACGAACTTCTTTAGGTAATTCACTCATTTCAGCAATTCCACCTGCATTATCAGAAATTGGTCCGAAAGCATCGATTGCCAATTGCATTGCTGTTGTAGCCATCATTGCAGAAGCTGCTAAAGCCACACCATAAAATCCTGCTAATGCATAAGAAGACCAGATTGCTGCTGCAAATAAAAGTACGGTTGGGAATGTAGAAATCATTCCTGTTGCCAAACCTGCAATTACGTTAGTTCCTGCTCCGGTTGATGATTTTTGAACAATTGCCATAACTGGTTTTGTACCTAATCCTGTGTAATATTCCGTTACAGATGAAATAGTAGCTCCAACAATTAATCCTACGATTGTTGCATAGAAAACTCTCATTGAAGAAATATCTTTAATTCCTTCTCCGAAGAAACTCATTTTCATTGTTTCAGGCAACATAAATTTCACTAATACATAACAAGCAATTGCTGTTAATGCAATAGAAATCCAGTTTCCAATGTTTAATGCTTTTTGAACTTGTGCTTCTTTAGCGTTGTCATCCGATATTTTTACAACCATTGTTCCGATGATTGAGAATAAAATTCCGAAACCAGCAATTGCCATTGGCAATAAAATGGGTCCAATTCCACCAAAAGCATCTTGAATGTTGCCACCCATATCTTTAATTACATAGTTTCCAAGAACCATTGCAGCCAAAACAGTTGCTACGTATGAACCAAATAAATCGGCACCCATTCCGGCAACATCACCTACGTTGTCTCCAACATTATCTGCAATTGTAGCAGGATTTCTTGGATCATCTTCTGGAATACCAGCTTCTACTTTACCCACTAAATCAGCTCCAACATCGGCAGCTTTAGTATAAATACCACCACCAACACGAGCAAACAATGCGATTGATTCTGCTCCAAGAGAGAAACCAGCTAATGTTTCTAAAACGATAGTCATTTTATCAGTTCCACCATTTGCCCAATTTCCACCCATAAAATAATGGAAAAAGAAAATAAAGAAACCTGTTAAACCAAGTACTGCTAAACCAGCAACTCCTAATCCCATTACTGTTCCACCACCAAAAGAAACTTTTAATGCTTGTGGCAAACTTGTACGAGCCGCTTGAGTTGTTCTTACGTTTGTTTTAGTTGCAATTTTCATTCCCATGTTTCCAGCCAATGCTGAAAAGAAAGCTCCAAAAATAAATGCTACTACTATTAATATATGTGTAGTTGGAACCACGAATGAAATTCCAGCCAAAACAATACTTGCTATTACAACAAATAGTGCCAATAATCTGTATTCTGCTTTAAGAAAAGCTAAGGCTCCTTCGTATATATAATCTGAAATTTCTTTCATTTTACCATCTCCGGCATCTTGTTTTAAAACCCAACTTCTTTTGATTGCCATAAAAGCCAATCCTATTAATGCCATTACAATTGGCACATAAATCATCAATGATTCCATAAAAAATAATTTTTGTTCTTAATTTTATCGGTTGCAAAAGTAACAAAACATTAGTAACTGACAACTATTGAAGCAGAATATTGTTGCTAAAATTAGTACTATTTTATACTAATTATGGTTTTTTATGTAAAAAAAAGAGATTATTGAATTATAAATGAATGCTGAAAACGTTTTTAGCCCTGATCGAAATGGAAAGCCCGGAATTAAAAAAAGTAGTTTTTTCTTGCTATAGAAAAGCGACCAAAGGAAGCTCTTTATATAGTATAGAAAAACACTTTTTTTGGTGAGGACTTGAAATGTAGCGCAGGATTAGCTTCTAGAAATAAAACCCAAAAGATCCTTTTATTCCGAAATTATTGGTTTGCGGAGTTACATAGGTTCCTCTCCAACTAAATTCGATTTTGAAAACTTTGAAGATGTTTCCAATTCCAGCATTATATTCCCAGTAGCCATTTTCAGGGGCATTGTAGATTAATCCTGATGCATTTAAAGCTATGTTTTTATCGGAAATAGTTCCGTAAACACCTTTTACGCCAATTGTTTCGCGCCAATTTAGCTTTCTTATGTATGGAATTCTTGAGAAAATTCTCCCTCCAAAATTGTGTTCTAACTGAATTGTTGCGTATTGATCGGCTTCAAATTCGTAGAAATTTAGGAGGTTAAAAGTGTTTTGAATGGTGAAATACGTTTGATTTCCTGGGACAATACTTAACAATCCCAAAGGCACTTCTCCATAGGTTTTTCCTAATTCAACAATGGCGTCTAAGCGACCTATTCCGCCCATAATGATGGGTTGTTTGTAATATAATTGTAGTTTTTTATAGTCAAAATCACTGTTGAAAACGCCTTTTAATCCTTGACTATAATTCACAAAAACTCTTGAAAACGGGCTGTCTACATAGGAGCGTTCGACACCGTGACCTATCGATTTTCGTTTTGGTGTATAATCAACTTGAAGGTTTATTTCAGATTGTTTTAGGTTATTTTTTGTGACGCCACCATTGCCTAACGCATCGGGCAAAGTGGTGTAATAATCCAATTTAAAAATGGAAGATGCGGACTCTAAAGTTCTAAAAGAGAAGCCTGTTTGTAAGGTCAAATTTTTTGCAGGTTCAATTTCTAATGAAATAGTACTCAGGTTTATATTAGTTAATTTTCCGTTACTTCCGGTTGTGAAAAGAGCTGATGAAGCAAAACTTCTTCCCATTACATCGTTAGTTGTGGTGAGGCTTGCGCCAATTTGTTCAATATCTCTCCTGTTACCTCCTTCAATAATAATTCGATTAATTTTGTCTAATAACCATTTCCCAGAAATTCCATATTTGAATTTATTGTCCTTGAAACCATAGGCAGTGTAGCCTTGAATTCGCCAAGGATCATTGGCTCCAAAATAAGTTCTACCACCTGTTCGCAATCGAAAACCCTCAACTTCATTGAATCCTACAGTTGAAAAAACGGGGCCGAAATCAAAATATCCTTTTTGAATATATCCGCTTCCTAAAATGGAAACCAAATCATATAATTGCTTAAATTTTCTGTTAGTTTGTAAAGTATCTAGCATTTTATAAACTCCCTTTTCGTCTTTATTAAGGTTCTCAAAACGATTTTCTTCCCAAAATTCATCGGGTTTCAAATAAACAGTATCGTCTTGATTATTGACTTCTTCTTTATAAAAAGCATCCGGTTTTTCAACATTAAATTCGTGCTTTTTGTACAGTGTGGTTCTTTTTCCGTATAAACCCCTTGATTTTTCTTTTTTATTCAAAGCAAAATCAGTCATCATATAGTCTTTTGTTAACAAGAAAACGGAGTCGTTCAAAACTTCAAATTCTTGTTCAATATAAATATCCTTTACCCAGTTAATATTAGCACTTTTTGTAACTGCCATATTAATATTTTTGATGGCATAGGTAGAATCGTTTACCCAAAAATCCCCTTTGAAAGTCAATTCATTTTTTCGCCTTGGGTAAAATACAATATTATAGCACCATTTTTTATCTATGTAAGCACTGTCACGCAAAACGTAATTATAAACATCAATTCCTGTTTTTGATAACGGACTTGTAAAAGTTTTATCGTAAAATCTCAGGTAATTACTATAAATATCATACTCATTATACAAGTCTTTAATAAAAGCTATAATTTGCTGATTGGTATTGAACCCAGAATTTTTATTCGCTTTTAAAATTTCTTTAACTTTGCCTCTTATATTATCACCATAAACATTTGAAAGCGCTTCATTGATAAAAATTGGCAAATAAGTTTTTCCTGTAACCTTTGAAGTATCGACTTGTTTGAAAATAAATTCCATTCCTTTGAAAACCTTACTTTTCATAAAAGCACTGTCAATGGTGTTCATATCAAATTCCACTTTTTCGTACTTCTCCATTTGATATTGGTTGAACTGGCGCAATCCGTTTTTGCGTTTCCGTTTCCAAATTTCACGAAGAATATCCAAAGCAGGATTGCTTTTTTTAGAAGTTTTTCCACTGAAAATAACCACTTCTTGTAATTTTACTCCATCGCTAATTTGAATTTTAAAATCATAGTTAACGGCTTTTGGTAATACAACTTCTTTCGTTTCAAAACCAGCAAATGAAACTACAATAACTTTATGTGAAAGATTGGATTCAATATAAAAACGCCCGTCTTCATTAGTTACAACTCCTTCAGTTGTTCCTTTGAAAACAACATTTGCGTAAGGAATGGGTTGGTTGTCATTGTCAACAACCATTCCGCTAATTTTTGTTTGAGCAAAAGTAAAACCTGTTAATAAAATGAAAATGCTTGTAATTAATTTGTATTTCATAAGTCAAAAAAAAACTCCACCAAATGATTTTGATGAAGTTTCAAATATAGTAATTTTTAAATTTATAGAATGTTAAAATTCAACTAACTAATTTTCTAAATTTATTTTTATAATCTATTTTTTATACATCACTTTTTTTACCGCTTTCACAACATCACCTGCGTTTGGCAACCATTCTTTCAACAATGTTGGGGAATAAGGCGCTGGTGTATCAGCAGTTGTGATTCTTTGAACTGGAGCATCTAAGAAATCGAATGCACGTTCTTGAACAATATAAGTGATTTCTGAAGCAACACTTGCAAATGGCCAAGCTTCCTCAAGAACTACCAATCTATTTGTTTTTTTAACGGACGTTAAGATGGTTTCATAATCTAAAGGACGAACCGTTCTCAAATCGATAATTTCACAAGAAATTCCTTCTTTTGCTAATTCATCAGCAGCAATATGTGCCTCTTTAATAATTTTTCCAAAAGAAACAATTGTTACATCTGTACCTTCTCTTTTAATATCTGCAACTCCAAGCGGAATAATATAATCCCCTTCAGGAACTTCCCCTTTGTCGCCATACATTTGCTCCGATTCCATGAAAATCACAGGATCGTTATCACGAATTGCAGCTTTCAACAATCCTTTTGCATCATATACCGTTGATGGAACTACCACTTTTAATCCAGGAGTATTTGCAAACCAGCTTTCAAAAGCCTGAGAATGTGTTGCTCCAAGTTGTCCCGCAGATGCTGTAGGTCCTCTAAAAACCATCGCCATTGTAAATTGTCCCGCCGACATTTGACGCATTTTTGCAGCGTTATTTATTATTTGGTCAATTCCTACTAATGAGAAATTAAATGTCATATATTCAACAATTGGACGACAACCATTCATTGCAGAACCAACAGCGATTCCAGCAAAACCAAGTTCGGCAATTGGCGTATCGATTACACGTTTTTCGCCAAATTCAGCTAACATTCCTTTCGAAGCTTTGTAGGCACCATTGTATTCAGCAACCTCTTCACCCATTAAATATACGGATTCATCACGACGCATTTCCTCACTCATCGCTTCACAAATCGCTTCTCTAAATTGTATAGTTCTCATCTATTTATATGTTTTTCTTTAATTTTCTGACGCAAAAATAAAAATTTAATACCACTTATTTGCATAAATTTCTTTTAAATTATTTGGAGCTATTTCCTGCTTTCCTCTTTATCCCCGCAAAGGGCGGGGGATGCCGTTGCAATCAGGGCTACGAAATCGATATAGTATTGCTTTTTTTGTGAAAATATTATGCACGCATAGTAAATTAAATGAAAATTAATTAGTAATTTAGTACCCTGAAAAACACTGTTTAAAACTTACAAAAAATGAAAATATTAGTTTGCATCAGCCACGTTCCTGATACTACTTCAAAAATTAATTTCACCAATGGCGATTCTGAATTTGACACTAACGGTGTACAATTTGTTATCAATCCAAACGACGAATTTGGTTTGACTCGTGCCATTTGGTTTCAAGAACAACAAGGTGCAACGGTTACAGTTGTAAATGTTGGCGGTCCAGAAACCGAACCTACTTTAAGAAAAGCATTAGCGATTGGAGCAAATGAAGCAATTCGTATCAATACCAACCCAACTGACGGATTTTTTGTTGCAAAACAATTAGCCGAAGTCATTAAAAATGGCGGTTACGATTTAATTATCGCAGGAAAAGAATCTTTAGATTATAACGGAGGAATGGTTCCAGGGATGGTAGCAGGATTATTGGGATATAACTTCCTAAATTCTTGCGTGAGCCTAACTGTTGATGGAAATTCTGCAATAGCATCAAGAGAAATCGATGGCGGAAAAGAAACTGTTTCCACTTCTTTACCTTTAATTATTGGTGGACAAAAAGGATTGGTTGAAGAAAAAGATTTGCGTATTCCAAATATGAGAGGCATTATGACAGCAAGAACTAAAGTACTTACTATTTTAGAACCTGTTGCAGCTGCATCGGAAACGAAAGCTATAAAATTTGAAAAACCAGCACCAAGATCAGCGGTGAAATTAGTAAGTGCCGATAATTTGGACGAATTAATCAATTTATTACACAACGAGGCTAAAGTTATCTAACAGTCAAAAGTCGAATGTCAAAAGTCGAAAGAACTATTTTTCTTTATGACTTTAGACTTTAAAACTTTAAGACAAAAAATAAAAATTATGTCAATATTAATATACGCAGAATCTGCAGAAGGAAAATTTAAAAAAGTAGCATTCGAATTGGCTTCTTATGCTAAAAAAGTAGCGGAATTATTAGGAACAACTGTAACGGCAATTACTATAAATGCTGTTGATGTTTCTGAATTATCAAATTATGGAGTCGATAAAGTTTTGAAAGTAAACAACGATAAATTATCCGGATTTACTGCAAAAGCTTACGCAGATGCAATCAAACAAGCGGCACAAAAAGAAAATGCACAAATTATAGTATTGTCATCAACAACCGATAGTTTGTATTTGGCACCTTTAATTACTGTTGCGTTAGAAGCTAGTTTTGCTTCCAATGTGGTTGGACTTCCAGTGAGCATTTCGCCATTTCAAGTAAAAAGAACCGCTTTTTCAAACAAAGCTTTTAACACAACTGAAATTGCTACCACTATAAAAGTATTGAGTATTTCAAAAAATTCGTATGGTATTTTCGAAAATGCTTCTTCATTAAAACAAGAAGATTTCAATCCAACAATTGATGATGCTGACTTTGGTGTGAAAGTAGTTTCTGTTGAAAAAGCTTCAGGAAAAGTTACCATTGCCGATGCAGATGTTGTTGTTTCTGCTGGTCGAGGATTAAAAGGTCCTGAAAATTGGGGAATGATTGAAGAATTAGCGACTGTTTTAGGAGCTGCAACCGCTTGTTCAAAACCAGTTTCCGATTTGGGTTGGAGATCTCACGGCGAACACGTTGGACAAACAGGAAAACCGGTAGCCGCAAATTTATATATTGCAATTGGAATTTCTGGAGCCATACAACACATTGCAGGAATTAACTCATCAAAAGTAAAAGTAGTAATAAATACAGATGCAGAAGCGCCTTTTTTCAAAGTTGCAGATTATGGAGTTGTAGGTGATGCATTTGAAATCGTACCTAAATTGATCGAAAAATTAAAAGCATTTAAAGCGAATAATTAAACCGTTTAAAGTACTAAAAAATACAAGGTTGTCTGAATAAATTTATTATTTAGACAACCTTTTTTGGTTTTATAACCGCATTTTCTTTGTAACTTTATACAATACATTGTACTTTTGCAACTATGAGCTTAGTAAAACTAACAATAAAAGGAATTTCATACAGTCAAACTCAAAATGGCGCTTACGCCTTGATTTTGAACGAAGTAGATGGCGATCGGAAACTTCCAATAGTAATTGGGGCTTTCGAAGCACAATCTATTGCCATTGCTTTAGAAAAAGAAATCAAACCCCCTCGCCCACTTACGCACGATTTATTCAAAAATTTCGCGGAGCGTTTTGATATTGTAGTCAAACAAATTATCATTCATAAATTAGTTGACGGTGTTTTTTATTCCAGTATCATTTGCGAAAGAGACAAAATTGAAGAAATTATTGATGCCCGAACTTCCGATGCAATTGCTTTGGCATTGCGATTCAACGCACCTATATTTACCTATAAAAACATACTTGATAAAGCGGGAATTTATTTGAAAGGCAATTTAGTAGACAACGACAGAAGTTCCCAAGAAATTGATGATGTATTATCAAATCCAGATGCTTTTGGAATTGAAGACAATGCAGTTTCTGGAAGCATTTATTCCAAAAATAGTATGTCCGAATTAACAGATTTATTAGATGCCGCCGTAGAAAAAGAAGATTACCGGGAAGCTGCAAAAATTAGAGACGAAATTTCAAAAAGAGAATAGTATAAAATGTTTAATCGTGGATTCGTTTAATCGTTAATTCGTTTAAAGTAATTTAGATAGCGATTAAAAGATTATTACGACCAACCAAATAAACAATAATGAAACAATATTTAGACTTAGTACAACACGTTTTAGATAACGGAACACAAAAAGGAGATCGAACTGGAACAGGAACAAAAAGTGTTTTTGGGTATCAAATGCGATTCGATTTAAGCCAAGGTTTTCCGATGGTAACTACCAAAAAATTACATCTAAAATCTATTGTTCACGAGTTGCTTTGGTTTTTAAAAGGAGAAACAAACATTGAATATCTACAAGAAAATGGAGTTAAAATTTGGGATGAATGGGCAAATGAATCAGGCGATTTAGGCCCAGTATATGGACACCAATGGCGCAATTGGAATAGCGAAGAAATTGATCAAATTACAGAATTAATTGATACTTTAAAGAACAATCCAAACAGCCGTAGAATGTTAGTTTCAGCTTGGAATCCGAGTGTTTTGCCAGATACAACAAAATCTTTTGCAGAGAATGTAGCCAATGGAAAAGTAGCTTTGCCGCCGTGTCACGCCTTTTTTCAATTTTATGTTTCCGAAGGTAAATTATCGTGTCAATTGTACCAAAGAAGTGCCGATATATTTTTGGGAGTTCCTTTTAACATTGCTTCCTACGCTTTATTTACAATGATGATTGCGCAAGTTTGTGATTTAGAAGTTGGCGAATTTATCCATACTTTTGGCGATGCGCATATTTATAATAATCATTTTGAACAAGTGGAATTGCAACTTTCGAGAGATACAAAAGAATTGCCAAAAATGATATTAAATCCTGAAATAAAAAATATTTTTGATTTCAAATTTGAAGATTTTAATCTTGAAGGATACGATCCTCATCCAGGAATTCGTGGAGTTGTAGCAGTTTAAATTCGATTTAAAAAGTGCGATTAAGATACATTTTTCATCTTTTGAAAATAATTTCCTATCTTTATTAAATAATTTTATTGCAATGGGAACAACGCCGCACGAACTTTATGAATATGCCCGTCTGAGAATCAAACAAAAGAAAAGATTGTATTTTCATTTTGTATTGTTCTTAATTAGCAGTTTGTTTATGCTTGTCGCCAATAAAATATTTAAAGTTGGCGAGCCTAACAATTGGTTTTTATGGGTTTCTTCCACCTGGTTTTTCCTTTTTATTCTTCATTTTATAAATGTTTTCATAACCAAACGTTTTATGAATAAAGAATGGGAAAGAACTCAAATTGAACGCTTAGTTGCACAACAAGAGAAAAAAATTGAGGAATTTCAATCCAAAGTTGAAAATGATTTTTCAAAAAAACATACTAAATAATGAGAATATTAATTGCCGCTACTTCCCAAAACAATGCCCTAGGAAAAGACAATAAAATTATTTGGCATTTGCCTGATGATTTCAAACGTTTCAAAGAATTAACTTCTGGACACCATATTATAATGGGAAGAAAAACATTTGAAAGTTTTCCAAAACCATTACCAAATAGAACGCACGTGGTAATTACACGACAAAAAAACTTCAATCCCGAAGGCTGTATTGTGGTAAATAGTATCGAAGGCGCCTTTGGAATTTGCCCTGAAAACGAAGATGTTTTTTTAATTGGCGGCGCCGAAATCTATAAATTGGGACTTCCATTTACAGATAAAATGGAACTCACTTTTATAAACGAGACTTTTGAAGCAGACGCTTTTTTTCCAGAAATTGATTTTTCTGAATGGAAACTTACCAAAGAAGAATTTCATCCAAAAGACGAAAAACACGGGCACGATTTCAGTTTTCGAACTTATATTAGATTATAATTAATAATCACTTTGGTTTGGAAAGAAATTTCACAAATTAAAATAATCGTTACCTTTGCCCAAATTAAAAAATAATGTCAAAAAATATTACCCCTTATAAAGATTCAGAACTAGGGAAAAAAGAGCAAGTAGCACAAATGTTTGACACTATTTCTGGTAATTATGACGGGTTAAACCGCGTAATTTCATTTGGAATTGACATTAAATGGCGTAAAAAAGTACTGCAATTGGTTTCTGATAAAAACCCAAAAACAGTTCTCGATATTGCCACAGGAACAGGCGATTTAGCCATATTAATGACGACAACAAGTGCTGAAAGAATTGTGGGATTGGATATTTCTGCAGGAATGCTTGATGTGGGAAGAAAAAAAATTGAAGCAAAAAAACTTTCTGATAAAATAGAAATGATATTAGCGGATTCAGAAAATATGCCTTTTGAAAACGATACTTTTGATGCCATTACCGTTGCTTTTGGAGTTCGGAATTTTGAAACATTAGAAACAGGATTGTCAGAAATCCTGCGCGTGCTTAAGCCTAACGGGATTTTTGTGATTTTAGAAACATCAGTTCCAGAAAAAACACCTTACAAACAAGGGTATACTTTTTACTCGAAAAACATACTTCCATTAATTGGGAAATTGTTCTCAAAAGACGATTCTGCCTATCAATATTTATCAGAATCGGCGTCTGTTTTTCCTTATGGAGAAATTTTAAACAATATTTTGAGGAAAATTGGGTTTATAGATGTTGTATCGATGCCACAAACATTTGGTGTTGCTACAATTTATTCTGCTACAAAAAAATAATACTGAGAATGTTCAGCACCAATATGAAAAAAATAGTTGTTTTACTTTTATTAGCATTTACAAGCGTTGGACATTCGCAAACCAAAGGGATGTTCAGTTATGATCCGCTTGTGAATTTAGAAAATTTTGATAAAAGCAACGTTTATTGGGGTTATTTTTTAGGGTTTAACTCTTATGGATTCAAGATTGATTATAAAAATTTACAACCAAAAGACATTGAAGTTGAAAATACTACGGGGTTTAATGTAGGATTAGTTGCGGATTTACGTCTTCAGGAATATATTAATTTGCGTTTTGAACCCGGATTGTATTACACCCAAAGAAACCTAACTTTTCCAAATTTCACTCGCGAATTAGATTATTTCAGAGACGTGAAATCAACGTATATTCATTTTCCATTATTATTGAAATTTTCTGCTTTAAGAACTGGAAATGTGCGTCCATATCTTCAAGGCGGACTTTCTGCCACATTAAATTTAGGAAGTAATTCAAAATCTATTGATGACAATTCGAACCAGCGATTTAGAATGAAACAATGGTCAACAAATTATGAAATTGGTTTTGGCGTTGATTTATATTTTGAATATTTCAAATTTTCTCCATCCATTCGAGGAGTTTTTGGTTTGAAAGATGAATTAATTCGAGATAACGCCCCGAATAGCCCTTGGACTTCAAATATAGAATCGCTAAAAACAAGAGCCATTCTTATCAACTTTACTTTTCACTAAGAAACTTTAATTTATCTTCTAAATTCACTCAAAATAATTGCGGTTGCGGTTGCTACATTCAAACTTTCTGTTTGTTGCAAATCACCAAAACGAGGAATTGTCAATCTGTTTTTTATGATTTTTTCGATGCTTTCAGAAATTCCATTTGCTTCATTTCCCATCACAATTATCGCTTCTTTTGGCAAGGTTTCCTTGTAAATATTGGAGCCATCCATAAAAGTTCCAAATACTGGGAGTGTTGTTTTTTGCAGAAATACATTCAAATCTATGTAACTCACATTTACTCTTGTGATAGAACCCATAGTGGCTTGAACGACTTTTGGATTGTAAATATCAACCGTTTGTTCCGAACAAATTACCTGTGAAATTCCAAACCAATCGCATAATCTCAAAATGGTGCCTAAATTTCCAGGGTCTCGAATATCATCCAAAGCGATAATTAATCCATGCTCAATTATTGGCTTAACCGATGGAATTTTAAAAACCGCCAAACAATTATTTGGAGTTGATAAAGCACTTAATTTATTCAAATCACTTTTTGAAATTATAGTTTTAAAATCGGAATTAACAGCATCAAAAAGCGGTTCGGTTGTGTATAAATGTTCCAATATAAAGTTGGATTTCAACAATTCCTGAATTACTTTTACACCTTCAGCAAAGAATAATTGGTTTGCAAAACGAAACTTTTTTTGTTGCAAACTCGAGATTAACTTTATTTGGTTTTTACTAACCATAGAAATAATGTACTTTTGAATTAAATATTTCACAACCTTTGAGAAACGAGACTACAAAAATATCATTATTTATTCTAATTGCGGTAATTATATCTGCTTGTAACACTTTGAAAAGGGTTCCAAACGGAAAACTACTACTTACAAAGAATGAAATTTTAGTAAATGGCAAAAAGGAAAGTAATGAGGATGTAACAAATCAGTTGTATCAAAAACCAAATAGTTCGTTACTTGGTTATCGATTTCGGTTGAATATTTATAATTTGGCGGCGACCAATCCCGATTCAATTTATAAGTCGAAATTCATTAAAAATCCTGAGAAATATACCCAATTATCAAAATGGCTTTCCAAAAAACAAGTTGATCGATTAGGAAATTCATTTTACTATTCTGGGATTCACAGCTTTCTTAAAAAAACTGGAGAAGCACCAGTAATTTTAGATGAAAAAAGTGCAAATCGTTCCTTGCTAAGACTACAATCTTATTATTTTGATAAAGGGTATTTCAATATTAAAGGGGCATTTAAAATTGATTCCGTAAGCAAAAAGAAAGCCAGAATAAACTATTCCATTTCAACTGGAAAACCCTTTATTTTAGATACAATTTTAGTAAAAATAAACACGCCATTATTGGATTCTTTATATAAAATAAATAAAGGATTGACTTTTCTTAAATCGGGAAAACAATATAGAAAACTAGATTTTAATGCCGAAAGAAATCGAATTACAGCTGATTTCAGAAACAATGGCGCCTATTATTTTCAACAAAATTATGTAAATTATGCTATTGATACTTTAAATTCAAATAACAAAGCGAACATTGACATTAACATTGAAAATCAATCCATCAGAGAAGGCGATTCTACAAAGATTTTGCCATTTAAATTGTATAAAATTAGCGACATTAATATTTATACCGATAATTTAACTTCAAAAGACAAATCAACAATAACAGATAGTGTTACCTATAAAAACTTCAATTTATTTAGCAAATCAAAATTAAAATTCAAACCAAAAGCAATTACAGATGCTGTTTTTATTTCTAAGGGAAGTACTTTTTCAGATGTAAAAACTACATTAACTTCTAGGGCTTTAAGTGGATTACGTGTTTTTAACTATCCATTAATTCAATATGTTGTTGACCCAAAAGATGAAAATTCTTTAATTACAAATATCTATTTATCGCCAAGAAAAAATTTAAGTTTATCAAACACATTTGATTTCACGCATTCTGCGATTCAGGATATCGGTATGTCGTGGAGTCCCTCTGTTTCTATTCGAAATATTTTTCGTGGTGCCGAAACACTAGAAATTGTAGCACGAGGAAGTATTGGATCCTCAAAAGAAGTTGCCAATATAAAAAACAACTTTTTCAATGTTTCGGAATATGGTGTGGATATGAAATTACATTTCCCGAGATTGTTCTTTCCATTAAAAACTGATAGAATAATTCCAAAAAGTATGCTGCCTTTTACGAGTTTTGCAATTGGATATGCCAAACAAGAAAACATTGGTTTAGACAAGCAAAATTTCACGAGTTCTATGAATTATAATTGGAATCCGAGGGAAAATATCAAAACCCGTTTTGAATTATTGAATGTACAATTTGTAAAAAATGTAAACACTAGTAATTACTTTAATATCTATAAATCTTCGTATAATTTACTAAATTCATTAGCACAAAATCCAACTTATGCCGTAAATCAAAGTTATTTTAATAGTGATAATAATTTAATTATTGAAAACGGAACTAATGGCTTTTCTAATGATGTTTTAGGAGCAAATCCAACTATAATTCCAAGTGCAGCTGATTACAAAACAATCCGAAGTATTGAAGAACGCAGAGGTCGATTAACAGAAAATAATTTGATTGTGTCGTCAAGTTATAGTTATTCCGAAACCACAAAAAAAGATCAAAACGACAATGATTTTATGATTTTCAGAGGTAAATTAGAATCGGCTGGAAACTTATTATCATTGCTAGCGAACACTTCAAAACAACTGAAAAATCAAGATGGAAATAATAGATTTTTTGAAGTTCAATATTCTCAATATATAAAAGCAGAAGGCGAATATATAAAATTATGGGATTTGCGACGCAAAAGAATCCTTGCTATTAGAAGTTTTGTAGGAATAGCCATTCCTTATGGAAATTCAAATGATATTCCTTTTTCGAGAAGTTATTTTGCTGGCGGAACCAATGACAATAGAGCTTGGCAATCCTACGGATTAGGGCCAGGAGCGAGCGGCGGCATCAATGATTTCAATGAAGCCAATCTAAAATTAGCATTTAGCGCTGAACTTCGATTTAATATGATAGGACAATTAAACGGGGCTTTGTTTGTAGACGCTGGAAACATTTGGAATGTTTTGGATAATGTCGAAGATGAAAAATCAGTTTTTAAAAATTTTAATTCTCTGAAAAATAGTGCTGTTGGTTCAGGATTTGGACTTCGATATGATTTTAATTTTTTCGTAATTCGTTTGGATTTTGGTTTTAAAACCTACAATCCTGCCGATGAAGAAAGCAACAGATGGTTCAGGGATTACAATTTTGCACATTCGGTTGTAAATATTGGAATTAATTACCCATTCTAATCTTATAAATTGTTAATTTTGCATCCTTAAACTTTTAAACAACACAAAATGTCACACAACATTAAAGCTGGAGTTGCAACTGGAGATTCGGTTCAAGCAATTTTTAGTTATGCCAAAGAAAAAGGATTTGCACTTCCTGCAATAAATGTAACAGGTTCAAGCACAATAAATGGCGTTTTGGAAACCGCTGCAAAACTAAATGCACCTGTAATTATTCAATTTTCAAACGGAGGGTGTGTTTTTAATGCCGGAAAAGGGTTGTCTAACGCAAATGAGAAAGCTGCTATTTTAGGTGGAATTGCTGGAGCAAAACACGTTCATACTTTAGCTGAAGCTTATGGCGCAACGGTAATTCTTCATACTGATCACTGTGCAAAAAAATTATTACCTTGGATTGATGGTTTATTGGACGCTAGTGAAATTCATTTTGCCGAAACTGGAAAACCACTTTATAGTTCTCACATGATTGATTTATCGGAAGAACCAATTGAAGAAAACATTGAAATTTGCAAAACCTATTTGGCAAGAATGAGCAAAATGGGAATGACATTGGAAATCGAACTTGGAATTACAGGTGGCGAAGAAGATGGCGTTGACAACTCAGATGTTGATAGTTCAAAATTATACACACAGCCTTCAGAAGTTTCTTATGCTTATGAAGAATTGTTAAAAGTAAGTCCCCGTTTTACAATTGCAGCGTCTTTTGGTAATGTACACGGAGTTTACAAACCAGGAAACGTAAAATTGACTCCAAAAATATTGAAAAATTCACAAGATTATGTGCAAGAAAAATTCAACACAGGGAAAAATCCAGTTGATTTTGTATTTCACGGAGGTTCAGGATCTACGGTTGAAGAAATTAGAGAAGCAATTGGTTATGGTGTTATAAAAATGAACATCGATACCGATTTACAATTTGCATACACCGAGGGTATTCGTGATTATATGGTTAAAAATATTGATTATTTGAAAACTCAAATCGGAAATCCAGAAGGAACAGAACAACCTAATAAAAAATATTACGACCCAAGAAGATGGGTTCGTGAAGGAGAAATGACATTCAATGCGAGATTGGAACAAGCTTTCGCAGATTTGAATAACGTGAACACTTTATAGTTGTTAGTTGTCGGTTATTAGTTGTCGGTTCAATCCGATTGCCATCAACCATCAACCATCAACCATTAACAAAAACATAAATTATGCCTTGGTTTAAAAGAACAGAAAAAGGAATTACTACAGCAACAGAGGACAAAAAAGATGTTCCTAAAGGATTGTGGTATAAATCCCCAACAGGGAAAATTATCGATGCCGACGAATTAGCGAGAAACCTTTGGGTAAGTCCTGAAGATGATTTTCACGTTAGAATTGGAAGTAAAGAATACTTCGAAATTTTATTCGACAACAACGAATTCAAGGAATTGGATGCTAAAATGACCTCTAAAGATCCCTTGCGTTTTGTAGATACCAAAAAATATGCCGACCGATTGAAAGAAGCAATGGAAAAAACCAAATTGAAAGATGCGGTTCGAACTGGTGTTGGAAAATCCAAAGGAAAAGAATTGGTGGTTTGCTGTATGGATTTTGCCTTTATTGGTGGTTCTATGGGAGCTGTTGTGGGGGAAAAAATTGCTCGTGGAATTGATTATGCTATAAAAACCAAAACACCATTTGTAATGATTTCAAAATCAGGTGGTGCAAGGATGATGGAAGCTGCTTATTCCTTAATGCAATTGGCAAAAACTTCAGCAAAATTAGCACAATTAGCCGATGCAGGAATTCCTTATATTTCTTTATGTACCGATCCAACTACGGGAGGAACTACGGCTTCTTATGCGATGTTGGGCGATATTAATATTTCTGAACCAGGCGCTTTAATTGGATTTGCAGGACCAAGAGTGGTGCGAGATACTACTGGAAAAGATTTGCCAGAAGGATTTCAAACTGCCGAATTTGTTTTGGAACACGGTTTTCTAGATTTTATTTCACCAAGAAAAGAATTGAAAGACAAAATTAATTTGTATATCGATTTGATTCAGAATATAAATGTGAGATAGGGTTTTTTTTTCACAAAGACACAAAAAAACACAAAGTTATGCTTTGTGTTTTTTTATGTTGTAAACTGAAATTACAATTTTACATTCCCGTTCTAATGGCTTCCACAGGGTCTAATTTAGACGCTGAAATGGCGGGTAATATTCCCGAAATTAATCCAATTACCGCGGCTAATCCTGTTCCTAAAAGTACATTTCCAAAACCTAAAACAAATTCAAAGTCCAAAACATTGGTTAGAATAATAGAGATTATCCAAACCAGAAATAACCCAATTAACCCGCCTATTACAGATAAAATAACAGCTTCAAATAGAAATTGGAATAATATAAATCGGTTTTTGGCTCCCAATGATTTTTGAATTCCAATTAAATTCGTGCGCTCTTTTACGGAAACAAACATAATATTGGCAATTCCAAAACCACCAACCAACAAGGAAAATCCACTTATTATCCAACCCACAACATTCATTTGAGAAATAATCCCATCAATCAAATCAGTGAATCCTGATAAAACATTAATGAAAAAATTGTCGATTTCTCCCGTTTTCATTCCTCGATAATTTCTAAGTTTTTGAGTAAGTTCTGCTTTATACGCTTCCATATCAATGCCTTTTTCAGGCTTGATTAGAATTACTGGAGTCATCGAATCGTTATTATCACCATACAATCTTCGTATAAAATTGACTGGCAAATAAGCCGAAGTATCATTATTATCACCAAACATTCCGGCACCTTGTTTTTTCAAAACACCAACAACCGTAAATTTTTGCCCGTACAAACGAACTTTTTTACCAATTGGATCACTGCCTTCAAAAAGTCCTTGCGCAACTTCATATCCTAACACGACAATTGCGGCTCCTGAATTGGATTCAGCTTCGTTGAAAAACCTACCTTCATCAAATTCTAATCCTTGAATGTCGATAAATTCATAAGAAACGGGAACAACATTTACATCGCTAACAACATTTGCATCAAATTTTATCGATTGACTTCCCGTGAACATTTGATAACACATTTTGTTTGTGTGGTTTACTGAACCTTTCAAATACTCATATTCATCGTATTTCACATTTGGAAATTGCTCTCTTTTCCATTGTGGTATTTCGGACGGACCAAAAGAAAACCGCATTAGATATATCGTGTTTTTGTCTAAACTACTTAAATCTTTTTTGATTTTTCTATCTAAAGAATCTACTGCAGCTAATACCGCAATGATAGAAAAAATGCCTATTGTAACTCCTAATAACGAAAGTAAAGTTCGCAATTTGTTGTTTCGCAACGCATTCATAGCAAAACTAAAACTCTCTTTCAGTAACCGCAGATAAACAATCATATCGTGTGTATTTTTATAGCGTAAAATTCCATATTTTTTTCTCAATAACCTAATGGAAGTAATTATAAATTATAAATTATGAATGCAAATAAATCATAAAAAGTTGGAAAAGTAAATTTACAAATAAGTTGTTGTTTTCTAATCCATAAATTACCGATAAATCTAATAAAAAAACTATTTTTGCACTTTTAAATCTAACTACACAATGAACGCTACAAAAACAATTCAATCTGCCTTAATTTCAGTTTTTTCAAAAGACGGATTAGAGCCAATCGTAAGAAAATTACACGAACAAAATGTAACGCTTTACTCCACTGGTGGAACTGAAGATTATATAAAAAACATAGGAATTCCAGTAGTTCCTGTTGAAGACGTAACTTCTTATCCATCCATTCTTGGTGGTCGAGTAAAAACATTGCACCCAAAAATTTTCGGTGGAATTTTAAACCGTCAAGACAATGAAAGTGATGTGCAACAAATGGAAGAATTCAATATTCCACAGATTGATTTGGTAATTGTTGACTTATACCCATTTGAAAAAACGGTTGCCTCGGGAGCTTCTGAAGCAGATAGCATTGAAAAAATTGATATTGGTGGCATTTCTTTAATTCGTGCTGCTGCAAAGAATTTTAAAGACACTGTAATTGTTGCCTCAGTTAATGAATATAGTCAGCTTCTAGATTTAATTAGTAATCAAAATGGCGCAACTACATTAGAAGATAGAAAACTATTTGCGACGAAAGCATTCCACGTTTCTTCTCATTATGACACTGCCATTTTTAATTTTTTCAATACAGATGACTCGAGCGATAGCGAACAGGCGAAGCAAACCTATTATAAAGAAAGTATTGCCGATGGACAAGTGTTAAGATATGGTGAAAACCCTCATCAAAAAGGATATTTCTTTGGAGATTTTGATGCCATGTTTACCAAATTACACGGAAAAGAATTGTCTTATAATAATTTATTAGATGTTGATGCTGCGGTAAATTTGATATTAGAATTTAAGGATGAAACTCCAACATTTGCAATATTAAAACACAATAACGCTTGTGGATTGGCTACGAAAAACACAATGGAAGAAGCCTATTTAGCGGCTTTGGCTTGCGACTCAACTTCTGCTTTTGGAGGCGTTTTAATTGCAAATGGAAAAATTGATGTTGCTACAGCAAATGAAATAAATGCCTTATTTTGCGAAGTGGTTATTGCACCAAGTTATGATGAAGAGGCAATTGCTATTTTGGAACAGAAGAAAAATAGAATTATCTTAGTACAAAATGAAGTAGAATTGCCAAAAAAACAAGTTAGAACCTGCTTGAATGGACTTTTAGTTCAAGATAAAAATTATATTACAGATACTAAATCTGATTTAAAAACCGTTACAATTACAGCGCCAACTTCTCAAGAAATTGAAGATTTGATATTTGCTTCTAAAATTTGTAAAAACACCAAATCAAACACGATTGTTTTTGCAAAAAATAAAACATTAATCGCTTCAGGAACAGGTCAAACCTCAAGAGTTGACGCATTGAAACAAGCAATTGAGAAAGCAAATACCTTTGGTTTTGATTTGAATGGCGCCGTAATGGCAAGTGATGCTTTTTTTCCTTTTCCTGATTGTGTAGAAATTGCAAAACACGCTGGAATCGCCGCCGTTATTCAACCTGGTGGCTCAATAAAAGACGAATTAAGCATCAATTATTGCAATGAAAATAAAGTTGCAATGGTATTTACAGGAACACGTCATTTTAAACATTAATTTGTTTAACTTTGTAAATAATTTTTTTTCAAAACATAACTAAACCCTTAAAAGACTTATGGGATTTTTTGATTTCATGACTGAGGATATCGCGATAGACCTTGGTACCGCAAACACATTGATCATTCACAATGGTAAAGTTGTAATTGATTCGCCTTCAATTGTTGCTCGAGATAGAATTTCAGGCAAAATTATTGCTGTTGGAAAAGAAGCCAATTTGATGCAAGGTAAAACCCATGAAAATATAAAAACCATTCGTCCCTTAAAAGATGGAGTAATTGCAGATTTTGATGCATCTGAAAAAATGATAAGTATGTTTATCAAAAGTATTCCTGCATTGAAAAAAAGAATGTTTACTCCTGCCCTTCGTATGGTGGTTTGTATTCCTTCTGGAATTACGGAAGTTGAAATGCGAGCCGTTAAAGAATCTTGCGAAAGAGTAAACGGTAAAGAAGTATATTTAATTCACGAACCAATGGCAGCAGCTATCGGAATTGGCATTGATATTATGCAACCAAAAGGGAATATGATCGTTGACATTGGTGGCGGAACAACTGAAATTGCTGTAATTGCACTTGGAGGAATTGTTTGCGACAAATCTGTAAAAATTGCAGGTGATGTATTTACAAATGATATTATATATTACATGCGCACACAACACAACTTATTTGTTGGGGAAAGTACTGCTGAAAAAATAAAAATTGAAATTGGTGCCGCAATAGAAGATTTAGAAACTCCTCCAGATGATTATTCTGTTCAAGGACGTGATTTATTGACAGGAAAACCAAAACAAGTAGTAGTTTCTTATAGAGAAATTGCAAAAGCACTAGACAAATCTATTCAAAGAATTGAAGATGCAGTGATGGAAACATTATCTCAAACACCCCCAGAATTAGCAGCCGATATTTACAATACTGGTATTTATCTTGCGGGTGGTGGTTCTATGCTACGCGGTTTGGATAAACGAATTTCTCAAAAAACAGATTTGCCAGTTTATATTGCTGAAGATCCTTTAAGAGCGGTTGTTCGCGGAACTGGAATGGCGTTGAAAGATATTCCAAGATTTAGAAGTATTTTAATAAAATAATACGCATAGTAGATGCAGCAAATATTCAATTTTATATTTAAAAACAGTAGTCGCTTGCTGTTTTTGCTGCTTTTGTTAGTTTCGTTAGTCTTAACAATTCAATCGCATTCTTTTCATAAAAGCAAAGTCATTTCATCGGCAAATTTCCTTAGTGGTGGTGTGTATCAACGCATTAATCGCATAAGTGAATACCTGAATTTACAAACTCAAAATGAAATTCTTGCAACAGAAAATGCTCGTTTGAAAAGCTTATTATTCAACATCAAAGATTCTACTTTAGTTCCAAAAATCGACAGTATAAAAGGTGTTGACAAAGTAAATATTATAGTTTCAAAAGTAATTCATAACTCTTACAATGTTTATGAAAATTACATCACTATAAATAGTGGTGAAAAAGAAGGAGTTAAATCCGATATGGGTGTAATAAATAGCGCTGGAATAATTGGAATTGTTGATAGAACTTCACAAAATTACGCTACAATTGTGAGTATTCTAAATCGTAAATCACAAATCAACGCAAAAATCAAAAAAACAAACCATTTTGGTTCTTTAATTTGGGATGGAAAAAGCACCGGATTTGTTCAACTTATTGATGTTCCAAGATTGGCAGCCATTAGAAAAGGAGACACTATTGTAACGGGAGGACAATCTGTAATTTTTCCAGAAAATATAAATATTGGAACTATTGATAAAATTTTTATTGACAATCAAACCAATTATTATACTCTTAATGTGAAACTGTTTAATGACATGACAAATTTAGGTCACGTGTATATCATTAAAAGTAAAAATCGGGAAGAAATTATTAATTTAGAGAAAGAAACAAAAAATGAATAGCGCCTTTATAATTAATTTCGCTCGTTTTTTCTTGTTGCTTACCGCACAGATCATTATATTCAATAATATTGATTTGTTTGGCTATGTAAACCCTTATCCATACATACTTTTTATTATTTTATATCCTGTAAATGGAAACAAACCTATGCTTATCATTTTAAGTTTTTTACTAGGAATAACGATGGATTTGTTCAGCAATTCCGGGGGAGTTCATGCAGCTTCTTGTTTAATATTAGCCTATTCGAGACCCTATATTTTTAAATTTTCTTTCGGATTAAGCTATGAATATCAAACTGTTAGAATCAATGATGTCTTGACGCCAGAACGATTTTCATTTTTGTTACTTGCCGTAACAGTCCATCATTTCTCCTTATTCATACTAGAAGTATTTCAGTTGACTTCGCTTTGGGATATTTTACTTAGAACTATTGTTGGAACCCTATTTACATTGCTAATTTGCATCGTCATAATCTACATTTTTAAGCCAAGCCGAAGATGAGAAAAGCGCTACTTCCAATCATCATTATTGTTGCGACTTCATTGCTTTTGATACGTGTTTTTTATCTTCAAGTTGTCAATGATACCTTCAAATTAAAATCAGATAATAATGCTATCAAAATAAAATATGACTATCCTGAAAGAGGATATATCTATGATCGTTACGGAAAATTGTTGGTTGCCAATCAGCCCTCATACGATATAATGATAATTCCCCGTGACTTAAAAAAAATTGATACTACTGAATTTTGTCTTTTACTAAATATTACTAAGGCGTATTTTGATGAAAGAATGGCAAAAGCTAAAATTTACAGCCCCAGATTGCCATCGGTTTTTTTACCTCAATTGAATAAGTTAGAATATGCTGCCTTTCAAGAAAAAATACGAAAATTTGAAGGATTTTATATTCAAAAACGTTCCTTAAGAGATTATCAGGTTTCGGTAGGAGCCAATGTTTTTGGATTTATTACTCAGGCAAGTGAAAGAGAAATTGAAAAAAATCCGTATTATAACAGCGGAGATTTAATTGGAAAACAAGGCGTTGAAGAAAGTTATGAAATCACTTTGCGTGGAGTAAAAGGAGTAAAATATATACAAAAGGATAAATTCAACAGAGAAATTGGCTCTTATAAAGAAGGCAAATACGACACTATTGCGGTGCAAGGTGAGGATATAAACCTATCAATTTCTGCCGAATTGCAAAAATATGGCGAAGAATTAATGCTAAATAAACGAGGTGGAATTGTGGCTATCGAACCTTCAACAGGTGAAATTTTATCTTTGGTTACAGCTCCATCTTACGATCCTGCGATACTCGTTGGAAGACAACGTTCAAAAAACTATACTTTATTATACCGAGATTCTATCGCAAAACCTCTTTATGATAGGGGATTATTAGCCGAATATCCACCAGGTTCTCCTTTCAAAATTATGACGGGACTTGTTGGGCTTCAAGAAAAAGTAATTGATGTCAATACAACTTTTATGTGTAACCACGGTTTTAGTTATGCACGAGGCCGATTTCAAGGATGTCACTGTGGCGGAGGAGTTCGAGATTTACACGTAGGAATTTACAAATCTTGTAATGCCTATTTTTCAAATGTTTATTTACGAACTATCGCAAAATATGTAAAACCTACTTATGCAGTGGATGTATGGAGCAATCATATAAAAAGTTTCGGTTTAGGGAAATTTATGGGTTACGATTTGCCAACAGGTAAAAAAGGGAAGATACCAAATGCAAAAACCTATAAAAAAATGTATCCTGACTGGGGTTGGAGCGGAAAAACTATTATTTCAAATGCCATTGGTCAAGGAGAAGTTTTAATGACACCAATTCAATTGGCGAATATGATGGCAGCCGTTGCAAATAAAGGATATTATTATACGCCTCATATTATCAAAAAAATTGAAGGGGAAGTTATTGATAAAAAATTCAGAACAAAACATATAACCACAATTAATAGAAAACATTTTACTCCAATGATTGAGGGTTTGTTTGATGTTTACAATTCGGGAACAGCCTATGCTCTTAAAATTGAAGGAATAGATATTTGTGGTAAAACTGGAACAGCCGAAAATTTCGCAAAAATTGGTGGTGTCAGAACAAAAATGGAAGACCATTCCATATTTGTAGCATTTGCACCTAAAGATAATCCTAAAATAGCAATCGCTGTAATGATTGAAAATGGAGGTTATGGGGCTGCAATTGCTGGTCCAATTGCCAGTTTAATGATAGAAAAATACCTCAGAAAAAAAATAACAAGAACTGATTTAGAAACACGGGTTCTTAATATAAGTTTGCAAGGACGATATGCCAAATTAGGTGGATTATCTGAAGTTGTAAAATTAGAATTACGAAAAAAAGATTCCATTTTAAAAAGTAAAATAATCGTTCTAAAAAATAATTAAATTCTAGAAACGAAATTAATAAGTGATTCATTAAAGATGAAAAACCAAAGCGTAACGAGCAACTTAGATTGGATTAGTGTAACTATCTATATTATTTTAGTAATATTAGGTTGGTTGAACATTTATTCCTCGTCACTATCTTCTTCTGTTGAAGACGCTTCTTTATTTGATTTTAGTCAGATTTATGGTAAACAAATGATGTTTATTTTCTTTACCATTCCACTAATTTTTATGATTTTGGCAATCGACGGAAAATTCTATGAAAAATATTCAAGCGTCATTTATGGAGTTGCTTTAGTTTTATTAGCAGGTCTTTTTGTAGCAGGGAAAACAATAGCAGGACAACGTTGTTGGTATGCGATTGGGAGTTTTACAATTCAACCGTCTGAATTTGCAAAAGCAGCGACATCACTGGCTTTAGCCAAATATTTAAGTGATGTTCAAGTTAGTTTAAAAGATGTAAACAGACAGATTCAGGCATTAATATTAGTTTTTCTCCCTGTAATGTTAATATTGCCACAACCCGATCCTGGAAGCGCATTAATTTATAGTGTTTTTATTATTGTTTTATATCGTGAGGGATTGCCTTCTTGGTATGTTTGGACTGGATTTATTGCCATACTCCTATTCGTTTTTTCTTTAATTTTCGAGCCACCGGCTGTTGCTTTGATAGCATTAATAACAATAATAATAATTTATTTTAAAAGCAGATTGTCTGAAAGAAATATCATTGCAAGTGCCTTAATTTTTGTTATGATTTCTGGGTTTGTATTTTCCGTAGATTATGTTTTTGACCACGTTTTTAAACAACATCACCGCGACCGTTTCAATATTTTATTAGGAAAAGAGGTGGATATGAAAGGTATTGGTTATAATACCAATCAATCTGAAATTGCTATTGGTTCTGGAGGATGGTTTGGAAAAGGATTCCTTGAAGGCACCCAAACTAAAGGAGGATTTGTCCCAGAACAACACACCGATTATATTTTTACAACTGTTGGCGAAGAATGGGGATTCCTAGGATCTCTTGTAGTAATAGGGTTATTTTTAGGATTGTTTTTGAGGGTAATCTACCTTGCCGAAAGGCAAAAAACAAAATTTAGTAGAGTTTATGGGCAATGTGTCGCGGGAATTCTGTTCATACATTTCTTTGTAAATATAGCGATGGTTGTGGGTGTTTTTCCCACTATTGGAGTACCACTTCCTTTCTTTTCCTATGGAGGTTCGGGACTCTGGGGATTCACCATTTTATTATTTATCTTTCTAAAAATGGATGCCAATAAAGTGAATGAGTGGTAGCGTGTTATTTATCAAAACGCCCACGCTTTATAATCACTTTTTTGTTCTAAATCCTTTTCAATAGCGTCATTTAGCTGGGGATAAAAGTCAATTCCAGTCATTTTTTCAATAGCATCTACAGAAACTACAAACGTATATAATGGTGCTTTACTTTTTACACTCGGCATTAAAAAAGCGACCATTTTATACTTTCCTTTATAATTACAAAAAAGTACTTTATAAAAATAATTGGGAATTGCAACCTTTTCAAAACCAATTGTAGGCAAACCTTTTTGAAGAATTCCACCAGTAACCACATAAATTCCATTGTATTTTTGTGCCCAATACCTTGATTTATCTTCTAATTTTTTCCAAATTCCATTGTTAAAAACATGCTTTTGCGGAGAAATATTAGAAGTGAAAAAAGTTTCATCATAGGCCGATTTAGAAAATCTCATATCAGCTGCTGCGCACAAATGACCTCGGTCATATCCTGATTTTATATAATTTTTGGATTGGGCAGATTCGGTTTTAACTTTTGGATCATCAATAAATCTTGGTCTTTTAAAATGTCCAATTCCTTCATCTGAACTTCTTAAAAAATAAGAAACCCATTCGGCTTGTTCGTACTTTTCATTGTATGAAAGTGCATAATACGTATGTTTAATAATTTGATGCGTGGTTGAAGTTGGCAAATAGGCAAATGGAGATTGTTGTTGGAGACTAACAACATTAGAAGTCGATTTTGAAAAAAATCCGAAACTTAAAAATATAAAGCCAAATAGTACAAGTATAAACTTTGCGTTTTTCATAAAAAGTGAAGTGATAAAATGAAATTAAAAAAAGTTATTTATCCTCTTTTGCCAAACCATACATTAAGGATTGAAGGACCGAAAGAATAATGCTAAAAAGCAACGCCGTCCAAAAAGAATCTACGCTAAATCCTCCAACAATTTTAGAACACCATAAAATGATAATTGCATTTATTACCAATAAAAACAATCCTAAAGTAAAAATTGTCACAGGAAGTGTAAATAAAACTAATATCGGTTTTATAAAAATATTTAACAACCCTAAAACTATTGCTACAAGAATTGAAGTGCCAAAACTATCAACATAAACACCTTTCATAAAATGTGAAAGCAACATAACTAAAATTGCTGTAATAAGAATTCTAAAAAGTAATGCCATAAAAATAAGATTTTGTGAGGAATAAATTTAAGGAATAAATTTGAATTCTTACTTATTTTAAAAATTCAAAGGTCAATTCTAAAAATTCTTGAGGTTTTTCGGCATGAAGCCAATGCCCAACTTCAGAGATAGTTATGATTTCTGCTTTTGGAAAATGATGATTAATATTTTCTACGTCTGTATCTAAAATATAATTTGAGTTGCCTCCTCGAATGAATAAAGTAGGCATTTCAAATCGAGCGGTTGCTGCAAGAGCCGCTCCTATTTGGTCAATTTGCTTATTGAAAACTAACAAATTAAAACGGAAAGCCAATTGCCCTGGTTCAACCCAATACAAACTTTTTAATAGAAATTGGCGCGTTCCAAAATCCAAAATGTATTTGGAGAGAATTTTCTCGACTTCGCCCCTACTTGGTTTTAATGAAAAATCTATTGCGTTCAAACCTTCCAAAATAGTTTGATGGTGTTGCGGATAAAATTTTGGTCCAATGTCTGCAACTATTAGTTTGTTTACCAATTCAGTGTATTTTGTTGCAAAAAGCATCGCTACTTTTCCACCCATTGAATGTCCGATGCAATCAATTTTTTTTAAATTATTGGCTTTGCAATAGTCTAAAACATCTTGAACCATCACTTCATAATTGAAAATTTCAGAGTGAAAACTTCGTCCGTGGTTGCGTAAATCAAGGAGATGTACTTGAAATCCTTCTTGTGCGTATTGCGTTCCAAGGGTTTTCCAATTGTCTGCCATTCCTAGAAATCCGTGGAGAATTACAAGCCTCCTAACCCCGGAAGTGGGAACAGAAACCGGTGGCATAATAATGCTATTTAATAGTGTTGTTGACATTTTTTAAAATTCAATTTTGAAACGAAATTATGATATTTGTTCGGATTCGCGTGAGGGACGGAAGTGGAAATCCCACGTTTTTGGGCGTGGATTGCAACGGACTGCCCGACCCTTGTGGTCACGCCCAAATTATTATTTTAATTTTTGCAAATACATATTTACGACATTGTCTAATCCGAGATAAAGGGCTTCACAAATTAAGGCGTGACCGATGGAAACTTCGAGTAAATTAGGGATGTTTTGCTTAAAAAATTGGATGTTTTCCAAACTCAAATCGTGTCCCGCATTGATTCCTAACTGTAATTCATTGGCCAAATTCGCGGCGGCAATATAAGGTGCGATTCCGTTTTTATTTCCCAAACCGTATTCGTGGGCAAAACTTTCGGTATATAATTCGATTCTTTCGGTTCCAATAATTGCGGCACCTTGAATCATTTCCAAAGTTGGATCGACAAAAATAGAAGTTCTAATTCCATTTCTTTGAAATTCTTGCACAATTTCCGTAAGAAAATCCTTGTGTTTTATGGTGTTCCAACCTGCGTTTGAAGTAATTGCATCGTCTGCATCGGGAACCAAAGTTACTTGCGTTGGTTTTATTTGCAGAACTAAATCGATGAAATTTCGTTCTGGATTTCCCTCAATATTGTATTCGGTGTAAACAATTTCCTTCAAATCTCGGGCATCTTGATAGCGAATATGACGCTCATCTGGGCGCGGATGAATTGTAATTCCCTGAGCACCAAATTTTTGAATGTCTTTTGCAACTTGCGCTAAGTTGGGAACATTTCCACCACGAGCATTTCGTAAAGTGGCAATTTTATTAATATTTACGCTTAATTTTGTCATTGACTTATTTTATAAATGGAATTATAATAAATTCTTGACAAAAATACAAAGTAAAACAAGTTGATTTGTGCTAAATATTGATTATTTTGCAGTCGTTTAAACATTAACTATTTATGTTAGATATTAGCGAATATATTAACAATGATTTCAAGGCAATTGACAGTTTGGAGGGTATCGAAACTGTGAAAGATTTCTTTGATGAAGTTCATTTTTCTCACTTTCCGGTGATTGAGGAAGGAATTTATATTGGTAGTATTGCTTCTGACGATGTTGAAACTTTTGATTCCGATAAAAAAGTTTTGGATTATCGCTATTCGTTGGGAGGATTCTTTGCAAGAACAAGTATGTTTTGGATTGATGTTTTAGAAATTTTTGCAAGAAATAATACCAATGTTATTCCTGTTCTTGATGATTTGAATAAATATGTGGGGTATTATGAAATTACTGATTTTATAAAAAATTTCTATGAAACTCCGTTTGTAAATGAAGTTGGCGGCATTATAATTGTTGAAAAGCCAATCATTGATTTTTCAATGAGTCAAGTGGTACAAATTGTAGAAAGCAACGAAGGAAAGATTTTAGGTTTATATGTTTCAGGAACTACACCCGATACTATTCAAGTTACAATTAAGATTGTTTTGGGCGGAATGAACGAGATAATTCAGTCTTTCAGGCGGTATGGTTTTGAAATTATTTCAGAACATAAGGAAGACGCATACCTTACGAATTTGAAGGAACGATCTGATTATTTGGACAAATATTTAAATATATAAATTCATTTTACAGTTAATTTTTACAAAATATAATTATTAAAACAAATGAAAGTAGCGATTTACGGGCAATATTATCAAAATAGTACGGAGCCAATTATCCGTGATATTTTTGTTTTTTTTAATGAGAATAATGTCGAAATTATTATTGAAGCGGATTTTTTAAAGCTTTTATATGAAAAAGAAATTGTAAAAAAAGAATATAAAACCTTTCAGTCTTATAAAGAATTAGATTCGAGTTTTGATATTATGATCAGTATTGGTGGTGATGGAACTATTTTGAGAGCCGCTACATTAGTTCGTGATTCTGGAATTCCAATTTTGGGAATAAATGCTGGAAGATTAGGATTTTTGGCAATGGTTCAAAAAGACGAAATTGCACAATTTTTACAATTTGTAATTGAAAAAAAATACACTATTTCCGAAAGAAGCTTAATTAGTTTATCTAGTTTCCCAGAAATTTCAGAAATTGAAGACATCAATTTTGCGATGAATGAAATCTCTGTAAGTAGAAAAGACACTACTTCAATGATAACTATTGAAACTTATTTAGATGGTGAATTCCTAAATTCATATTGGGCAGACGGATTGATTATTGCCACTCCTACAGGTTCTACAGGATATTCCATGAGTTGTGGCGGACCAATATTAACTCCAGATGTTAAAAGCTTAGTAATAACGCCTATTGCACCTCATAATTTAAATGCGAGACCCTTAGTAATTCCCGACGATACTGAAATTAGACTTAAAATCTCAGGACGTGAAGACCAGTATTTAGTTTCATTAGATTCTCGAATTGCATCAGTAAAAAACGAATCTATATTGACGATTAAAAAGACTCCTTTCAAAATTAATATGGTGGAAATTCAAGAAGAAACCTTCTTAAAAACCCTTCGAAATAAATTACTTTGGGGAGAAGACAAGAGAAACTAGAGTAATTATTCCTTCAAGCTTATACTACATTAGCTCAATTTTCGTTTTTCTATTAATTCTATAGAAGAAGAATCACTTTTTTTAATTATTGCAACCTAATAATTTATCAGAAATCCTATTTATTTACCTATTTAGATTCGATAATTGTTATATTTGCAAGCTATTTTCAAAAACCAATGAATAGAATTTGTATATTTCTTTTTTGCCTTATGGGCTTTACAGGTGTGAGCGCCCAAATTCACGAAGTTGGTGTGTTTGCTGGAGGCAGTAATTACATTGGAGATATCGGGCCAACAACCTACATCGATCCTAATGCATTGGCTTATGGATTGTTATACAAATGGAATAAAAGTCCACGTCATTCTTGGAGATTTTCCTATACTCAGGCTAAAATCAAATCAAATGATGCTGATGCAAGTTCGCCTGGAAGAACACAAAAAGGATATAATTTTGAAAATAACATAAAAGAAGTATCTTTAGGGCTTGAATTTAATTTTTTTGATTTTAATTTACATGAATTTACACCAAAAATAACGCCTTATATTTATAGTGGGATTAGTTATTTTGCCTATGATGAATTATTTTATATAAATGGAGAGCCAAAAGTAGATTACACAAATGGCGCATTAGCAATTCCAATGACAATCGGAATTAAATCAAATGTATTAGAACATTTAATACTAGCATTTGAAGTCGGAACAAGATATTCAATGACTGATAATATTGACGGGAGTAATCCAAAAAATAAAAATTTAGCCCCCTTGAAATTTGGGAATGTGAATAGTAATGATTGGTACGTTTTTTCAGGATTTACGCTTACGTATACTTTTGGAAATAAACCATGTTATTGTGTGAATAAATGAATTTAATAGATACCATTAATAAAGATAATTTACCTAAACATCTAGCTATCATAATGGATGGCAATGGACGTTGGGCAAAACAAAAAGGATTATTACGAACATTAGGTCATGAAAATGGGACTAAATCCGTGCGTATTGTTGTAGAAACAGCTGCAAAGCTGGGAATTGAAAACTTAACCTTATACGCCTTTTCAACCGAAAACTGGAACCGACCAAAATTAGAAGTTGAATTATTGATGAATTTATTAATTAATTCATTAAAAAACGAACTTAAAACACTTCAAGACAACCACATTCGATTAAATTCTATCGGAAATCTTGATCTATTGCCAAAATCGGCTCAAAAGAAACTTCATGAGGTAGTTGAAAAAACCAAAAACAACAAAAACATGGTTCTTACCCTGGCATTAAGCTACGGATCAAGAGAAGAACTCATAAATGTAGTTAAAAATATCAGCAATAAAGTTAAAAATAATATAATTTCAATAGACAGCATAGACGAATCAATTATAAATCAGCATCTTTACACGCAAGATTTACCTGAGGTGGATTTATTAATAAGAACGAGCGGCGAACATCGTATTAGCAATTTCTTGCTCTGGCAAATAGCTTATGCAGAATTATATTTTACAGATGTGTTATGGCCTGACTTTAAAGAAGACGATTTATATGAAGCCATCATTAGCTATCAGAAAAGAGAACGTAGATTTGGAAAAACAAGTGAACAAATTAAATAAATTATTAGTGTTAAATAAAAGCATACAATTATTCTTTACGATTATATTTTTCGGAAGTATTTCACAAATAGCAGCCCAAGAAAGAGTCCCTTTTGACCAAGGCAAAAAATACATTCTTGGAGATGTAACAGTCTCAGGAAAAATAAGTTTCAACAAACAAACTGTGGTTACCTTTGCAGGTCTTGAAAAAGGTCAAAACATAACCGTTCCTGGAGAGGAAATTAGTAACGCTATAAAAAAATTAGGAAAATTAGGCCTGTTTGGTGAAATAGATTTCTATGTAAACGAAATAAAAGGCGACAGCATCTTTCTTGAATTAAACATCAATGAATTGCCAAAACTTACCAACGTAAAATTTACAGGAATTAAGAAAAGTAAAATTGAAGGTTTAATAAAAGACAATAGTTTAACGGCTGGTAAAGTAGTAAATGAAAACTTATTAACTACTTCAAAAAACTACATAGAAAACAAATACAAAAAAGATGGATATTACAATACCAAAGTCAACATCAATACTATAATTGATACTACTGAGGCCAACAGAGTAAAACTGTTAATTGCAATAGACAAAGGCGATAAAATTAAAATTAGCGCTATCAATTTTAACGGAAATGAGAAATTTTCTGATAAAAAACTTCGTGGAGCAATGTCCAATACCAAACAAATAAATCCATTACGAATTTTAAAAGCATCCAAATATATTAAAGAAAAATACAAAGAAGATTTAGTTAAAATTATCGATAAATACAAAGAAAAAGGTTTTAGAGATGCTCGAATTGTTTCTGATAGTGTGGTTTTTAATAAAGCTAAAAACGCCTTGACTATCAACGTTAATATCGAAGAAGGTAATAAATATTATTTTGGAGATATCAAATTTCTTGGAAATAGCGTTTATTCAGACCAAAGTTTAAAAAGTATTTTAGGGTTAAAAAAAGGAGACATTTACAACGGCGTTTTACTTGAAAAAAGAATTGCCGACAAATCAAAACCTGATGGAGAAGACATTACCAATTTATACCAAAATAGCGGGTATTTGTTTTCAAATATCAATGCCGTAGAAGTTAAAACTGCAAATGATACAATTGATTTTGAAATTAGAGTTACCGAGGGTCCAATTGCCTATTTTAATAAAATTACAGTGGTTGGAAATGACAAAACAAACGATGAAGTAATTTACCGCGAGTTACGCACAAAGCCAGGAGAAAAGTATAGTAAAGATGACCTAGTTCGTACCATTCGTGAAATTGGACAATTAGGATTTTTCGATCCAGAAGCTATTGATCCTAAATTCAAAAATGTAGATTCTGCAGCAGGAACTGTTGATATTGAATACAACTTAGTTGAAAAAGGGTCAAGCCAAATTGAACTTCAAGGTGGTTATGGCGGAGGTGGTTTCATTGGAACATTGGGACTGTCCTTCAACAACTTTTCGATGAGAAATATTTTTAACAAACAAGCTTACAAACCTTTACCAATGGGTGACGGACAAAAAGTATCTTTGAGACTACAAGGAAGTACTTATTTCCAAACCTATAGTATGTCTTTTTCTGAACCTTGGTTTGGAGGTAAAAAACCAGTGCAATTTAGCACTTCATTTTCTTATAGCAAGCAATTTTTAAATAATTACAGCACGGGTTCAGTAGACAAAAGTAAAAGCTTTAATATACTTTCTGCGTCAATTGGATTGGCAAAGAGATTAACTGTACCAGATGATTCATTTATACTTTCCAATGCAATTAGCTTTCAATATTATGATTTGAACAATTACAATACTGGATTATTTACTTTTGGAAATGGATCATCACGTAACTTTGCTTACACCATAGGATTAAGTAGAAATAACAAAGGTGTAAACCCAATTTTCCCAACTTATGGATCTGAATTCAGTGTTTCAGCTAAATTTACTCCACCTTATTCCTTATTTAACAAGGTTGATTATGCAAATTTAGGAAATGAAGAAGCGTATAAACTAACAAATACAGGCCAGGGATATTTTGATGCAAATGACAATTGGGTTGGAACAGGACAATTCGTTCAAACAGAAGTAATCAATGGATTTAACGTGTTGGTTTTGTCAGATGCTGCAAATGCTGATGCAGATCAAGCCAAAGTAGATCAGAAAAAATTTGATTGGTTAGAATATTATAAAATAAAATTCAAAGCGGATTGGTTTACAAAAATTTATGGTAAATTAGTACTTCGGTCTTTGGGTGAATTTGGATGTTTAGGCACATATAATCAAGATAGAGGGTTGGTTCCTTTTGAAAGATTTTTTGTGGGTGGTGACGGATTAGCAAATTTTGCATTAGACGGAAGGGAAGTAATTGGTTTGAGAGGTTATCCAAATCAATCTTTAACGCCAACAGATAGTAAAGGAGCTCAGAATGGCGCAACGGTTTACAATAAATTTTCACTGGAATTAAGATACCCATTGACCTTAAAATCATCTGCATCAATATATGCATTAACTTTCATTGAAGGTGGTGCAGCTTACGATTCCTTTAAAAACTACAACCCATTTGTATTGCAACGTTCTGCAGGATTTGGTTTGAGAGTATTTATGCCTGCCTTTGGATTGTTAGGAATTGATTTTGGTTACGGTTTTGATGCTTTGCCAATTCAAGGATTAACCAAACCAAACGGTTGGGAAACGCATTTTATAATTGGGCAACAATTTTAAATTAGATATTAATTTTATAATAAATTTAGTATGAGAAAACAATTTTTATTACTTTTGACATTTTTATTTTCATTTTTATCTTTTGGTCAGACAAAAGGAGTTAAAATTGGATACATCGATATGGAATACATTTTGCAAAATGTACCAAATTATGCTGATGCAAAGAACCAATTGGAACAAAAAGCCCAAAATTGGAAACAAGAAATCGAAGTTAAAAAAAATGATGTTGTAAAACTTAAGGACGCTTTAAAAACGGAACAAATTTTATTGACAAAAGAACTAATTGCCGAAAAGCAAGAAGAGATTTCGACACTAGAATCAGAATTATTGGAATACAATCAGAAAAGATTTGGCCCAACTGGCGATTTGATTATTCAAAAGTCAGTATTAGTTAAGCCAATTCAAGACCAAATTTTTTCGATAGTTCAAGATATATCTGAAGCTAAAAAATATGATTTTATTTTCGATAAATCATCTGATTTGACCGTTTTGTTTGCAGCAAAAAGATATGACATTAGCGACCAAGTATTACGGGTTTTAAATAGATCCGAAAAAAGGGAGCAGATGACTAAAAAACAAATCAAATTAGAAGAAGAAAAAGAAGCTAAAGAAGATTTTGTAAAAGAAAATCCGCAAATGGCAGAAAGACAAAAAATTCTTGACGATAAAAAAATTGCTAGAGAACAAGTTGCTGCAGAGAAAAAAGCTGCTGCCGAAGAAAAGAAAAAAGTAGCAGAAGAAAATAGAAAAAAATTACTTGCAGAGAAAGATGCAAAAAAAAATGGCACGATTCCTGCAAAAGATTCTATAACAACATCTAAAACAACCACAGCAAAAAAAGTTGTTGAAGATGCCAAACAAGCCGCTGCTGCTGTTAGAGCAAAAACGCTAGAAGACAGAAAAACAGCTATTGAAGATAGGAAAAAGAAAATATTAGAAGATCGAGAAGCTGCTAAAAAAGCAAAAGAAGAAAAATTAAAAGTTAAACCAATAAATTAATAATTAATACTTAAAATGATGAAACAATTAAAATGCTTACTAATAGCTGCAGTCTTATTCTTAGGAGGAAGTCAATTTGCTAATGCACAATCAAAAACTGCACATGTTGAAGTTAATGAAATAATGACAAAGATGCCAGCCATTCTTGAAGCGCAAAAACAATTAGAAAAACTGAGCGTTGAATACCAAGCAGTATACAAAACTATGGGTGAAGAATACCAAGCAAAAATTAAAAAATACGAAGGTGAAGTTGCAACAGTGTCAGAAAAAATGAACATTGAGCGTCAAAAAGAAGTTCAAGATATGGAAAAAAGAATTCAAGAGTATGGTCAAACTGCACAAAAAGAATTACAAACTAAAGAAGCTGATTTAATGAAACCTATTCAGGAAAAAATTAAAGCTGCTATTCAAAAAGTTGGTAAAGCTAAAGGTTTTCAATATGTATTGAATGCTGAAAGTCTTTTACTATCTGATGGCCCAAACTTAACTGTAGACGTTAAAAAAGAATTAGGTTTTTAATCTAACTCACATAAAAATATTTAAAACTGCTCAAAATTTGAGCAGTTTTTTTTTACATTTGTTTTTATGAATAATAATAATAATCCCATAGGCTTATTTGACTCTGGTATTGGCGGCACTTCCATTTGGAAAGCCATCAACCAATTACTTCCGAATGAAAATAGTATTTATCTAGCAGATAGTAAAAACGCCCCTTATGGTGAAAAGTCTAAAGAGGAAATTATTGCATTAAGTAAAAAGAACACCGAATTACTATTAGAACTCAATTGTAAAATTATTGTCGTTGCCTGCAATACGGCAACTACAAATGCAATTAAAGAACTTAGAGCAACATACGACATTCCGTTTATAGGAATTGAACCCGCAATAAAACCAGCCGTTAACAATTCGAAAACACAGACGATAGGAATACTGGCAACCAAAGGAACTTTAAGCAGTGAACTATTCAACAAAACCATTGAATTGTATCAAGACACTAACATAATAGAGCAAATTGGACATGGTTTAGTAGAATCAATTGAGAATGGAGCAATCAATTCATCTGAAATGGAAAAGCTACTACAATCCTATCTAACTCCAATGATCGAAAAAAATATAGATTATTTAGTTTTAGGATGCAGTCATTACCCCTATCTCATTCCAAAAATAAAAGCAATATTACCAACACACATTCAAATTATAGATTCTGGAGAAGCCGTAGCTAGACAAACGCAAGCTGTACTAAAAGAGAAAATTGGATTTAGTACCATTGAAAAAAGCAGTACTGTTTTTTATACAAATGGAAATCCTAAAGTACTTTCAGAACTTTTGGAAAATAAATATCCCGTTTTAGAAAGAGACTTCTAAAAATCCTCTTTAAACCAACCGGAATACATTACATAATTATTCGATATGCGTTCTATTTCACCCGCAAAATCTGATTGATCTATCTCTTTTATTTTTTTAGCTGGAACACCCGCCCAAATAGCTCCTGATGCCACAACTGTATTTTGAGTAATAACAGCTCCTGCAGCAACAATCGAATTACTTTCAATTACACAATTATCCATAACAATGGCGCCCATTCCAATCAATACATTATCATGGATTGTACAACCATGAACAATTGCATTGTGTCCTATTGAAACATTATTACCAATTATAGTTGGGTGTTTTTGATAGGTACAATGTACAATCGCGCCATCTTGAATATTGACTTTATTTCCAATTGATATTGAATTTACATCACCTCGGATTACAGCATTAAACCAAACACTACAATTAGCTCCAAAAGTGACATCTCCAACGATTGTAGCATTTTCAGCAACATAACAATCTTCTGGTATTGAAGGCGATTTTCCGTTTACAGATTTTATCAACATAATTAAAAAAAATAGTCCCGACTTTAATCGGGACTGAATTTATACTCTATATTTAATTAATTGCAGGACAATTACAGCTATATTTTTCTGGCTCACAGAATAAATTTAAACCAATTGTAATTTGATGAAACCCCCGATTATCAAACTTAACATCACCCAATAATTGTGAGTAGGTGTATGCAAACATAAAATTCTTATAATTAACGCCCAAAATAGGACTCACATATTGTAATTTTTGCTCTGCAATTCCATTACCATTTATATACTGAGCTCCATCTAGACTTCTTCTATATGATAAACCTGCCCAAATTTTTCCGCCGTCAAAATTTTTGTACCCTTTTAAGTTAAAATCAATGGAACTTTCTTTCGTTTTTTCAATAGTTTGAAACATAATTGAAGGCTCCCACAAAAATGTATCAGCTTCTCCAAAAGTATATCCAGCACTTAAAATAACTTTTCTAAGGTTGTCACTTTCATATTCAGTATAAATATTTCTTCTTGTTTCAATAGCATTTTTAACAGTTAAATGTGTGTAGAATTCCAAATAATTATAAGAAGCTCCGATATCAAAATTTACATACGATTCTTTTTGAATTATAGTTCCGTCAACAATTGGATCATAATTTCCTGAATTTCTAAATTGCGTTTCATCCAATTGGCTTTGAATTAAAACGCCACTAATACCAAAAGACAATTGATTCAAATCAATATCATCTCTTGAAAACATCAAGTGATGCGCATACGTAAATTTAACACCTTTTTGAGAATGATACCCGTTTTTATCACTAAAAAGTATCATACCAACACCTGATTTTTCATCTAAGCGCCCATTAATACTTAGCGTTTGTAATTGAGGCGCATCTTCTTGTCCAAACCATTGTTTACGAGCAGTTAGTCTAATTTTAGTACAACTAGAAGCCCCAGCCATTGAAGGGTGAATTAAATAATAATTATCTGATAAATAATCTGAATAAACCGCAACTCCTTCTTGAGAGTATGAAATTTGCGCAATAAATAGTAGAGCTAATAAATATAGTTTTTTAAATTTCATTTTTATTTAATAAAGTGTATTAATATTTAAATATCTATATTGGATTTAATAATCTTTTATAAAAAATTATTTTTAAATGCAAGTATACAAATACCATATTATAATATAGTTGTCAAATATATAAATTTTTGTGTGATTAATCAAACTAACAGAATATTATAATAAAATAAAACTATAATTGAAAATTAATTTAGAACAAGAATAAAAAAATCAATTACTAAATATAAATTTAATTCAATTGGAATTATTTATCTTTGCGGCACGTTTTTAAACGAAATTAAATTCAAAAAATGATAAAAATCACTATAAAAAGTACCCAAAATCCAGCAATTCTAAAGTTTGAATTTCCAGATTTCATAACCCAAAACGAAAGTTTTGAGTTTAAAAATATTGATGAAGCCAAAGCATCTCCTCTCGCTCAACAATTATTCTACTTACCCTTTGTGAAAACAGTTTACATTTCTGGGAATTTCATCGCCATAGAACGCTACACAATCGTAGAATGGGAAGATGTTCAAGATGCGGTTACCGAACAAATTGAAGAATTCGTCAATAACGGTGGCACTATTATTACGATTGATGAAAATAAATCCAAGAAACAACCCATCACAGTTTATGGTGAAACGACACCAAATCCAGCCGCATTAAAATTTGTTGTGAGTAGAATGTTGACTAAAAACGCTATCGAATTCAAAAATATTGATGCTACAGCAGCTTCCCCGTTGGCGAAAGCCCTATTCAATTTTTCGTATGTAAAGGAAGTTTTCATCGATGAAAATTATATTTCTGTTACCAAATACGAAGTCAACGAATGGAACGAAATTACCTTGGAATTGCGTTCGTTCATCAAGCAATTCATCGAAAATGGCGGTACCGTTTTAGACGAAACCCTATTGGTAACCGATACAAAACAAGAGAAACAGCAAATAAAAAACTTCGATAGTTTAGACACCACGTCGCAACAAATTATCAATATTTTAGAAGAATATGTAAAACCTGCTGTCGCTGCCGATGGTGGAAATATCTTGTTTGATTCCTACGATGAAAAAGAAAAACGGGTAAAAGTAATCTTACAAGGCGCTTGCAACGGCTGTCCTTCCTCAACTTTCACTCTAAAAAGCGGTATCGAAAACATGCTGAAAGACATGCTAAAAGACGAAGATATAAAAGTAGAAGCCGTGAACGCCTAACTTTATTAGTAACAAATTAGCGTTTTTAGAAACACTTTTTTTAGGAGCTATTTCCAGCTATTCGTTGCAATCCACGCCCAAAAGCGTGGGATTTCCACTGCAAACGAAGTTCACTGAACTCCGATGAAAATAAAAGTTATGTGACGTAATCTGGACTAAAAAACATACACCATGAACGAACTACATTCCGAAACCAGTCCGTATCTTTTGCAACACGCAAACAATCCTGTGCATTGGAAAGCGTGGAACGCAAACTCATTGGCTACAGCCCAAGAACATAACAAACTTATCATCGTTAGTATTGGTTATTCGGCGTGCCATTGGTGTCATGTAATGGAACACGAAAGTTTTGAAAATAACGAAGTAGCACAAACCATGAACCAACATTTCATCAACATCAAAGTGGATCGCGAAGAACGCCCCGATGTCGATGCTGTTTATATGAAAGCCGTTCAAATAATGACAGGACGAGGCGGTTGGCCATTAAATATTGTGGCACTTCCTGACGGAAGACCCGTTTGGGGCGGTACCTATTTCCGAAAAGACGAGTGGATTTCAACGCTTGAACAGTTGCAAACAATATACCAATCACAACCCGAAAAAATGATTGGGTATGCCGAAAAATTACACCTCGGAATTGAAAGTTTAGGAATGTCAAAGGCGGAAATTTCATCGAACGCTTTAAACCAAAATAGCATTGAACCCTTAATCGATAAATGGGTTAAAAGTTTCGATTTGGAATTTGGTGGAATGGCACGCGCACCAAAATTTATGATGCCCAATAATTATCAGTTTCTGTTGCGATACGGGCATCAAAAACAAAATCAAGAAGTGTTAGATTTTGTGAATCTTACCTTAACAAAAATGGCTTTTGGTGGTCTTTTCGACACTGTTGGTGGCGGTTTTTCTCGCTATTCGGTCGATATGAAATGGCACGTTCCTCACTTTGAAAAAATGCTATACGACAACGGACAATTAGTTTCTTTGTATTCAGACGCATATAAACTTACAAAAAATCCATTGTACAAAGAGGTTATTGAAAAAACATTGACCTTCATTACTAGAGAATTAACCAATGCTGAAAATGGTTTTTTCTGTGCCTTAGACGCCGATAGTTTAAATGAAAGACAGCATTTGGAAGAGGGCGCTTTTTATGTTTGGAAAGAAAAAACATTGCAAAATATTCTGAAAGAGGATTTCGATTTGTTTCGTCAGGTTTTCAATGTCAATGAATTTGGATATTGGGAAGAAGACAATTATGTTTTAATTCAAAATCAAGAGTTAGAGGCAATTGCAATCCAAAATAAAATCAAACTTTCTGAATTGCAAACCAAGAAAAAAAATTGGGAAAAATTGCTTTTCATAGAACGTGAAAAAAGAAGCAAACCAAGATTAGACGACAAAGTATTGACGTCTTGGAATGCAATAATGTTAAAGGGTTTTGTAGACGCTTATAAGGCACTGGGTGATGCCAATTATTTAGAAATAGCCATAAAAAACGCTACATTTATCATTGAAAAACAATGGACACCAGACGGTAATTTATATCATAATTATAAAGATGGAAAAAGCACTATAAACGGTTATCTTGAAGATTACTGTTTTGTAATTGACGCTTTTATTGCGCTTTATGAAGTGACAATAGATGAAAAATGGTTGCAAAATGCCAAACATTTAACCGATTATTGTTTCGATTCTTTTTATGATGAAAAAACTTCCTTTTTTACCTTCACTTCTAAAATTGACGTGCCTTTAATTACTACTCATTTTGAAACTGAAGACAATGTAATCCCAGCTTCCAATTCGGTGATGGCAAATAATTTATTCAAGCTTAGTGTTTATTTTCATAATCCACATTATGATACAATTTGTAGGGAGATGCTTAAACAAATCATTCCAAACATTGATTATCCATCGGGGTATTCCAATTGGCTCAATGTATTTATGAATTATTCTGAGCAGAACAAAGAACTAGGGATATGTGGGGAAAATGCTTTAAAATATATATCAAAAATCAATCAAAAATTCCTTCCAAACATAGTTGTTGCAGCAACAAAACAACCCACTTCTCTACCGTTTTTTAAGGACCGATTTGTTGAAAATCAATTGCTTTTCTACATTTGTCAAAACCAATCATGCTTGTTGCCAATGACAAAATTTGAAACTGTTTTGGAAATTTTAGCAGTTTAATTGAACTATAAATAATTCATTAAATTTCATAATTATATTAAATATTTTATCATACGCAAATCAATAGTAAAAATGTAGCTTAACTTAATGATCCGTTTTTATTTGCATATATACGACCTTATATAATTGACAGTTTTTGAAAGTCGAAAAAGTGTTTTTTGAATTATTTGAACGCTGGAATTCCAGTAATGTCCATTCCTGTAATCAATAAATGAATGTCGTGTGTTCCTTCATAAGTAATAACAGATTCTAAATTCATCATGTGACGCATTATAGAATATTCACCCGTAATTCCCATTCCGCCAAGAATTTGACGTGCTTCTCGAGCAATGGTAATTGCCATTTCGACATTATTTCTTTTTGCCATCGAAATTTGAGCAGTAGTTGCCTTTCCTTCATTTCTTAAAACACCCAAACGCCAAGTCAATAATTGTGCTTTAGTGATTTCAGTAATCATTTCGGCTAATTTCTTTTGTTGTAATTGTGTTCCAGCGATTGGTTTGTCAAACTGAATTCTTTCTTTTGCATATCGTAAAGCAGTGTCATAACAATCCATTGCAGCGCCAATAGCACCCCAAGCAATTCCATAACGAGCAGAATCCAAACATTGCATTGGAGCCCCAAGACCAGTTTTTCCTGATAATAAATTTTCTTTTGGAACTTTCACGTTGTCAAAAATCAGTTCCCCTGTTGAAGAGGCACGTAGTGACCATTTGTTGTGTGTTTCAGGAGTGGTAAATCCTTCCATTCCACGTTCTACAATCAAACCGTGAATTCTACCTTCTTCATTTTTAGCCCAAACAATGGCAATATCTGCAAATGGTGCATTCGAAATCCACATTTTAGCCCCATTTAATAAATAATGGTCGCCCATATCTTTATAGTTGGAGATCATACTACTTGGATCAGAACCGTAATTAGGTTCAGTCAAACCAAAACAACCCATGAATTCCCCAGAAGCTAATTTTGGCAAATATTTAATTCGTTGTTCTTCATTTCCAAATTTCCAAATAGGGTACATCACTAATGAAGATTGAACAGAAGCTGTAGAACGAACACCAGAATCTCCTCTTTCTATTTCTTGCATAATCAATCCGTACGAAATTTGGTCTAAACCTGCACCGCCATATTCTTCTGGAATATAAGGCCCAAAAGCACCAATATCTGCCAACCCTTTTATGATTTGTGTTGGAAAAGCGGCTCTTTGAGCAAAGTCCTCAATAATTGGAGAAACTTCCCGTTTTACCCATTCCCGAGCAGCATCACGCACTAATTTGTGCTCTTCGGTTAATAATTCGTCAAGGTTATAATAATCTGGAGCTTGAAATAAGTCTGGTTTCATGTTTTATCTTTTGGTTGAATCGCTAAAAGCGAAGTTCACTTTTTAATAATCTAATGCAAATTTACATAAAGAAATGTAACAAACCGATTAACAATTGTTATATTTTTTCACTGTTCTTTTTGGAGCTATTTCCTGCTTTCCGTTGCAATCCTCGCTAAAAAGCGAGGGATTTCCACTTCACTCAGGGCTAGGATTACATCTTTAAATAGAAATCTTTCGTAAGGGCAATATATTCTGGAGTATATTCGTGTCGACTAATTTCGATTACCAGTTCATCTGAAGTTAAAACTGATAATTCGAATCTTTTAAAAGCCAATAAACTCCGAATGATTTTGGTGTTTTGAGCGCCTTTAACACGAGTAATTTTTATAGGGAAAAGTTCCACATTGGCGCACAATTCTATAAATCGATCTTCTTCATTAAATGGAATAATTACCGAAAAAATCCCATTTTCAGATAGTAATAAATCGGCGGCTACTACTATTTCTTCAAAAGGCATTGCCTCTTGAAATCTCGCTAAATCGCGTGGTTCATTTTCTGAACGGTACTCTTCTGAAAAAAAAGGAGGATTGGAAACGATTAAATCATACTCTTCCTCGGGTTCATCGACAAATTCATCTAAACCCGCATGAAAACAAAACAATCGATCTCCCCAAGGTGAATTTTCGAAATTTTCAACCGCTTGTTCGTAGGCGTTTCCGTCTATTTCTAAAGCATCAATTTGTTGGGCGGTGCTTCTTTGTGCCAACATTATAGCGATTATTCCGGTTCCCGTTCCAATATCTAAAACTGATTTAGGGTTGTTTTCTATTGGTGTCCATGCGCCCAACAAAACTCCGTCTGTTCCAATTTTCATGGCAGTCTGGTCTTGGTTTACAGAAAATTGTTTGAATTGAAATACTGACATCGTGATTTTAGATTTAAGATTTCAGAATTTTCGATTAACCGAATAAACAAATAACCGAATACACTTTAAAGGTACATATCGACTAAACCTTCTGGTAAATCCATAATGACTTTTTTGTTTTCTCTGTCAATTTTTACAAGAAAATGGTCAATCATAGGTATTAGCATTTCTACATCGCCATTAAGTACTTCAAAAAGTGGTTGTGCGGTTGTATCGTTTACAGAAACTATTTTTCCTATTATTCCACAACGTTTATCTTCAATTTCAAATCCGATAACTTCGTGGAAGTAGAATTTATTACCAGTGAGTTTAGGCAACATTTTTAATGGAAGATAGATTGCATTTCCAATAATGGCGTCTGCATCTTCTTCGGTAGTCATATCTTCAAATCTAATTCTAAGAAAATCATTTTTATGAAGGGAACTACTTTCAATAAAAAAAGGAACCAAGTGTTTGTTGCATTCAACAAACACTGATTCCAAATTTTCGTATAACTCTGGTTCGTCCGTATCTAAATAGGCAAGAACTTCCCCTTTGAAACTAAATTTTTTTGCGATTTTACCTAAATAGAAACAATCTTCTTTACGCATGAATCGCTAAATGAATTAAGCTTGAGCTTCTTCGTTATTTTCTTCGGCAGCAGGAGTTTCTTCAACTTCAGCAACAGCTTCTTCAGCTACAACTTCGGCAGCAGGAGTTTCTTCAACTTCAGCAACAGCTTCTTCAACTTCAGCAACAGCTTCTTCAGCTACAACTTCAGCGGTAGGAACTTCTTCTACTTCCGCAACAGCTTCTTCAGCTACAACTTCAGCAACAGGAGCTTCTTCAACTTCAGCAACAGTTTGCTCCGCCTGTTCGCTTGCGCTCGAGTCTTCCACTTCAACTTCTTCAACTGCTGACTCAGCAGCAATTGCATCAGCTTCAGCTTTAGCAGCATTTGCTAAACGTTTTGCATTTACATCTTGTTCTGCTTTGAAAGCTTTCGCTTTAGCATCTGCTTGTGCTTTTGTTAAACCGTCTTTTTTAGCATCAACTTTTCCAGATTTTGCTTCTAACCAAGCAGCTAATTTTGCATCAGCTTGTTCTTGAGTTAAAGCTCCTTTGCGAATTCCTCCATCAAGGTGGTGTTTCAATAAAGCTCCTTTATAAGATAAAATTGCTTTCGCAGTATCCGTAGGTTGAGCACCATTGTGTAACCATTTTACAGCGCTATCCAAATTTAAATCGATAGTTGCAGGATTTGTGTTTGGATTGTAAGTACCAATTTTTTCTAGGTATTTACCATCTCTTTTTGAGCGAGCATCAGCTGCTACAACCCAGTAAAAAGGTTTTCCTTTTTTACCGTGTCTTTGTAATCTAATTTTTACAGACATAATCTTATGATTAAATTTTGAGGTACACGACCTCTGTTAATTAAGGGTGCAAAGATACATAATTTTTTGAATGTAACTAACGTGCTGTTGCTAAATTTTTTAAAAGAGAAAAAATAAATACAATTTAAGTTAATTTCTGTAAAAATTTTAGCATTTTTACAGAATTAGTCTATTTTTGTAATAATAAAAATGAAAAAATGAAAAAAATAATATCCTTGTTCATAGTTATTATTGTTCTTAGCTCTTGTTCACAAGAAGTGACGTTCAATAACCCTTCTGTTCAAGGGACAAAAGACAACTATTTTTGGAGAGCAAAAAGTTCAAGCGCTACCGTTGATGTTCCAAACGAGACTATAACAATTGTTGCCTTAAGCCAGTTTGAAACATTGACGCTATCAATTCCTCTTCCTATTATTTCACAATCGTACCCAGTTACTAATTTATTAGGAACTACTGAAATAAGTGAAGCTACTTTTAGTTATGCTGTAAATGGGCAAAATTTATTTTATGCAACAGGCACCAATACTGATGACGGACAGATAATCCTTACTGAATACGACTCGGTAAATAAAACAGTAAGCGGAACGTATCGTTTTAATGCTTTTAATGTTGGTAACAATCCTCTGGGAAATCCTATTGTTAATTTCACTCAAGGCGTATTTTATAAGATTCCTGTTAATTAATAAATTATATAAATACAAAAAAGGCTCAATAAATATTGAGCCTTTTTTGTATTCTGTGATTAAAATTAATCTACTAAAACGATAACCTTGTTGTCTTTTAATTCAATAGTACCTGAATTAATAGCTAATGTATAATTTTGATCGCTTACTTTATTAAATTGCGCTACCGAACCTTTGTTAAAATCAAAACTCAAAGCGGCAATTTTAATCAATCCGTCTTTTAAAGTGGAAACAATTTGCGCGTGATTATTCAATAATTGGAAGCTACCATCTACCCCTGGAAGAGAAACCGAAGTTACTTCTCCTGAAAATAATTGTGCTTCTGGTGATACTATTTCTAAAATCATGTTTTTAATTGATAATTGATAATTAACAATTGATAATTTTTAAATTGTCAATTGTTAATTATCCATTGTTAATTGAATTATGCTTCTGCCAACATTTTTTCTCCTGCTTCGATAGCGTCTTCAATGGTTCCTTTAAGGTTGAAAGCGGCTTCTGGCAAATGATCTAATTCTCCATCAATAATCATATTAAATCCTTTGATAGTATCTTTAATGTCAACCAAAACTCCTTTTAATCCTGTAAATTGTTCTGCAACATGGAACGGTTGAGATAAGAAACGTTGTACACGTCTTGCTCTTGAAACCGATAATTTATCTTCTTCAGATAATTCTTCCATACCTAAAATCGCAATAATATCTTGCAATTGTTTGTATTTTTGAAGAATTTCTTTTACTCTTTGTGCACAGTCATAATGCTCATCACCAAGAATTTGTGGCGTTAATATTCTAGAAGTAGAATCCAATGGATCCACCGCTGGATAAATTCCTAATTCGGCAATTTTACGAGACAATACAGTTGTTGCATCAAGGTGAGCAAATGTCGTTGCTGGAGCTGGATCGGTTAAATCATCCGCAGGTACGTAAACCGCTTGAACAGATGTAATAGAACCTTTGTTTGTAGAGGTGATACGCTCTTGCATCGCTCCCATTTCGGTTGCTAATGTTGGTTGGTATCCTACTGCAGATGGCATACGACCTAAAAGTGCCGAAACCTCAGAACCTGCTTGGGTGAAACGGAAGATATTATCCACAAAGAACAATACATCTTTTCCTTGATCTGAACCTGCACCATCACGGAAATATTCTGCGATAGATAATCCTGAAAGCGCCACACGAGCACGAGCTCCTGGAGGTTCGTTCATTTGTCCGAAAACGAAAGTCGCTTTTGACTCTCTCATTCCTGGCATATCTACTTTTGATAAATCCCATCCACCTTCTTCCATAGAATGCATGAATTCATCTCCGTATTTTATAATTCCTGACTCTAACATCTCACGAAGTAAGTCATTTCCTTCACGGGTTCTTTCTCCTACTCCTGCGAATACAGAAAGTCCACCGTGACCTTTTGCTATATTGTTAATCAACTCTTGGATCAAAACTGTTTTACCAACACCAGCACCACCGAACAATCCAATTTTCCCTCCTTTTGAGTAAGGTTCAATTAAATCGATTACTTTAATACCTGTAAATAAAACTTCTGATGAAGTTGATAAATCTTCAAATCTTGGTGCTTGACGGTGAATTGACATTCCGTTGTCACCTGTTTTTGGCAAATCACCTAATCCGTCAATAGCATCTCCAATTACATTAAACAAACGTCCGTAAACATCTGGTCCAATAGGCATTTTAATAGGATTTCCAGTACCTACCACCTCATATCCTCTGCTCAAACCGTCTGTTGAATCCATCGAAATGGTACGAACGGTGTTTTCACCAATGTGAGATTGCACTTCTAGTACTAATAAGGTACCATCTTTCTTAGTGATTTCTAATGAATCATAAATTTTTGGAAGTTCTACATCTTTACCGTTGAAAACTACATCCACTACTGGCCCGATGATTTGCGATACTTTTCCTATTACTTTTGACATTGCTTATGTATTTATTAAATAGCTAATTAGGTTTGTGAAAATCAATTATCCTAAGCACATTATTCAGGTTTAATTTTCAAAGCGCAAAGTTAATTTTTTAAAACATAAAAATCAATACTATTTTGAGAAAAAAGTAGGAATTTTTTATAATTCTTTTTTTTGGATAAAAAGACGCTTTATTATGAAACAAAAAAATGAAAATGATACAATGTTCATTCCTTTTTTTGTTCATTTAATTTCAAAAAAAACTGCCCAAAGTATAATTTTGGACAGTTGCTATTTCTAAGTGCGGATAATAGGACTCGAACCTACACGCCTTGCGGCACCAGATCCTAAGTCTGGCATGTCTACCAATTTCACCATATCCGCTAAAATGTGAGTGCAAATGTAAAAATTAATTATGAATTATGACCCAAAAAAATTCTTTTTTATTTTTTGAATTGGCGAAGCAATTATGAATTATGAATTATTTCAATCTCTTTTTTGTATTTTTGGACTTCTAAAAAACTCCTATATAATATGACTACAATAAAAACCTACGTTCAAGAAAACAAAACACGCTTCATAAACGAGTTAATCGAATTATTAAAACTCCCTTCTGTAAGTGCCGATGCCGCTTATGCTCAAGATGTTATTAATACTGCCGACGCGGTAAAAGTGAGTCTTGAAAAGGCAGGTTGCAACTTGGTAGAAATTTGCGATACGCCTGGTTATCCAATAGTCTTTGGCGAACATATAATTGATAAAAATCTTCCAACAGTTTTGGTTTACGGACATTATGATGTTCAGCCCCCAGATCCAATGGAATTATGGACTTCTCCCCCATTTGAACCCGTGATTAAAACTACCGAAATTCATCCCGAAGGCGCAATTTTTGCCCGAGGTGCGTGCGATGACAAAGGGCAAATGTACATGCACGTGAAAGCATTTGAATATATGATTGCCAATAATGATTTGCCGTGCAACGTAAAATTCATGATTGAAGGCGAAGAAGAAGTAGGTTCTAAAAGTTTGAGCTGGTTTGTAGAACGCAACCAAGAAAAACTAAAATGCGACGTAATTCTAATCTCGGATACGGGAATGATTTCCAATCAGCAACCTTCAATTACCACTGGTTTACGAGGTTTGAGCTATGTTGAAGTGGAAGTTACAGGTCCAAATCGGGATTTACATTCGGGTTTATATGGTGGTGCTGTTGCCAATCCAATTAATGTACTTGCCAAAATGATTGCCTCCCTTCACGATGAAAACAATCATATTACCATTCCTGGTTTCTACGATAATGTGGAAGAATTATCTATTGAAGAACGCGCCGAAATGGCAAAAGCGCCTTTCAATTTAGATGATTATAAAAAAGCATTGAACCTCAACGATATTTATGGCGAAAAGGGCTATGTAACCAACGAAAGAAACTCCATCCGACCAACATTAGACGTCAACGGAATTTGGGGCGGCTACACTGGCGAAGGCGCAAAAACCGTTATTGCAAGCAAAGCATTTGCTAAAATATCCATGCGATTAGTGCCAAATCAAGATTGGGAAACCATCACCGAATTATTTACAAAACACTTCACAAGCATTGCCCCTGCTGGCGTAACCGTAAAAGTGACTCCGCATCACGGTGGGCAAGGATATGTTACGCCAACCGACAGCATTGGCTACAAAGCCGCAAATATGGCCTATACAGAAACCTTTGGCGTTCCTGCAATTCCAGTTCGTTCTGGGGGTAGTATTCCAATTGTAGCGTTATTTGAAAAAGAGTTAAAAAGCAAAACAATCCTTATGGGATTTGGATTAGACAGCGACGCCATTCACTCGCCAAACGAACATTTCGGAATTTTCAACTACCTAAAAGGCATCGAAACCATCCCGTTATTCTACAAATATTTTGTGGAATTGAGCAAATAAACCTTCTTATATATTTACCAGATCCGTTCAGCAATGAACGGATTTTTTTATTCCAAAACTTCCAATTGCACTTTCTTGGTTAAGCTTTTAAAAACCAAATCATACGAATGGTCAATGAGTTCGCGCATCATTTTGTCGGGAACATCTTTATTAAATTCGACGGTATTCCAATGCGTTTTACTCATGTGCCAACCTGGTTTTATCGCATCAAATTCGGCGCGAAGGTCTTCGCATTTATCGGGATCGCATTTCAAATTTACGGATGGCGTTCCTTTTTCCCATTGGTTTAACGACGACAACGCAAACATTTTTCCGCCCACTTTGAAAACCAAAGTTTCTTCGTCAAAAGGGAAATGTTCGGTGACGCCTTTTTTAGAAAGACAATATTCGTAATAATAATTTAAGTCCATATTTTATAAATTGGCATACAAAACAGGTTTACTCGGACTGGCGTCATTCTCAAACGAGCCGATTTGTAAATTCAATAAATAACTTCCGTCCTTGATTTCATTTGGCACAAAAATCATTTCTGTGATGGTGCAATTGATTCGGGCATCGGCATTCAAATTGGCTACATCTTTTACGTTCCAAAAGGCTTTGTGCGCCAATAATTCTCCGCCATCTTCTTCTCGGTCCACGCTTGGCAAATCGATTAAAAGGTTTTGAATTCCAGCTTCGCGAATGAAAATAGCCGCTTCTTCGGACAAATAAGGTGGATTAGTATTGGAATATTTCTTTGATAATTTTTCGGATTTATTGGGCAAAGTTCGGATGATAATGGCTTCGGGAAAGTTACCGTTTAAGGCATTTTCAATTTGATTTTTGGTAATAACAAAATCGTCATTTTGTATTTCTGGCTGTACTGAAATCAATTCTGCCAAAAAGAAAAACTGCTTTAAGGATTGATTAATCGAGTAGAATTCTGGGGTAATGTGTCCCAAACATTCGGTGTGCGTTCCGTGTGCGTGAGGATTAAAGTAGATGTTATTAAAATTGGTAGAACTTCCTTCGGAAACTTTTCCAATCCAGTCGCCAAAAACGACAGGTTCCATAATTGGTTTTTCCAAATACCACGCAATCGGATTTTCATCGGTATTAGACAATGAAATTGAAATGTCAATGGGTTTTGATAAGTCAACTTCGAAATTATTTATTTTTGCTATCATAGTATTTAAACGCAAATTATTATTAATTGTTAGTTTTATTTAACCTCAAAATAATGACATTAATAGTCTTTTTAACCGCAAAGTTCGCAAGGGTTTTCGCAAGGGTCGCAAAGAAATATAAATATTCTATTAAAAAAAGGAAAGCCCGCAAGGTATTATAGATTATTTGCTACTCGTTTAATTCCGTTCTTGATTAATAGAACATTAAAATTAATTAACATTCCCAGTTTGCAATTTGTTAATTTTAAATAGGTTAACAATTGAGCGAAATGAATATCGTTTAATGCTTCAACTGATTTTATTTCTAATATCAATTTATTTTCAATAATAATATCGATTCTATATCCAATATCAAGCTTTACTTCTTCATAAACCAATGGCAATGCTTTTTGCTTTTGAATGTCTAATCCCATTTTCATCAATTCATAGAATAAACATTCTTCATAAGCACTTTCTAAAAGTCCTGGACCTAAATTTTGATGGACTTTCAAAGCACAATTAAATACTATTTTGGACAATTCATTTTCTGTTATCATATTAGATTTAGGTTATTTGGCTTATATTATAACTTTATTTTGCATTGTAAACCTTTGCGAACCTTTCGTAAATCCTTGCGAACTTTGCGGTTAAAAAACTATCGGTTTAATCATTCCAAATTTAAGTAAAATAAGTCTGATGCAATTCCATCTGTCAGAAACTTTCCTTTTTTTGTAGGCTTTAAAATTTTATTTTCAACAAAAACCAATTCGTCATTCAAGAATTTCTGAACTTGTGTCATCAAATAATCAGCATAAATAATTCCAAAATCATTTTCTATTTTATCTAATGAAACACCCCAAATGGTTCGCAAACCAGTCATAATATATTCATTATAGCGGTCGGTTATGGATAAAATCTCGACTTCATTTGGAAGATTATTTTCCTGTATCGATTTTATATAAAGTGTATTATTAGAAACATTCCAACTTCTGGAAATACCATGATAACTGTGCGCCGAAGGACCAATTCCGATGTATTTTTTGCCAAGCCAATACGACGAATTATTTTTAGAAAAGTAATTCTCCTTCCCGAAATTCGATAATTCATAATGTATAAAGTCATTTGCTTCAAGCTGCTCTACCAAAATAGAAAAATGCTCTTGTGCAATATCGTCATTTGGTTTTTCAATTTTTCCAGTCTGAATTAATTTATGCAAAGCAGTTTTAGGCTCGACTGTTAAAGCGTAACTCGAAATGTGCGGAATGCCAAAAGACAATGCTATTTCGATGTTTTTTTTCCAAATTTCATTCGTCATTCCTGGGATTCCATAAATTAAATCGAGTGAAATGTTATCAAAATATTTAGTGGCAATTGCCAAACATTTTTTGGCCTCTTCGGAATTGTGCGCTCGGTTCATCAGCTTTAAATCGTCTTCAAAAAAAGATTGAATTCCAATGCTTAAACGATTGATTTTTGTTTGTGACAATTCAATAATTCGTTCCTCGATTAAATCATCGGGATTGGCTTCAATGGTAATTTCTGGAGTTTCTGAGACTGAATAATTTTCATAAACGGTCTCAATCAGAAATCTTAAATCTGCAACCTGTAAAACCGACGGCGTTCCTCCACCAAAATAAATAGTTTCAACCTGTTCATCTTGAAACTCGCTTTTTCGCAACTTCAATTCATTGGCAATAGCCAAAATCATCTCGTCTTTCATCTTCAACGAAGTCGAAAAATGAAAGTCGCAGTAATGGCACGCTTGCTTGCAAAAAGGGATGTGGATGTAGATTCCGCTCATAATTTAGTGGTCAGTTTTTAAATTAGTGGTCAGTGGTCAGTATAAATAGTGGTCAGTTTAAAAAAGTGTTCAGTGATTAGTGTTTTCGCAGTCAGTATTTTTATTTAGGATTTTTCTGAACACTTTAAACCTGAATACTGACGAATTTATTTTCACTCCTTTTTCACTCCAAATTTCTCTGGATTTAGAAGCATATAATTTAGAAGTTTTCCTATTTCCATACTCTCTGAAATAAGTTCTTGATAAATTGCATCAGAAATATATTTACAAGATAATGCAAATTCTAACCAAACCTGAGTTTCTGAATTTTCACCATCAGAATCTGTTAACTTGCTGTAAAAATGTTTTGGGTAAATTCGCTTTCGATATGCCTCTGCTATCGTAGCAGGTACACTTCTTGAAGAGCGTCTAATTTGATCTGTTAATGAATAGGTTTCTTCTTTTGGAAAAGTTTTAGTAATCTCAAAAATTCTCATCGCTATTGAAAATGATTTTTTATAAGCCAATAAATCTTGAAATCTCATATTAGTTATTATTAAATTGAATACTATCTTTTATCCGACAACACCTGAACACTAAAAAAACTGAACTCTGATCACTTGTTAAAACTTAAAATTATTTTTTTACACGAGATTCATTATTTTTCACAAATGCATCCCAACCCGTATAACTTTTTTCACCAACTGTTTTTCCGGTATTGAAAAAATGACAAACAGCCGCCGCTAATCCATCAGTACTATCAAGGTTTTTCGGTAATTCTTTGAGTCCTAAAAGTTGTTGCAGCATTTTGGCAACTTGCTCTTTTGAAGCATTTCCATTTCCAGTAATGGCCATTTTTATCTTTTTAGGTTCGTATTCTGTAATGGGAATGTCTCTCGAAAGTCCAGCTGCCATTGCAACTCCTTGTGCTCGTCCGAGTTTCAGCATCGATTGAACGTTCTTTCCGTAGAAAGGGGCTTCAATAGCAATTTCGTCTGGGTGATGCGTTTCGATTAACTCAATAGTGCGTTCAAAAATGATTTTTAGTTTTTGGTAATGGTTGTCGTATTTGGACAATTGCAACTCATTTAATTGCATAAATTCCATTTTCTTACCGATAACTTTTATCAAACCAAAGCCCATAATGGTTGTTCCGGGATCAATTCCTAATATGATTCTCTCTTTTGTCAATTTTGAATTCGTTTCAGTGTTTATTTATTACTTTAGCCGATTAATATAAATTTATTAAAATTCACCCTTTTTTAGGGTTGGGCAATATGATTTCAATTTCTCACAAAGCTAAACAATTACTTGTTCTTTTAATCAAACTTTTGATTGTTGGAGGTGCATTTTATTTTATTTATAATCAATTAGCCCATAATGACAAATTAAACTGGGTGCTTTTTGTAGAAAAATTCAACAAAAATAAATCGTTTTTAGGAATTATTTTTCTCCTTTTATTGAGTGTTTTGAATCGTTTTTTTGAGATTTTGAAATGGCAAAATTTGGTTTCTTACCTCCATAAAATAACATTATTTGAAGCTACAAAACAAGTTTTAGGAGCTTTAACTGCTGGACTATTTACGCCAAATGGAATTGGAGAATACGCAGGAAAAGCACTGTTTTTCGAAAAATCGCAAGCAAAGAATATTGTTTTTTAAACTTAATTTGCAATGGAATTCAATTGATTCTGAGTGTTATTTTTGGGGTTTTTGGACTTTTATATTTAGGTTATGGCAAATGGGTAATATTTCTTTTGACAGTCATTTTTGTTTTTTTAGTTTTAGGATTTGGATTAAAAAAAGTAAAAATTAAAGGGTATTCAATATCAGATTTAGTTCTCAAAATCAATAAAATTCCAAAAAGTATTCATCGAAAAAACAATTACTTGGCGGTTTGTCGCTACTTGATTTTTTCGCATCATTACTATTTTTTATTTTTGGCTTTTGACGTACAATTGCCCTATTTGACTTTAATGGCAACCATTGCAGCAGTGAACTTATTAGCTTCTTCATTGCCTACGTTTCAGTTTTTAGATTTTGCCGTAAAGGGAAGTGTTGCCGTTTATTTCTTCGGACTATTGGGAGTAAATGAGTGGATTGTCATTTTTATAAGCACTTTGATTTGGTTTTTGAATGTGGTTTTGCCAGTGCTAATTGGAAGTTATTATGTATTGAATTTTAAATCGAAATGGGAGCAATAGCTATTCGATTTTTAAAATAACTGGTAATACAAATTGCGTTTTTACAGGAATTCCGCGTTTAATAGCAGGGTGAACTTTTGGAAAATCAACCAATCTAGCATGTAAAATACTATCAATTTTTATGGTATCATAGGCAATGCTGTCTTTTGGAAATTGAGGCTCAAATTTCATCGTTGCATTTGCAAAAATGGTCACTTTTACTTCAATTGTATCGAGTTCAGGATACAAAACAGACAACGTATCTACATTTAATTTATCTTGTATTGTTTGGGTTAGAAATGCAAAGAAACACTGTTTTTGCATCGTTTCATCTTTGATTTTTTCACACTCAGAAAAAGACGGAAATTCATCCACTTCATTCCAATTGATGGCTTTCATTTCTTTATCTAATAATTCTTTTTTAGACGGCACTTCGTTACCAAAATACTGGCAAGAAGAAATCATAAAAAGTAATAGTAAAGCGAGGGCCTTTTTCATAGTTGGTTGAAAAATTAATAAATCAAAATTAAGGAATTATTATTAGTAAGAACAAAATTTGTCTTAAAAAGTAAAAAACAATACGTTATGAGCGGTTTCTGAAAATTTAAAACTAAGGTTTATAAATATGATTTAAAAAAACGAAAGACCCAGATGAAATAGGTCAAATAATTAATAAAGCTTTAAATTTGTCTTTTAAAAAAACTCCAACTGTCTAAAAAAACATCGATGTCTTTGGGGTTATTGTGCTCGCCGTTGATTACCTTCAAAAGAATAACTTCTGGCTTCCCATTTTCTTTATAATAATATTTTTCAATTGTTTTACCGTCTGATGGATCTGTATCTGGAAGGGTTTCCATAGAAGGTTCGCCTTTATAACCGCCTAAAGTTGCCCAATACTGAAAAGTGTCATTTGTAGAACGAACTAATCCTTTATTTTTTGCTGATATTCCTCCATTGTAGGGATTCGTCAAATCATTGGTTCCGTTGATTATCATTACGGGCATTGGGATTTTCTTTTCGATACAATCCATGTTGGTTGAATCGGGCAAGTTTGCCACAATTGACGTAATCGCTTTGAATTTTTCGGGCATTGTCATAGCTAATTTATATACCATATGGCCTCCGCCAGATGTGCCTATTGCAAATACTTTTTTAGGATTTATATTGTATTTTTCAACACAATAATCAATAATTTTAGTGAAAAAAGTGTCTTCATCAATGTTTTCAATATTGGCAACGGCTGGGGCATTTTTTCGACATTCATTCCAGTTTTTCAAATACGCATCTGGAAATAAAACCAAAAGATTTTCACTTTCTGATAATGCTACTAATTTCGCGGTGCCTTTCATCGATTTCAATCCATTTCCGCCTGAACCATGCAAAACAAAAATCAAACTTGAATTCGTATTATTTTTGCTTGGTAAATTAAAATGAAAACTTCGGTAATGTCTATCAATTAAGATTGAATCATTTATTATTTGGGCTTTGGCAAACAAAAAGAATAAAAGGAAAAGCAGTACAATTTTTAATTTGTTTTTCATAGTTACGTTTAGTTGAAAAATTCAATCAAAAATATGTAAAAAAAATCGATTATATACCACCCTTTAGTAATTGGTCTTTTGCTTTTTTATAGCTTAGATAACCTCCTAAAAAAATTCCTATTCCTAACATTGGCAATAAATAATCATCAATTGGTGCTACTACTCCCAAAATTACTGCTTTGAAACCTGAACCAGACCATGCTTCGCCTTTGGTTTATGAAAAAACGCCTTCGTTTATTAATATTCCAATAGCAATCAAGTTGAAAGATATTGAAAATCAAATCAATAAATTTATGACAGGATTGATTTTTGAAAAATCTCAAGCAAAGAATATTGTATTTCTAAATTTAATTTGTAATATAACCCTGGTTATTATCAGTATACTATTTGGGCTATCGCCCCATTGTTTGTAATTGCGAGGAACGAAGCAATCAAAGGGTCAAACCTGCCTGCCGGCAGGCAGGGGTTTAATCCCTGAGGCAGCGAACCGAGAAACCGTCCCCCTTACTGCTGCTGCCCGTATCGGCATTGCCGTCGTTGTAATACAGGTCGCGGTTCCAGGCGGTCGCCGTACCGGACTGCGTAGAACTCCACCATAAACCGCTGTAGCGAATGGTGTAGAAAGTTCCATTGGTGACGCGAGACCCTCCCGGAAGACCTGAAAAACCACTCGTATTGGTAGCGAATCTGTTGGGGTCCAGCCAAAGTGTAGTTCCTATGGTTTTCATCTTGCCTCCTGCAACTGTCGGTCCTTCTAATTCAGTGGTTAAAGTCGTCCATTCGGCATTCGTAGGTACGTGCCAACCCTGTGGAGCTAATCCCCTGGAGTCATTCACTGCATACCAATTATAAAGTTTGCCGTAAATAGTGCCGTTTGCTGCATCATTATTATAATAACACCAGGCGCCTGTGGTTAATGCTGCCCAAGCCGTAGCATCCGTTACTTGAGGAATAACATCCCCATTTCTATAGGTTACAACATCTAGGTTAATGGTGGCCCAAACTTGGGTTCCAATCGTAACTCTTGGTGTTGACGTTGTTGCTGAACCACTTATGAAGTTTTTCCATTGAGTTCCATCATAATATTGGGGTTCTCCAGAACTTCCACAATCAGTGCAATAAATCATAAGACCTTGTGCTAGTGAAGTAATTGTAGCTCTTTGAGCTCCAGTCATCCGGGGTGGTAAAAACCCCTTAGTAGTTGAACTTACATCCAGCATTGCCGAAGCATTAGCAGCACTGCCATCGGCATTAATTCCAACTGATTGTGCCGTTGCAGCAACTGTTGTGAAAATAGCGAGTAAAATAAATAGTTTTTTCATTGTTTAATTGTTGATTTGTTTAATTGTTGATTTGTTTAATCGTTTAATTATTTAATTGTTTCATTTTGTTTTGCAAAAAAACGATAGGCAAAATAAACTCCTAGCAATAGTGCCAATAGTAAGTAATTGTCTATTGGTGTA
>Ga0209107_10000072_pt1 | contig 60583 bp, 48 predicted proteins | sample LakErihyJuly2011_2_FD_187460 | JGI IMG/M metagenome (GOLD analysis project Ga0209107, IMG submission 187460) | Freshwater microbial communities from dead zone in Lake Erie, Canada - CCB hypolimnion July 2011 (SPAdes) (version 2) | ecosystem: Environmental > Aquatic > Freshwater > Lentic >...
CGCCCACGTAGGCCACGAGGTTGCCCTTCTTCTTCAGGTCTTCGATGAACTGCATCGGGCCGCGCTTGCCGTCTTCTTCGGGCTTGAAGGCCGCGTCAGGACGGGTGTTCTTGAGCATCGCCAGATAGTGCATCGGGATGTCAGGGCGGCTCCAGGCGTCCGGAGCGGGCGACAGGTCGTCGGTGTTGGTTTCGCCGGGCACCTTGAACACGGTCACGGTGATCTTTTCGGCGACCTTCGGGCGGGTGGTGAACCACTCGGCGTCGGCCCAGGACTGGATCACGGCCTTGGCGTTGGCGTTGCCTGCCTTGGACAGTTCGGTGACGTCGTGGAAGGCGTCGAACATCAGCAGGGTCTTCTTCAGCGCTTCAGCGGCCACGCCACCGACTTCTGCGTCGGACAGCAGGTCGATCAGGGGCTTGACGTTGTAGCCGCCGACCATGGTGCCCAGCAGCTCGGTGGCCTTGGCCTTGGAGATCAGCTTGGCGACGACATCGCCGTGGGCCACGGCCGACAGGAAGGAAGCCTTCACCTTGGCGGCATCGTCCACGCCGGGGGGCACGCGGTGGGTCAGCAGGTCGAGCAGGAACGCATCTTCGCCAGCCGGCGGGTTCTTGATCAGCTCGATCAGCTCGGCAACTTGCGGAGCGGTCAGGGGCAGGGGGGGAATGCCAAGAGCAGCGCGCTCGGCAACGTGTTGGCGGTAGGCTTGCAACATGGTGTTCACCTGGTGAGGATGGAGACAGGAGCGGGTTCTCCGCAGGGGCGCGGGTCACACTGCCGGCGCAAGTCTTATAGAAGACTTGGGCGGGCCGCTATTGTCGCTCAGGAATGGCGTTTTGACCATGTTTTGAAGGGCATCTTGTGGGGCTTGTGGCGCGTGAGATGCAAGAAAAAAGCCCGCACGGTGGCGGGCTTCGGTGAATGGCCGCACCGCGCGGCATGAGCCTCGCGGGCAACGCATCAGCGCATCAGCGCGGGTCGAAAATGGAGGGGCGCGGTGGCTGGCTGGCCAGGTCGGCTTCGGCCTTGCGTTGCACCTCGTGCACGCAGGCATCGACCAGGCGCTTGCCCGATTTGGTGTCCAGCACCATGGACTTGGTGAGGATCTGCACCAGCAGGGCCTGGCCGCGCACGTCTTCGAGGCGGATGGCGCCTGTGGCCGACTGCACGGGCTTCATCACCCAGGCCTGGCGGTCCAGGGCGAGGTTGACGTAGCCGGGGTGGGCGTCGTTGCGGTCCACCGTGATGCGGCGACCGAATTCGCACTCGTAGCGACCGAGCAGCACGCGGTCGGCCGCCTGCAACTGCACGTCATCGGCAGCGGCCAGCACCAGCGGCTTCTCGGCGGCAGCGCCCTTGATCACGGCCTTGGAGGCCTTGGCCGGTGCAGCGGCATGCGCCAGTTGCGGACCGAAGGTGGCGGCCACCATGCCCAGCACCATGCCGGCCGACAGGGCCCAGGTGCGGATGCGTTGGTGGCGACGGATGACGGCGGATGACTTCATGTTGCTGCAAACCTCGGGACGTGTGTCAGGACGTGCGCGGGATGCGTGGCACCCGCAGCGTTGCTCATCTGCCGATCTTGCCACCGATCGGGCGCGCCAGTGTGTGACAAGTGTCAGCGCGGTTTGTCAGAACGCGTCACCGGGCACGCGAACCCAGCCTTCCATGAGGATGCGGGCACTGCGGCTCATGATGGCCTTGGTCACCGTCCACTGGCCATTGACCTGGCTGGCCTGGGCGCCCACGCGCAGGGTGCCAGAGGGGTGGCCAAAGCGCACGGCTTCGCGCTCGCCGCCGCCAGCCGCCTGGTTGACCAGCGTGCCGGGGATGGCCGCCGCCGTGCCAATGGCCACCGCGCAGGTGCCCATCATGGCGTGGTGCAGCTTGCCCATGGACAGGGCGCGCACCAGCAGGTCCACCTCGCCGGCGTCGACGGTCTTGCCGCTGGAGGCGGTGTAGGTCGTGGGCGGCGCGACGAAAGCGATCTTCGGAGTGTGTTGGCGCGTGGCCGCTTCCTCCGGCGTCTTGATCAGGCCCATGCGCAGGGCGCCGGCCACGCGGATGGCTTCGAAACGCTTGAGGGCATCGGCGTCACCGTTGATCTGCTCGCGCAGTTCGGTGCCCGTGTAGCCGATGTCGGCGGCGTTGACGAACACGGTCGGGATGCCGGCCGTGATCATCGTGGCTTTGAGGGTGCCCAGGCCCGGAACGTCCAGGTCATCCACCAGGTTGCCGGTGGGGAACATCGAGCCGCCTTCGTCGCCATCGTCGGACGGGTCCATGAACTCCAGCACGATCTCGGCGGCGGGGAAGGTCACGCCGTCGAGTTCGAAATCACCGGTTTCCTGCACCTGACCGTTCGTGACGGGCACGTGGGCGATGATGGTTTTCTGGATGTTGGCCTGCCAGACGCGGATCACGGCCACGCCATGCTCAGGAATGCGCGCAGGGTCCACCAGACCGGCGTGGATGGCGAAGGCGCCCGCGGCGGTGGAGAGGTTGCCGCAGTTGCCCGACCAATCGACAAAGGGCTTGTCGATCGAGACCTGGCCGTAGAGGTAGTCCACGTCGTGGTCGGGCACGCTGGACTTCGACAGGATCACGCACTTGCTGGTGCTGGACGTCGCCCCGCCCATGCCGTCGATGTGGGCGGCGTAGGGGTCGGGGCTGCCGATGACGCGCATGAACAGCTTGTCGCGCGCGGCGCCGGGCTGCTGGCACGAGGCCGGCAGGTCCTGCAGGCGGAAGAACACGCCTTTGCTGGTGCCGCCACGGATGTAGGTGGCGGGGATCTTGATTTGTGCGGGATGAGCCATTCAGCGCTCCTTCAATTCACATGATGCCGAAGCGCGCAAACCCTTGCACGCGCCAGTCTGATCCAGCGGCAGCCGTGGATCCGGCTTTGCCGGGCCACTGGCTGCGCCCCCTTGAGGGGGAGCGCCGAGGGCGCTCGGGGGTGGTCAACGGTTCGCGGCCAGGAAATCTTGCGCGAAGCGTTGCAGCACGCCGCCGGCTTCGTACACCGACACCTCTTCGGCCGTGTCCAGTCGGCAGGTCATGGGCACCTTGACGACTTCACCGTTCTTGCGGGTGATGACCAGGGTCAGGTCGGCGCGGGGCTTCAAGGCACCTTCGACGTCGTAGGTTTCGGTGCCGTCGATGTTCAGGGTCAGGCGGGTGGTGCCCGGCTTGAACTCCAGCGGCATCACGCCCATGCCGATCAGGTTGGTGCGGTGGATGCGCTCGAAGCCTTCGGCGGCGATGGCTTCCACGCCGGCCAGGCGCACGCCCTTGGCGGCCCAGTCACGCGAGGAGCCCTGGCCGTAGTCGGCGCCGGCCACGATGATCAGCGGCTGCTTGCGCTCCTGGTAAGCCTCCATGGCCTCCCACATGCGCACGACCTTGCCTTCGGGCTCGATGCGGGCCAGCGAGCCGGCCTTCACCTTGCCGTCGGCGTCACGCACCATCTCGTTCTTCAGCGTGGGGTTCGCGAAGGTGGCGCGCATGGCGGTCAGGTGGTCGCCGCGGTGGGTGGCGTAGGAGTTGAAGTCCTCCTCCGGCAGGCCCATCTTGTGCAGGTACTCACCGGCGGCCGAGTTCATCATGATCGCGTTGGACGGCGACAGGTGGTCGGTGGTGATGTTGTCCGGCAGCACGGCCAGCGGGCGCATGCCCTTGAGGGTGCGCGGGTTGGCGGCCAGGGCGCCGACGCCTTCGGTGTCCCAGTAGGGCGGGCGGCGGATGTAGGTGGACTGCGGGCGCCAGTCGTACTGCGGGCTGACCTTCACGCCATCGTCGGCCTGGATGGCGAACATCGGCTCGTAGACGGCGCGGTACTGCTCGGGCTTCACCGCAGTCTTGACCACGGCATCGATTTCCTCGTCCGAGGGCCAGATGTCTTTCAGGCGGATCTCTTTGCCGTCCACGACTGTCAGCACATCGTTTTCGATGTCGAAGCGCACGGTGCCGGCGATCGCGTAGGCCACGACCAGCGGGGGCGAGGCCAGGAAGGCCTGCTTGGCATACGGGTGGATGCGGCCGTCGAAGTTGCGGTTGCCCGAGAGCACGGCGGTGGCGTACAGGTCGCGGTCCACGATTTCCTGCTGGATGACCGGGTCGAGCGCGCCCGACATGCCGTTGCAGGTCGTGCAGGCGAAGGCCACGATGCCGAAGCCCAGCTTTTCCAGGTCGCCCATCAAGCCAGCTTCGTTCAGGTAAAGCTCAACCGCTTTGGAGCCAGGGGCCAGCGAAGATTTCACCCAAGGCTTGCGCGTCAGGCCCAGCTTGTTGGCGTTGCGGGCCAGCAGGGCGGCCGCGATCACGTTGCGCGGGTTGGAGGTGTTGGTGCAGCTGGTGATGGCGGCGATGATCACGGCGCCGTCGGGCATGGTGCCTTCACCGGCGGCCGGCATCTGCCATGGGCCCGAAATGCCCTTGGCCGCCAAGTCGGACGTGGCCACGCGGGCGTGGGGGTTCGACGGGCCGGCCATGTTGCGCACCACGCTCGACAGGTCGAACGTCAGCTCGCGCTCATAGACCGCGCTCTTCAGAGAATCCGACCACAGGCCGGCGACCTTGGCGTACGTTTCCACCAGCTTGACCTGGGCTGCATCGCGGCCGGTCAGGGTCAGGTACTCCAGGGTCTGGTCGTCGATGCTGAACATGGCGGCGGTGGCGCCGTATTCGGGAGCCATGTTCGAGATGGTGGCGCGGTCGCCGATCGTCAGCTTCGAGGCGCCTTCGCCGTGGAATTCGAGGTAAGCGCCCACGACCTTGCTCTTGCGCAGGAACTCGGTCAGGGCCAGCACCACGTCGGTGGCGGTGATGCCGCTCTGGCGTTGGCCGGTCAGCTTCACGCCGACGATTTCAGGCAGGCGCATCCACGAAGCGCGGCCCAGCATCACGTTCTCGGCTTCCAGGCCACCGACGCCGATGGCGATCACGCCGAGGGCGTCCACGTGCGGGGTGTGCGAGTCGGTGCCGACGCAGGTGTCGGGGTAGGCCACGCCCTTGTCCGCATGGATCACCGGCGACATCTTCTCCAGGTTGATCTGGTGCATGATGCCGTTGCCTGCGGGGATCACGTCCACGTTGGCGAAGGCCTTCTTCGTCCAGTTGATGAAGTGGAAGCGGTCTTCGTTGCGGCGCTCTTCGATGTCGCGGTTCTTCTGGAAGGCATCGGGGTCGAAACCGCCGCACTCCACGGCCAGCGAGTGGTCCACGATCAGCTGCACGGGCACCACAGGGTTCACCTTGGCGGGGTCGCCGCCTTCCTTGGCGATGGCGTCGCGCAGGCCGGCGAGGTCCACCAGCGCGGTCTGGCCCAGGATGTCGTGGCAGGCCACGCGGGCGGGGAACCAGGGGAAGTCGTGGTCGCGCTTGCGCTCGATGAGCTGCGTCAGCGAACGGGTCACGATGGCCGGGTCGGCCTTGCGCACGATGTTCTCGGCGTGCACGCGCGAGGTGTAGGGCAGGGTGGCCCAGGCGCCCGGCTGGATGGCGTCAACAGCGGCTTGGGCGTCGAAATAGTCCAGCGAGGTGCCGGGCAGGTTCTTGCGGAATGGGGTGGTCATGGGGCGGCCTCGTGGGGACTGGAGTCTGGGGCGGTGATCAGGGCGTCGTCAAACGACAAGGCGCCACATCGCGACGGATCTCGCGTCGGCAATGTGGCGCCCTGTGTGTGGCTCAAGGCTTACTTGCGGTCCTTGATGGGCACGAACTTCTGGTCTTCAGGGCCGGTGTAGTTGGCCGAGGGGCGGATGATCTTGCCGTCGATGCGCTGCTCGATCACGTGGGCCGACCAGCCGCTGGTGCGGGCGATCACGAACAGCGGCGTGAACATGGCGGTGGGCACGCCCATCATGTGGTAGCTCACGGCGCTGAACCAGTCGAGGTTGGGGAACATCTTCTTGACTTCCCACATCACCGATTCCAGGCGGGCGGCGATGTCGTACATCTTCAGGTTGTTCTCTTCCTTGGACAGGTCCTCGGCCACCTTCTTGATGACCACGTTGCGCGGGTCGCTCACGGTGTAGACGGGGTGACCGAAGCCGATCACGACTTCCTTCTTCTCGACGCGGGCGCGGATGTCGGCCTCGGCCTCATCGGGGTTGTCGTAGCGCTTCTGGATCTCGAAGGCGACTTCGTTGGCGCCACCGTGCTTCGGGCCACGCAGGGCGCCGATGCCACCGGTGATGGCGCTGAACATGTCGGAGCCCGTGCCGGCCACCACGCGCGAGGTGAAGGTCGAGGCGTTGAACTCGTGCTCGGCGTAGAGGATGAGCGAGGTGTGCATGGCGCGCACCCAGCTGTCACGCGGCTTTTGGCCGTGCAGCAGGTGCAGGAAGTGGCCGCCGATGGAGTCGTCGTCGGTCTCCACGTCGATGCGCTTGCCGTTGTGGCTGTAGTGGTACCAGTACAGCAGCATCGAACCCAGCGAGGCCATCAGCTTGTCGGCGATGTCGCGGGCGCCGGGGTGGTTGTGGTCGTCCTTCTCGGGCGACAGGCAACCCAGCACGGACACGCCGGTGCGCATCACGTCCATCGGGTGGGCCGACGGGGGCAGTTGCTCCAGTGCGGTCTTCAGGCCGGCGGGCAGGCCGCGCAGCGACTTCAGCTTGGCCTTGTAGCCAGCCAGTTCGGCCACGGTGGGCAGCTTGCCGTGCACCAGCAGGTAGGCGATTTCTTCGAACTCGCTGGTCGTGGCCAGGTCGAGGATGTCGTAGCCGCGGTAGGCCAGGTCGTTGCCGGTGCGGCCGACGGTGCACAGGGCGGTGTTGCCGGCAGCAGTGCCAGAGAGGGCGACGGATTTCTTGGGCTTGAAGCCGGGCGTCGTGGTCTCGGGGGTAGCGCTCATGGTCGGGGTCTCCTGGGGGCTGAGGGTGTGGGCTTATTTCTTGGCAGCGAACAGGGCGTCCAGCTTGCCTTCGAATGCGTGGTAGTTGATGCGGTCGTACAGCTCTTCGCGCGTCTGCATGATGTCAACGACGCTCTTTTGGTGGCCGTCACGGCGGATGGCGGTGTACACGGCTTCGGCGGCCTTGTTCATGGCGCGGAAGGCGCTCAAGGGGTAGAGCACCATGCCCACGCCGGTGGGGCGCAACTCGTCCACGCTGAACAGCGGGGTCTTGCCGAACTCGGTGATGTTGGCCAGCACGGGCACGTTGACGGCCTTGACGAATTTTTCGTAGGTCGGCAGGTCGTAGGCGGCTTCGGCAAAGATGCCGTCGGCGCCGGCTTCGACGCAGGCAATGGCGCGCTCGATGGCGGCGTCCACGCCGTGCACCTGGATGGCGTCGGTGCGGGCGATCAGGAAGAAGTCCTTGTCGGTCTTGGCGTCGGCGGCAGCCTTGACGCGGTCCACCATCTCTGCGGTGGTGACGATTTCCTTGCCGGGGCGGTGACCGCAGCGCTTGGCGCCGACCTGGTCCTCGATGTGGCAGGCGGCGGCGCCGGCCTTGATCAGGCTCTTGACGGTGCGCTCGATGTTGAAGGCGCTGGGGCCGAAGCCGGTGTCGATGTCCACCAGCAGCGGGGTGTCGCACACGTCGGTGATGCGGCGCACGTCGATGAGCACGTCTTCCAGGCCGCTGATGCCCAGGTCAGGCAGGCCCAGCGAGCCAGCCGCCACGCCGCCACCCGACAGGTAGATGGCTTTGTAGCCGGCGCGTTGGGCCAGCAGGGCGTGGTTGGCGTTGATGGCGCCGATGATCTGAAGGGGGGATTCTTCCTTCAGGGCTTGGCGGAAGCGTGCGCCGGGGGACAGTTGGGCCATGTGGATCTCCGTGAGGGGTGTCCGGCAGGCGGACGGATGGGATCAGTGCCAGGGGTACCGCAACGTGTGTGCCAGGGCGGATCATAGGCGGGCTGTGGCTGGCTGGGGAGCCCCAAGTGCTTGATTTTGTTGGCTTGACGGCTTGGGTGTTGGGCTGGGTGCTGTGGGGGTGTGTCGCGACATTGGTTCTATTTTGAAACGTTGTTTCGTGTGTGTGCAACAATGCAACATGCTGCCTGCAACGCCGTCACCTGCCGCACCACCCCGCATCGTCGCCGTGGGCTTTCGCCGCATCAACAAGATGCTGCAGGAGTTGGCGCCCGATGTGGCGGACCACGCGGTGGTCGATGTGCTGGACGTGGGCTTCGAAGAGGCCGTGGCGCGCATCCAGGCGCTGCAGGCCCGCCAGCCTGTGGACGTGGTGGTGGCCGCCGGCTCCAACGGCGCTTACCTGCGCCAGCACCTCGACGTGCCGGTGGTGCTGGTCAAGGTGGGCGGCTTCGACCTGATGCAGGCCCTGGCGCAGGCGCGGCGCTTGTCCGGCGAAGGCGCGGGGCCCATCGGCCTGGTCACGTTCGAGGGCATGGCGCCCGACCTGCAGCGTTTCGAGCGCCTGTTCGACTTCGCCATCTGCCAGCGCAGCTACCGCACCGAAGACGAGGCCCGGGCCTGTGTGCGCGAGCTGCAGCAGGCCGGCATCGCGGTGGTGGTGGGCTCGGGCGTGGCCGTCGATGTGGCCGAGCAGCTGGGCCTGTCGGGGCTGTTCCTCTACTCGATGGACGCCGTCCGCGAGGCCCTGGCCGATGCCGTCGAGGTGGCCCGCGCGGCCCGCATCCAGCAAGCCAAGCGCGAGCGCCTGAACACCCTGCTGGCGCACCTGAGCGATGGCGTCATCGCGGTGGACCAGCATGAGCGCATCGAAACCCTGAACCCGGCGATGGCGCAGTGGCTGGGCATCGAGCCCGGCGCCTGGTTGGGGCGACGGCTCAGCGCGGCCTGTCCGGAGCTCAGCCTGCAGGCCACGCTGCGCCTGGGTCAGCCCGAGCAGGAGAAGATCGAGCGCGTGCGCGGGCGCCAGCTCATCGTCAGCCGCATGCCCATCGTCGAGCAAGGGGTGCTGACGGGCGCGGTGCTGTCGGCGCAGGACGCGATCTCCATCCAGCGGGTGGACCGCCACATCCGCGCGCGCAGCCAGTCTCACGCGGCATCCGGCCGGTACGAGCTGGCCCAGTTCGCCGGGCGCAGCGCGGCCTCGCAGCGTGTGCAGGTGATGGCGCAGCGCTGTGCGCAAAGCGCGGCCACGGTGCTCTTGCTGGGCGAGAGCGGCACGGGCAAGGAGTTGGTCGCCCAAGGCATCCACCGCGCCAGCGACCGCCGCGACATGCCCTTCGTGGCCGTGAACTGCGCGGCCCTGTCCGAGACCCTGCTGGAGAGCGAGCTGTTCGGCCACGAGGAGGGCGCCTTCACCGGCGCGCGCCGCGGCGGCAAGATCGGCCTGTTCGAGGCGGCCCACAAAGGCACCATCTTCCTCGATGAGATCGGCGAGATGCCGCTGGCCTTGCAGACACGCATGCTGCGCGTGCTGCAGGAGCGCGAGGTGCTGCGCGTCGGGGCGGTCGAGCCCACGCCGGTGCAGGTGCGCGTCATCGCGGCCACCCACCGCGACCTGGCCGAGCAGGTGGCGCAGGGCCGTTTCCGGCTCGACCTGTACTACCGGCTCAACATCCTGCGCATCGAGGTGCCGCCGCTGCGCGAGCGCCTGGCCGACATTCCCGACATCGCGGCCGTCTTGCTGGCCAAGGTGCGCGAGCGTTTGGGGGTGGGGCCGGGTGTGGGATCGGAGGCTGGCGAGGGTGCGGCGTGGGACGCCGTCTGGCAGGCCCTGATGGCGCAGGCGCCGCGCCATGGCTGGCCCGGCAATGTGCGCGAGCTGGACAACCTCATCGAGCGCCTGGTGGTGTGCGTGCCGCCGTTGGCGGGGGCGATGTCGCTCGCCCAAGCGCAGCGCCTGCTGTGCGAGCTGGCGCCCGAGTTGTGCGCCTCGGCTGGCGCGGTGCCGTCACCCGCGGGCGATGGCGGTGGGGGCAGCACAGGCAGCGAGGGCCGTGCCTCTGCCCTCAAGCCTGCGCAACGCCTGAGCGAGCGCGAGCACATCCTGGCCACCTTGGCCGAATGTGGCGAGGACAAGGCCCTGGCCTGCCAGCGCTTGGGCATCAGCCGCACCACCTTGTGGCGCAAGCTGCGCGCGGGCTGAACCCTGGATCAGCCCAGCGTGCGGCGCTTGGCGAGGGCCAGGCCGATCAGGCCCATGCCCATCAGCGCCCAGGTGCTGGGTTCGGGCACGGCCGGGGGCGTGCCACCCGTGACCACGGCGATGCCGTCGATCGACAGGTAGGATTTGGTGGTGTCGGCCAGTCGGAACGACAGCTGCTGCGCGGCCGATGTCGCCGTGAAAGTCAGCGACTCGCTCAGCCAGTTCGACGACAGGCCCAGCGTGCTGCCATGGCCGATCGACACGCCATCCAGCATCACGTCGATGGCATTGCTGCCCAGGTACTGCACCGGCGAGGAGCCGGTGGTCTGGTTCAGGCCGAAGTTGCCGGCGAACCAGCTCACGGTGTAGGTCTGGCCGACTGACAGGCCGCTGAGCACCTGACCGAAACGCTCGACATAGCTGCCGTTGATGCCCAGGCCGACCCAGGTGCCGCCGTCGGGCGATGCGCTGGGCGCGACCGCGAAGTCCGTGGCACCCGTGACGCCGACGTTGTTGCCGCCGTCCAGCGTGTCGGGCGTGCCCTCCAGGGTTTGCCAGCCGGACGGGGTGCCCATGTTGGCGATCGAGCCTGTCAGCGAGCCGTTGACCACGATGGACGCCGCCTGAGCGGTGCCGGTCAGGCAAAACAGGGCGCTCAGGGCAAGGGCGGAGGCAAGGCGGGTGAACTGCATGGGTACTTCCTGTGACGGGTACAACTTTGTGAGGGGATGTTACGCGAATGGCGCCAAGCGCGCAGCGCCGCCGCTCCCCCCATCTGCAGGACGTTTGCGGCCGCGCGTCCCGCCAAGCGTGCATAAGTCACGCAGAAGCAGCGGGCCTTTCCCACGATGCGGCATGGGTGGCGCGGGCTGACGGCCGCAGGCGTCGCTGGCACAATGCCGCCTCCTCCTCTTGCTGTCCCGCCTGGCCCTCGCATGACCCTGCCTGCAGCGCCCGCCGCGCTCAACCCGCTTGACGCGCGTGCGACGCCCCGTGTCCTGTCGTTCATCCCCCCGATGACGCAGCTCAACACGCCGTACCCGTCCACCGCCTACCTCACCGGTTTCCTGCGTCAGCAGGGCGTGGACGCGGCGCAGGAGGACCTCGCCCTGGCCCTGGTGTTGCGCCTGCTGTCGCGTGCCGGCCTGCAGTCGGTGCGCGAGGTGGTCGATGCCTTGCCGGCCTCATCGGCGGCTGCCCGCAGCGCGGCGGTGCGCTCGTTCGCCGAGCAGGCCGATGCCTACCTCGCCACCATCGACCGCACCATCGCCTTCCTGCAGGGCCGGGACGCCACGCTGGCCCACCGCATCGCCGGCCGCGGCTTCCTGCCCGAGGGCCCGCGCTTCGACGCGCTCGACCATTACGTCCACGACGACGAAGCCGATGGCGGCGACCCGCTGGCCTGGGCCTTCGGCGCGCTGGGCCTGCAAGACCGCGCCCGCCACATCGCCACGCTCTACCTCAACGACCTGGCCGATGTGCTGCGCGACGCCATCGACCCGCGCTTCGAGTTCGTGCGCTACGCCGAGTCGCTGGCCATGAGCCAGCCCAGCTTCGACCCGCTGGCCCAAGCCCTGGCAGCCCCGCACAACCTGGTGGACGCCACCTTGTGCGAGCTGGCACTCGACGCCGTCCAGCGCCATCAACCTGGGTTGGTGCTGCTGTCCGTGCCCTTCCCGGGGGCGGTCTATGCGGCCTTCCGCATCGCCCAGGCGATCAAGGCGAAGCACCCCGGCATCCGCATCGCGCTGGGCGGCGGTTTCGTCAACACCGAGCTGCGCGAGCTGGCCGAGCCCCGCGTGTTCGACTTCGTCGATTTCGTCTCGCTGGACGCCGGCGAGCGCCCGCTGCTGGCCCTGCTCGAACACGTGGCCGGCCGCCGCAGCCGCGAGCGACTGGTGCGCACCTTCGTGCGCGATGACGCAGGCGCCGTCAAGCTCATGCAATGGCAAGAGCCCGACGTGCCCTTCAGCGATGTGGGCACCCCGACCTGGGACGGCCTGCCGCTCGACAAGTACCTGTCCCTGCTGGACATGCTCAACCCCATGAACCGGCTCTGGTCGGACGGGCGTTGGAACAAGCTCACCGTGGCGCACGGCTGCTACTGGAAGAAGTGCAGCTTCTGCGACGTCAGCCTGGACTACATCTCGCGCTACGAGGCCGCGTCCGCCGAGGTGCTGGTCGACCGCATCGAGGCCATCGTCCAGGAAACCGGTCAGACCGGCTTCCATTTCGTCGATGAGGCCGCGCCCCCGAAAGTGCTGCGCGCACTCGCCGAAGAGCTGCTGAAGCGCGGCGTGCAGATCAGCTGGTGGGGCAATGTGCGGTTTGAAAAAACCTTCACGCCCGAGCTGGCGGAGTTGCTGGCCCAAAGCGGCTGCATCGCCATCTCGGGTGGGCTGGAAGTCGCCTCAGACCGCCTGCTGCAGCTCATGAAGAAGGGTGTGTCCGTGGCCCAGGTGGCGCGCGTCACCAAGGCCTTCGCGGACGCCGGCATCATGGTCCACGCCTACCTGATGTACGGCTTTCCCACGCAAACGGTGCAAGACACGGTCGATGCGCTGGAATACGTGCGCCAGCTCTTCGAGGCCGGCTGCATCCATTCCGGCTTCTTCCACCGCTTTGCCTGCACGGTGCACTCGCCCGTGGGCCTGAACCCGGCCGAGTACGGCATCGAGCTCGTGCCCCTGCCCGAGGGCAGCTTTGCGCGCAACGACGTCGGTTTCATCGATCCGACGGGCGTGGACCACGACCGCCTGGGCGTGGCCCTGAAGAAGGCGGTCTACAACTTCATGCACGGCAACCTGCTCGACCAGGACGTGCGCGCCTGGTTCGATGTGCGCGTCTCGCGCCCCACGGTGCCGCGGCAGTTCGTCGCGCGGGCCTTGAGCGATCAGACCCGCGGCTGACGAAGCCCGGGCGGCCTGACAGCCCTCAGCCGAAGAAAGCCTGTCGGATCTCCGCCGGCAGCGGCTGCCCGGTCAGCCAGGCGCGCTCCAGCACGAACCAGTAGTGGCGGTAGCTCGCGCGGTCGTGCAGCACGCCGTGGTACGAGGTGGGCGCCCAGTGCGCGGCCTGCGCGGCGCTCAAAATCTCCACCGCATCGTCCACCTCGGCGGTCACCGGGGCGAAGGCGTCGATGATCACGGGGATCTGGTCCGGGTGGATGCTCCACATCCGCGTGTAGCCCAGCTCGCGGCTGGCGCGCTCGGCCGCCTTGGACAGCGCGCGGGTGTCCTTGAACTCCGTCACCACGCAGTGCGAGGGCGTGATGCCCGCCGCGTGGCAGGCCTCGGCGATTTCCATCTTCGCGCGCAACACCAGCGGGTGCGCGAACTGGCCTTGCGCGCCCATGGCCGATGCGGGGATCGCGCCACGGTGCGCCGACACAAAGTCCATCAGCCCGAAAGACAGCGATTCCAGCCCGGGCAGGGCGGCGATCTGCGCGACGTCCCGCAAACCGCTGAGCGTCTCGATCAAGCCATGCACCGGGATCACGTGGCTCACGCCATGCTTGACGCGCGCGGCCTTGATGGCGTCGATGGCGCGGCGCGTGTCGTCCACGCTGGCCAGCTTGGGCACCATGATGTAGGCCAGTTTGGCGCCCACCCGGCCGATCAGGGTGTCGAGCTCGTCCTCGAAGCGCTTGTGCCCCGCATCGTGCACGCGCACGCCCACGCGGCCCCAGGCGTTGGCCGGGCTGTCGAGCAGCTCGGCCACCAGCAAGGCGTGCTCGTGCTCGCCGCCCACCGGCGCGCCATCCTCCAGGTCCAGCGTCACGTCGAACACGGCGCGGCCGGCGGCCTCGGCCATCTCGGCCTGCAGGGCCAGGCTCTTGCGCATGCGCGCTTCGACGCCCGCGTAGTGGTCGCACACCGGCAGGTGGTGGGCCGCGGCTTCAGCGCCAAACAGCGCGTGACGGGGGTGGATGGTGGTCAGCGTGGACATCTTGTGCATCCTCAGGGCGGTCAAGGCGGGCTCAAACGAAAAAAACCGGCGCACCCGAAGGTCGCCGGTTTTCATTGTGAGGCAGCTTGCGCTGCCTTGCATCACATCTGGATCACAGCAGGTGCTTGACGCCGTCTTGCTCGCCTTGCAGCTCGGCCAGGGTGATGTTGATGCGCTCTTGCGAGAAGGCATCGATTTCCAGGCCTTCGACGATCTTGTACTCGCCGTTCTGGGTGGTCACGGGGAAGCCGAACACGATGCCGGCGGGGATGCCGTACTCGCCGTTCGAAGGCACGCCCATGGTGACCCATTCGCCGTTGGAGCCCAGGGCCCAGTCACGGATATGGTCGATGGCGGCGTTGGCAGCGGAAGCGGCCGACGACAGGCCGCGAGCGGCGATGATGGCGGCGCCACGCTTGCCCACGGTCGGCAGGAAGGTGTCGGCGTTCCAGACTTGGTCATTGACCAGGTCCTTGATCGACTTGCCGTTCGTGGTGGCGAAGCGGTAGTCGGCGTACATCGTGGGCGAGTGGTTGCCCCAGACGGTCAGCTTGCGGATGTCGCCCACCTTGGTGCCGGTCTTGGCAGCCAGTTGCGAGGCAGCGCGGTTGTGGTCCAGGCGCAGCATGGCGGTGAAGTTCTTGGCCGGCAGGTCCGGGGCCGACTTCATGGCGATGTAGGCGTTGGTGTTGGCGGGGTTGCCCACAACCAGCACCTTCACGTTGCGCGAAGCCACGGCGTTCAGTGCCTTGCCTTGGGCCGTGAAGATCTGGGCGTTGGCGGCCAGCAGGTCTGCGCGCTCCATGCCGGGGCCACGGGGACGTGCACCCACCAGCAGGGCGTAGTCGGTGTCCTTGAAAGCTTGCAGGGGGTCAGAGTGGGCTTCGATGCCGGCCAGCAGCGGGAAAGCGCAATCTTCCAGCTCCATGATCACGCCCTTCAGGGCGTTCTGGGCCTTCTCATCGGGGATCTCCAGCAGCTGCAGGATGACAGGCTGGTCCTTGCCCAGCATTTCGCCCGAGGCGATGCGGAACAGGAGGGCGTAACCGATTTGGCCAGCGGCGCCGGTGACGGCGACGCGAACGGGTGCTTTGCTCATGGCAACTCCGAAAATGAGAAGGGGGTAAGGGTAAGACCGCAAGTGTAGCGTCGCGCGACAGTCTATGGACAAAGGCCTGTTGCGTCAACGATCTTATGTCTTATATAAGACATCTTCCAGTCCTTCCGTGGACTTTGCTGCGCACTTGTGGTGCAATGGCTTCCGTTCGGCCGAGCCCCACCCTGGCACGGTTCGGGCCGCTGCTGATCCACCCGATCGCCCCCTCTCACTGAAACGCTGTGGTGACCCCTCCGTCCCTCCCTGCTGTGCCAGACATGCCGCCCTCCGGTGGCGCGCCGCTCCATGCTGGCGCCGCGGGCGCAGCCACCGCGGCGATGCTGGCCCCCTCGTTCAGCCCCCTCTACCAGCAGATCAAAACGCTGATCCTGCGCAGCCTGCAGGGCGGTGAGTGGCGCCCGGGCGAGGCCATCCCCTCTGAAATCGACCTGGCCGCACGGTTCAAGGTCAGCCAGGGCACGGTGCGCAAGGCCGTCGATGAGTTGGCCGCCGAGAACCTGCTGGTGCGCCGCCAGGGCAAGGGCACTTTCGTGGCCACCCACGCCGAAGAGCAGGTCCAGTACCGCTTCCTGCGCCTCGCGCCCGACGTGCCCGACAACACCCCCGGTGCCGCACGCCGCGAATTCCTCGACTGCCGCCGCCTGGTCGCGCCGCCCGACGTGGCCGCCTCCCTGCAGCTGCCCGTGGGCGAGCAGGTGGTCGAAGTCCGGCGCGTGCTGCATTTCTCCGGCCAGCCCGTGGTGCTGGACGACATCTGGCTGCCGGCCCATCTCTTCAAGGGACTGACCGCCGAGCGCCTGAGCGAATACCGCGGCCCCATGTACGGCCTGTTCGAAACCGAGTTCGGCGTGCGCATGATCCGCGCCGAGGAGCAGCTGCGCGCCGTGTCTGCGCAGCCCTCTGTGGCGCAATTGCTGCAGGTTGAGCCCGGTGCGCCCCTGTTGAGCGTGGAGCGCCTGGCCTTCACCTACGGCGACCAGCCCGTGGAGTTGCGACGCGGTTTGTACCGCACAGACCGCCATTACTACCGCAATGAATTGAGTTAACAGATTTTCCGCGCACGTGTCTCGCCTGCTCTGTGACGTGTCTCGCAGATGACCACAGGACAGGCGGCACCCAGGGCATGGGGATTGCCCTAAAATCCCCGGATTCTTTCGACAGATTTTTGACGCTCGGCAGGAGCCCTCATCAACATGGCTGATAACGCGAAAACCCCACGCCCGGTCTTCCGGAACATTCACGTCACGGACATCGCCACGTACCGCCTGCCTCCGGCCGGCATCGTGTCGATCCTGCACCGCATCAGCGGCGCGGTGATGTTCCTGCTGATGCCCTTCATCATCTGGATGTTCGACACCAGCGTCTCGTCCGAGATCTCCTTCGATGAGTTCACCTCGGTGTTCCGCGGCGGCTTCGGCTGGTTCTTCAAGCTGCTCGCCCTCGGCCTGATCTGGGCGTACCTGCACCACTTCATCGCTGGCGTGCGCCACCTGATCATGGACGCCACCCACACGGTCAGCAAAGAGCAGGGCCATTCCACCGCCATCGTGACGCTGGCCCTGAGCACCGGCCTGACCGTGGTGCTGGGCGCCAAGCTCTTCGGCCTGTTCTGATCCCCCGTTGCATCCCCGTTCCAGGAAAACAACCATGTCTCAAAACTACGGAACCAAGCGCATCGTGACCGGTGCGCGTTATGGTCTGCGCGACTGGCTGGCCCAGCGCATCACCGCCGTCCTGATGGCCTTGTTCACCGTCATCCTGCTGGTGCAGGTGCTGACGGCCAGCAGCCTCGACTACTACAGCTGGTCGGGCATCTTCTCGCAGCAGTGGATGAAGACGCTGACCTTCGTCGTCATCGTCTCGCTGCTCTTCCACGCCTGGGTTGGCGTGCGCGACATCTGGATGGACTACGTCAAGCCGGTGGGCATTCGCCTGACCCTGCAGGTGTTCACCCTCGTGTGGCTGGTGGGCTGTGCCGGCTGGGCCATCCAAGTGCTCTGGAGACTGTAAAAAATGACCGCTACCTCTCTTCCTACCCGCAAGTTTGACGTCGTGATCGTCGGGGCCGGCGGCTCCGGCATGCGCGCGTCGCTGCAACTGTCTCTGGCTGGCCTGAACGTGGCCGTGCTGTCCAAGGTCTTCCCGACCCGCTCGCACACCGTGGCTGCCCAAGGCGGCATCGGTGCCTCGCTGGGCAACATGTCCGAAGACAACTGGCACTACCACTTCTTCGACACCGTCAAGGGTTCGGACTGGCTCGGCGACCAGGACGCCATCGAGTTCATGTGCCGTGAAGCCCCGAAGGTCGTGTACGAACTCGAACACTTCGGCATGCCTTTCGACCGCAACGCCGACGGCACCATCTACCAGCGTCCGTTCGGTGGCCACACCGCCAACTACGGTGAAAAGCCCGTGCAACGTGCTTGCGCCGCCGCCGACCGCACCGGCCACGCCCTGCTGCACACGCTGTACCAGCAAAACGTCAAGGCCCGCACCCAGTTCTTCGTGGAGTGGATGGCCCTGGACATCATCCGCGACGCCGATGGCGATGCCGTGGGCGTGACCGCCCTGGAAATGGAAACGGGTGACGTGCACGTGCTGCACGCCAAGACCGTGCTGTTCGCCACCGGTGGCGCCGGCCGCATCTACCAGGCTTCCACCAACGCCTTCATCAACACCGGTGACGGCCTGGGCATGGCGGCACGCGCCGGCATCCCGCTGGAAGACATGGAGTTCTGGCAGTTCCACCCCACCGGCGTGGCCGGCGCGGGCGTGCTGCTGACCGAAGGCTGCCGTGGCGAAGGCGCGATCCTGCGCAACAGCAATGGCGAGCGCTTCATGGAGCGTTATGCCCCCACCTTGAAGGACCTGGCCCCGCGTGACTTCGTGTCCCGCTCGATGGACCAGGAAATCAAGGAAGGCCGTGGCTGCGGTCCCAACAAGGACTACGTCCTGCTGGACATGACCCACCTGGGCGCCGAGACCATCATGAAGCGCCTGCCTTCGGTGTTCGAGATTGGCCACAACTTCGCCAACGTCGACATCACCAAGGAGCCGATCCCCGTGGTGCCGACCATCCACTACCAGATGGGTGGCATCCCGACGAACGTGTACGGCCAGGTGGTCGTGCCGAACAACGGCAAGCCCAACGACATCATCAACGGTCTGTACGCCGTGGGTGAGTGCTCCTGCGTGTCGGTGCACGGCGCCAACCGCCTGGGCACCAACTCGCTGCTGGACCTGGTGGTGTTCGGCCGTGCCGCCGGCAACCACATCGTCGAGACCAACCTCAAGACGAAGAACCACAAGCCGCTGCCCAAGGACGCCGCCGACTACACCCTGTCGCGCCTGGCCCGCCTGGATTCGGCCAAGAGCGGCGAGTACTCGCAAGACGTGGCCAACGAGATCCGCGCCACCATGCAGAAGCACGCTGGCGTGTTCCGCACCCAGAAGTCGATGGACGAGGGCGTGCAACGCATCGCTGCCGTGCGTGAGCGCGTCAAGTCGATCGGCCTGAAGGACAACTCCAAGGTCTTCAACACCGCCCGCATCGAAGCGCTGGAAGTGGACAACCTGATCGAGGCCGCACAGGCCACGATGGTGGCCGCTGCCGCCCGTCCGGAAAGCCGTGGCGCCCACGCCCACGACGACTTCCCGAACCGCGACGATGCCAACTGGATGAAGCACTCGCTGTGGTACTCCGAAGGCAACCGCCTGGACTACAAGCCGGTGAACCTGACGCCGCTGACGGTGGAATCGGTTCCCCCGAAGGTCCGCACCTTCTGATCGACGGTCAAACGAATTAGGAACGCACCATGAAGCGCACTTTCAACATCTACCGCTACGATCCGGACAAGGACGCCAAGCCCTACATGCAGACCATCGAGATCGAACTCGACGGTCACGAGCGCATGCTGCTGGACGCCCTGATCAAGCTCAAGGCCGTGGACCCGACCCTGTCGTTCCGCCGCTCCTGCCGCGAAGGCGTGTGCGGTTCGGACGCCATGAACATCAACGGCAAGAACGGTCTGGCCTGCCTGACCAACATGCTGACGCTGCCTGGCGTGATCACCCTCAAGCCGCTGCCCGGTCTGCCCGTGGTCCGCGACCTGATCGTGGACATGACGCAGTTCTTCAAGCAGTACAACTCGATCAAGCCCTACCTGGTCAACGACACGCCGCCGCCCGACAAAGAGCGCCTGCAGTCGCCGGAAGAGCGCGAAGAGCTCGACGGCCTGTACGAGTGCATCTTGTGCGCCAGCTGCTCGACCAGCTGCCCCAGCTTCTGGTGGAACCCCGACAAGTTCGTGGGCCCCGCCGGCTTGCTGCAGGCTTACCGCTTCATCGCGGACAGCCGCGATCAGGACACCGCTGGCCGCCTGGACAACCTGGAAGACCCGTACCGCCTGTTCCGCTGCCACACCATCATGAACTGCGTGGACGTCTGCCCGAAGGGCCTGAACCCCACGAAGGCCATTGGCAAGATCAAGGAATTGATGGTGCGTCGCGCCGTCTGACGCGCCTCACCGCTGTCCCTTGCTGACCTGTACCGAACGTCAACCATTGCCCCTTGCCATGACCGCCATCGCCCAGCCCGAAGCCGACCAGACGCCCGACGAGGACGTGCTGAGGCGCTTGCGCTGGCGGTGCCGCCGTGGCCTGCTCGAGAACGACATCTTCATCGACCGTTTCTTCGAGCAGCACGGGGCGCAGCTGACCAACGCGCTGGTACAGGGCTTGCTTGAACTCATGGACCTGTCTGACAATGACTTGCTGGATCTCCTGCTGGCCCGCAAAGAGCCTGAAGGTGATCTGGACAATGCCGAAGTCAGGCGGGTGCTGTCCTTGATGAGGGTGTCCCAGGCATGACCTTGCGCGCCGCTGTCCACATCCACACGATTGGGCGGTTGTTGCAAACGGTCGGGGCAAGCTCTTGACCCGATAATGTCGCGGTAGTGCTGTGGTGCCACCGCGGTGCCGCTGTGGTTTTGCCGCGTATTCCGTGCTTTCGGTTCCTGACCGGGACACCGCATCAAACACTTTTTTCCCACACAAGACCGACCCCTAGGAGTGCTCATGACACCGTCCGACGTGAAAGCCACCCTGTCGTTTTCTGACGGCAGCCCCAGCATGGAACTGCCCATCTACAAAGGCTCTGTCGGCCCGGATGTGATTGACATCCGCAAGCTGTACGGCCAGACCGGCAAGTTCACCTACGACCCTGGCTTCCTGTCCACGGCTTCGTGCAACTCGAAGATCACCTACATCGACGGTGACAAGGGCGAGCTGCTGTACCGCGGCTACCCCATCGAGCAGCTGGCCACCAACTGCGACTTCCTGGAAACCTGCTTCCTGCTGCTGAACGGCGAACTGCCCAACGCCACGGAAAAGACCGAGTTCGTCAACCGCGTGACGAACCACACCATGGTCAACGAGCAGATGCAGTTCTTCCTGCGTGGCTTCCGCCGTGACGCGCACCCGATGGCCGTCATGACCGGCCTGGTCGGCGCCCTGTCGGCCTTCTATCACGACAGCACCGACATTAACAACCCCGAGCACCGCAAGATCGCCGCGATCCGCCTGATCGCCAAGATGCCCACGCTCGTGGCCATGGCTTACAAGTACTCGATCGGCCAGCCCTTCGTCTATCCGAAGAACGACCTGTCGTACACCGAGAACTTCATGCGCATGATGTTCGCCACGCCGTGCGAAGACTACAAGGTCAACGACGTGCTGGTGCGCGCCATGGACCGCATCTTCATCCTGCACGCCGACCACGAACAGAATGCCTCGACCTCGACCGTGCGCCTGTGCGGTTCGTCGGGCACCAACCCGTTCGCGGCCATCGCCGCTGGCGTGGCCTGCCTGTGGGGCCCGGCGCACGGTGGTGCCAACGAAGCAGCCCTGACCATGCTGGAAGACATCCAGAAGAACGGTGGCGTCGAGAAGATCGGCGACTTCATCGCCCAGGTCAAGGACAAGAACTCCGGCGTCAAGCTGATGGGCTTTGGTCACCGCGTGTACAAGAACTACGACCCGCGCGCCAAGCTGATGCGCGAGACCTGCCACGAGGTGCTGAACGAGCTGGGCCTGCAGAACGACCCGCTGTTCAAGCTGGCCATGGCCCTGGAAAAGATCGCCCTGGAAGACGACTACTTCGTGTCGCGCAAGCTGTACCCGAATGTGGACTTCTACTCCGGCATCGTGCAGCGCGCCATCGGCATCCCCGTGCAGCTGTTCACCGCCATCTTCGCGCTGGCCCGCACGGTCGGCTGGATCGCCCAGCTGGACGAAATGATCGGCGACCCCGAGTACAAGATCGGCCGTCCGCGTCAGCTGTTCGTTGGCGCCGAAAAGCGCGACGTCAAGCCCATCGCCCAGCGTTGATCCTCCGCGGATCGACCGTGTGGTGCCCCTGAGCGGGGTGCCGCACCCGCGAGAGCCCCGCGTTGTGCGGGGCTTTTTTTTGCCCGCGGTGATGCGCAGGGGGCCATGCAACCCCATCGGGATGACCATGGCACCCCCATTGCCTTAAAATCGATACTTTCCCCCACCTCGCGCAGCCAGAGCACCATGGGACGCACCCTCTACGACAAGATCTGGGACGAGCACGTCGTCCACACCGAGGAAGATGGCACCGCCACCCTCTACATCGACCGCCACCTGGTGCACGAAGTCACCAGCCCGCAGGCGTTCGAGGGGCTGGACATCGCCGGCCGCAAGGTGTGGCGCCTGTCGGCCAACCTGGCGGTGAGCGACCACAACGTGCCCACGACCGACCGCTCGCAAGGCATCACCGACCCCATCTCCAAGCTGCAGGTGGACACGCTGGACCAGAACTGCGACCGCGTCGGCATCACCCAGTTCAAGATGGGCGACAAGCGCCAGGGCATCGTCCATGTGATCGGCCCTGAGCAAGGCGCCACGCTGCCTGGCATGACCGTGGTTTGCGGTGACAGCCACACCTCCACGCACGGCGCTTTTGGTGCGCTGGCCCATGGCATCGGCACCTCCGAGGTCGAGCACGTGCTGGCCACGCAGACGCTGTTGGCCAAGAAGGCCAAGAACATGCTCGTCAAGGTGGAAGGCGCCGTGGCCAGGGGCGTGAGCGCCAAGGACATCGTGCTGGCCATCATCGGTCGCATCGGCACAGCTGGCGGCACGGGCTACACCATCGAGTTCGCCGGCAGCGCCATCCGTGCCTTGAGCATGGAAGGCCGCATGACCGTGTGCAACATGGCCATCGAAGCCGGTGCCCGTGCGGGCCTGGTGGCCGTCGATGACACGACCATCGCCTATGTGCAGAACCGCCCCTTCAGCCCGACCGGCGTCGAACTGGAACAGGCGATTGCCTACTGGCGCACGCTGCACTCCGATGCCGACGCGACGTTCGACACCGTGGTCGAGCTGGACGCCACGCAGATCGCACCGCAAGTCACCTGGGGCACCTCGCCCGAGATGGTGCTGTCCATCGAAGATCGCGTGCCCGATCCCGACAAGGAAAAGGACCCCGTCAAGCGTTCGGCCATGGAGCGCGCGTTGACCTACATGGCGCTGGAGCCCAACAAGGCCCTCAACGACATCCGCGTGGACAAGGTCTTCATCGGTTCGTGCACCAACAGCCGCATCGAAGACATGCGCGAGGCCGCTGCCGTGGTGCGCAAGATCGGTGGCCGTGTGGCCGCCAACATCAAGCTGGCCCTGATCGTGCCGGGCTCTGGCCTGGTGAAAGAGCAGGCCGAGCGCGAAGGCCTGGACCAGGTCTTCAAGGCCGCAGGTTTCGAGTGGCGCGAGCCCGGTTGCTCCATGTGCCTGGCCATGAACGCCGACCGCCTGGAGCCCGGCGAGCGCTGCGCTTCCACCAGCAACCGCAACTTCGAAGGCCGTCAGGGCGCGGGTGGCCGCACCCACCTGGTCAGCCCCGCCATGGCCGCCGCGGCCGCCATGCAGGGCCACTTCGTTGACGTGCGCCGCCTGGCTTGAACCCCACAGTTTCGGAGACCCCGACCATGACCCGTCTGATCACCCTGCTGTCCCTGATCGCTGCTTTCTCGCTGGCCGGCTGCAACACCGTGCACGGCGTGGGCCAGGACCTTGAGAAGGCCGGAGAGGCCATCTCCAACGCCGCGAAGAAGTAACCCACCATGCAAGCCTTCCGCATTCACAAGGGCCTCGTGGCGCCCATGGACCGTGAGAACGTCGACACCGACGCCATCATCCCCAAGCAGTACCTGAAGTCGATCAAGCGCACGGGCTTCGGCCCCAACCTGTTCGACGAATGGCGCTACCTGGACGCGGGCGAGCCCGGCCAGGACCCGGCCTCGCGCAAGCCCAACCCGGACTTCGTGCTGAACCAGCCGCGCTACCAGGGCGCATCGGTGCTGATCGCGCGCCAAAACTTCGGTTGCGGCTCCAGCCGTGAGCACGCACCCTGGGCGCTCGAGCAGTACGGCTTTCGCGCCATCATCGCGCCCAGCTTCGCCGACATCTTCTTCAACAACTGCTTCAAGAACGGCGTGTTGCCCATCGTCCTGAGCGAGGCTCAGGTGGACAAGCTGTTCAACGAAGTCGCAGCCTTCCCCGGCTACGCGCTGACCATCGACCTGGAGCGCCAGGTGGTCGTCAAGGGCGACGGCGAAGAGCTGCCCTTCGACGTCCAGCCCTTCCGCAAGTACTGCCTGCTCAACGGTTTCGACGACATCGGCCTGACCCTGCGCCATGCAGAGAAGATCAAGGCCTATGAAGCCGAGCGCCTGGCCCAGAAGCCTTGGCTGAACAACCGCATCGTTTGATTTTCAAGAAGAACTGAGAACCACCATGGTCATGAAGATTGCTGTGTTGCCGGGTGACGGCATTGGCTCCGAGATCGTCCACGAAGCGGTCAAGGTGCTGAAGGTCCTGGACCTGCCTTTCCAGCTGGACGAAGCCAAGGTCGGTGGCGCCGCTTTCGACGCCCACGGCCACCCGCTGCCCGAAGCCACGCTGAACCTGGCCATGGCGTCTGATGCCGTGCTGTTCGGCGCGGTCGGTGATTGGAAGTACGACAAGCTCGACCGCCCGCTGCGCCCCGAGCAAGCCATCCTGGGCCTGCGCAAGCACATGGGCCTGTTCGCCAACTTCCGCCCGGCCATCTGCTACCCGCAGCTGACCCACGCTTCGAGCCTCAAGCCCGAGCTGGTGGCGGGCCTGGACATCCTCATCATCCGCGAACTGACCGGCGACATCTACTTCGGCCAGCCGCGCGGTCGCCGTGAGGCCCCGGATGGCGAGTTCAAAGGCTCGCCCGAGGCGTTCGACACGATGCGCTACTCGCGCCCCGAGATCGAGCGCATCGCCCACGTCGCTTTCCAGGCAGCCCGCAAGCGCGGCAAGCGCGTCACCAGCGTGGACAAGGCCAACGTGCTGGAAACCTTCCAGTTCTGGAAGGACGTCGTCACCGAGGTGCACGCCCAGTACCCCGACATCGAGCTCGACCACATGTACGTGGACAACGCCGCGATGCAGCTGATCAAGGCGCCCAAGAAATTCGACGTGCTGTTCACCGGCAACATGTTCGGTGACATCCTGTCCGACGCGGCGGCCATGCTGACCGGCTCCATCGGCATGCTGCCCTCGGCCTCGCTGAACGCCAAGGGCCAGGGCCTGTACGAGCCCAGCCACGGCTCGGCACCGGACATCGCAGGCAAGGGCGTGGCCAACCCGCTGGCCACCATCCTGAGCGCCGCGATGATGCTGCGCTTCAGCCTGAACCAGGAAGAAGCCGCCAGCCGCATCGAGCGCGCCGTGCAGTCCGTGCTGGAACAAGGCCTGCGCACGCCCGACATCTTCAGCGAAGGCACGCAGAAGGTCGGCACCACCGAGATGGGCGAGGCCGTGGTGGCTGCGCTCAAGGCGCAAGGCTGATCGCCCCACGCATCAAACACGTTGACTGAGGAAACACATCATGGCTACGACTCTGGTTGGTTTGGTGGGCTGGCGCGGCATGGTCGGCTCGGTGCTGATGGACCGCATGCAGGCCGAGGGTGACTTCGACCACTTCGAACCGCTGTTCTTCTCGACCTCGAACGCCGGCGGTGCCGCGCCTTCGATGGCCAAGAACGAAAAGGCCCTCAAGAGCGCCTACGACATCGACGAGCTCAAGCGCTGCGACATCATCGTCACGGCCCAAGGTGGCGACTACACCACCGAGGTCTATGGCAAGTTGCGCGAAACGGGCTGGAGCGGCCACTGGATCGACGCCGCCTCCACGCTGCGCATGAAGGACAACGCCGTCATCGTGCTGGACCCGGTCAACATGCCGGTGATCAAGAACAGCCTGGCCCACGGCGGCAAGGACTGGGTCGGCGGCAACTGCACGGTCAGCTGCATGCTGATCGGCGTGGGTGCGCTGTACAAGGCGGGTCTGGTCGAGTGGATGTCCACTCAGACCTACCAGGCGGCCTCGGGCGGCGGTGCCCAGCACATGCGCGAATTGCTGACCCAGTTCGGCACGCTGAACGCCGAAGTGCGTTCGCTGCTGGACGACCCCAAGAGCGCCATCCTGGAAATCGACCGCAAGATCATCGCCAAGCAGCGTTCGCTGACCGACGCCGAGACGGCCAACTTCGGCGTGCCCCTGGGTGGCTCGCTGATCCCCTGGATCGACAAGGATTTGGGCAATGGCCAGTCCAAGGAAGAGTGGAAGGGCATGGCCGAGACCAACAAGATCCTGGGCCAGGGCGATGGCTTCGGTTCGCCGGCCGTGCCCGTCGATGGTTTCTGCGTGCGCATCGGCGCCATGCGTTGCCACTCGCAAGCCCTGACCTTCAAGCTGAAGAAGGACGTGCCCCTGGCCGACATCGAGGCCATGATCGCCGCCGACAACGAGTGGGTGAAGGTCGTGCCCAACACCCGCGAGGCCACCATCCGTGACCTGACGCCCGTGGCCACGACCGGCACGCTGACCATCCCCGTGGGCCGCATCCGCAAGCTCGCCATGGGCCCCGAGTACGTCGGCGCCTTCACCGTGGGCGACCAGCTCCTGTGGGGCGCGGCCGAGCCCCTGCGCCGCATGCTGCGCATCCTGCTGGACCGTTGATTCTGTTGCGCGGGATGCGCGGGATGCGCAACCGCGGCCAACCATGGCCACCAATTGCGGCCCGATGCCGTGAATTGGTGGCCCACATCGGGCCAATTCCGGGGCGTTTTGCAACGTCTGGAAACAATATCCGCGAAAAGCCATGTTGCCAGCGGGCGACAATTGGACGATACGGGATGCCAGGGGCGGGTTTTCGTCCTGGGCTCTCCCGAGATCAGCCATTGCATGAGCTTGTCACCCTATCTGCCTGATGCTATTGTGTTTTATGCACATCACCTGCAGAGGTGGCCGTGGGCATCAGCGCCCACGCACAGCCTGCTTTGAGCCCATACACCGACCCATGATGAGCTGGGAGACGCCTTGAAAGATCATTCGTTGTCCGCAGGGCGATTTGTCCTGAATCGGGTGGCCATTGCCGCCGCCGTGTCTGCCTTGTCGGCCCTGCCGGTTTCGGGTTGGGCATTGGGCCTGGGCAAATTGAACGTGCAATCCGCGCTGGGCGAGGCCCTGCGCGCTGAAATCGACGTCTCCAGCCTGACGCCCGAAGAAAGCGCCACGCTGCAGGTCAAGGTCGCCACGCCTGAAACCTACCGCGCCGCGGGCGTGGATTTCAACGGCGTGCTGTCGTCCACCCAGATCACGCTGCAGCGCCGCGCCGATGGCCGGCCCTACCTGCGCATCGCCAGCGACCGTTCGGTGCAAGAGCCCTTCGTCGATGTCATCCTGGACCTGAGTTGGTCTTCGGGGCGTTTGGTGCGCGAGTACACCCTGTTGTTCGATCCCCCGTCTGTGCGCCAAGCCGCCCAGGCCGCGCCGGCCCCGACCACGCCGGTGATGGACGCCCCGGCCGATGCGGCCAAGGGTGTGGCCAAGTCCGGCGCCCGTGCGCCCGTGGTGGCCGAGGCCACGTCGCCCAGCACGTCGACGCTCAAATCGCGTGCGCCGAAGGCCCCCGTGAAGGCCGCCGCTGCGGCATCCTCGGTCGAGCCTTCGCTCGCCGCTGCGCCGTCCCCATCGCCAGCCCCATCGCCCGCCGCCCCCTCCGGCGATGCCGATGGCCGCAGCGTGCGCGTCAAATCGGGCGAGTCGCTGTCCCTCATCGCGCAGCGCAACGCCGCCTCCGGTGTGTCGCTCGACCAGATGTTGGTCGGCCTCTACCGCAACAACCCCCAGGCCTTCCAGGGCAACAACATGAACCGCCTGAAGGCGGGTGCCGTGTTGAACGTGCCCACGGCCGAAGAAGCGCAAAAGATCAGCCAACCCGAGGCACGCCAGGTCATCGTGGCGCAAAGCGCCGATTTCTCGGCTTACCGCCAGCGCCTGGCCGGCACCGTCGTGGCCACGCCGAACGAGCAGCCCGAGCGCCAGGCCAAGGGCAAGGTCGAAGCCGAGGTCCAGGACCGCAAGCAAGCCGCCGCGCCCACGCCTGACAAGCTCACCCTGAGCAAGGGCGGCATCAGCTCCGGCTCGGCCTCTGGTGTGGAAGACCGCGTGGCCAAGGCCCGTGCCAAAGAAGACAGCAGTGCCCGCGTGGCCGAACTGTCGAAGAACCTCGATGAGCTGCGCAAGCTCAAGGACAAGTCGGCGGCCAGCCCTGCGTCGGCGCCGGCGAAGGCCGTTGTGCCCGCACCTGCGCCCGCACCCGCGCCTGTGGCACCGCCCCCAGCGCCAGTGCCTGCGCCGACACCCGCACCTGTTCCGGCGCCGGCACCCGCTCCGGTGGCACCCTCGGCCCCCGCCTCTGCGGCGCTGGCCGAAGCCATGGCCAGTGCGGCATCGAGCCCCTCTGAAGGTGCGGCCACGGCCGTTGCCGATCAGGCCTCTGCGCCCGCAGTCGAACCCTCGCGCCCGGCACCTGCCGTGACCGCGCCTGTGGCCCCGCCGCCTGCCCCGCAGGCCGAAGAGCCCGGCTTCCTGGAGTCGCTCAACCCCATGCTGCTGGCCGCCGGTGGCGCCGGCGTGGCCCTGCTGGCCGGCGTGGCGATGTTCCTGCGCTCGCGCCGCCGCTCCGACACGGGCGAGACCTCTTTCCTGGAAAGCCGCCTGCAGCCTGACTCCTTCTTCGGTGCCAGCGGCGGCCAGCGCGTGGACACCCGCGACGCCACGGGCGGTCCCTCGTCCATGAGCTATTCGCTCAGCCAGCTTGATGCCATCGGTGACGTCGATCCGGTCGCCGAGGCCGACGTCTATCTGGCTTATGGCCGCGACCTGCAGGCCGAGGAAATCCTCAAGGAGGCCCTGCGCAGCACGCCGGACCGCCTGGCCATCCGCAGCAAGCTGCTGGAGGTCTATGCCAAGCGCCGTGACACCAAGGGCTACGAGCAACTGGCCGCGCAGCTCCATGGCCTGACCCAAGGCCAGGGCGAAGACTGGGCCAAGGCGCAGGAACTCGGCCTGAGCATCGACCCCGAAAACCCGTTGTACCAGCCGGGTGGTCAGCCGTCTTCGACGCCCCTGAGCGTCGAGTCCCCGTCTGACATGCTGGGCGCCAGCACCATCCCGCATTCGGTCATGCCTGCGCCCAGTGCGCTGGATTCCATCGCGCCGCCTGTGTCTGAGTTGGCTCCTGCCACAGCCTCTTCTGCCTTGGACCTGGACCTGGACATCACGGCAGCCTCTTCCCTGGACGCCGTGACCGACTCCGTGTCGCCAACGACGGAGGCGGGTGAGCTGCCCCTGCTGGGCCTGCCTGAGTTCGGCGAAGACCTGCCGCTGGCCCAGGCCACGGCGCCTGCCGCGTTCACGTCCAGCGTGCCCGAGCCGATGGACCTGCCTTCGCTGGAAAGCCTGGACCAAGGCCTCGATCAGGGCCTGGACATGCCTGAGCCTGTGGCTTCGCCCGCGCCGGCATCGTCCGGTCTGGACTTTGATCTGGAAAGCGTGCTGCCCCCGGCAGAGCCCGCACCGGCACCGGCCTTTGACCTGAGCGAGATCAGCCTGGACCTGGGTGCCGGCTCGGCGCCTGCCGCAGAGCCGGTGGACAGCCAACAAGGCTTGTCCGACCTGTCCAGCGACCCGATGGCGCGCAAGCTGGAGTTGGCCGAGGAGTTCCGCCAGATCGGTGACGCCGACGGCGCCCGCGAGTTGCTGCAGGAGGTCATCGACAACGCCACCGACGGTGGCCTGCGTGGCAAGGCGCAGAACATGCTCGACAGCCTGTCCTGATGACGCATGGCCATGGGCAGTGAACCAGGGGAGGGCGCGGCCCTCCCCGAGGCGCCGCAAGGCGCACCCACGAGGGCGATCCGACGGATCGCCCTCGGTGTTTCCTACGTCGGCAGCGCCTACAAAGGCTGGCAGAGCCAGCCAGGCGGCGGCACGGTGCAAGACGCGCTGGAGGCCGCGTTGGCGGCTTTCGCCGTGCGCCCGCTGAAGGTGATGTGCGCGGGTCGCACCGACGCGGGGGTGCATGGCATCAACCAGGTCGTGCACCTCGACACCGACATCGACCGCACGCCGTTCTCCTGGGTGCGCGGCACCAACACCTTCCTGCCGTCCGACATCGCCGTGCAGTGGGCCGCCGAGGTGCCGCCGCACTTCCACGCCCGCAACAGCGCGCGCGGTCGGCGTTACACCTATGTGCTGCTGGAGTCGGCTGTGCGTCCGGCCATGGAGTCGGGGCGGGTGGGCTGGATTTTCCGACCGCTCGACCTGCTGGCGATGGAAGCCGCGGCCGCCCACCTGGTGGGAGAGCACGATTTCAGCTCTTTCCGCTCGTCCATGTGCCAGTCGCCCACACCGGTCAAGCACCTGCGCGAGATCCGCATCCGCCGCTGCGGGCCGCCAGAGGCACCCACCGCCTACTGGCGCTTCGACTTCGAGGGCCAGGCCTTCCTGCACCACATGATCCGCAACATCATGGGCTGCCTGATCATGGTGGGCACAGGCGTGCAGCCGCCCGACTGGGTGCGCGAGGTGCGCGAGGCCCGCGACCGCAAGGTGGCCGCCCCGACGTTTTCACCGGACGGCCTGTACTTCATGGGCCCGCGTTACGACCCCGAACACGCCTTGCCCGAGCACGTGCCCGGCATGGACTGGTTGCCGGCTTGAGCGTTCGCCAGTGGGTGATTTTCCGCATCGTGGCAGATGACCCTGTGATGCCCTGGGCCACACCCGGGAAAAGCCCCGGTTTTTTGAGACAATCACGACATCGACACCGCCACGGGAAGCTGGACCTCCCGGCCACTGGATGTCTTCTGAGTTTGTTCACCGCACGCGCATCAAGGTCTGCGGCCTCACCCGTGAGGCGGACGTGGATGCTGCGGTCGAAGCCGGCGCCGATGCCATCGGTTTCGTGCTGTACGACAAAAGCCCCCGCCATGTCAGCGCCGAACGCGCTGGCGTGCTTGCGCGCAGGCTGCCCCCCTTCGTCACCCCGGTCGTGCTGCTGGTGAACGCGGACGCCGACCTGCGCCAGCGCGCTTTGGACGCTGTCCCCAACGCCTTGCTGCAGTTCCATGGCGACGAGACCGCAGCCGAGTGCGCGGTGGCGTCTCGCCCCTTCCTGCGCGCGGCCCGCATGGCACCCGGCCTGGACCTGGCAGACTTCGCGCGCCAGTTCGCCGGTGCGCAGGCCTTGCTGGTCGATGCCCATGTGGCAGGCTACGGCGGCGGCGGCCAGGTGTTCGATTGGTCCCTCTTGCCCCAGCCGGGTGAGCTGCCCCTGCCACTGGTGCTGTCGGGCGGGCTCCATGCCGGCAACGTGGGCGAGGGCATCCGCCGCGTGCGGCCCTGGGCCGTGGACGTCAGCTCCGGCGTGGAGATCGGCAAAGGCCTCAAGGACGTGGCGTTGATGCGGCAGTTCTGCCAAGCCGTGCGTCTGGCCGACGCTGCCGAGGCGTCATCCCCAGCCCAACCCATCCTGGCGCCTGCAGCATGAGCTTGCACGCGCAACCCCCAAGCATCGACATGTTCACCTACGACCAACCCGACGCCCGCGGCCACTTCGGCCCCTATGGCGGCACCTTCGTCTCCGAGACGCTGATCCTGGCGCTGAGCCAGCTCAGAGATGTTTACGAGCACTACCGCCACGACGACGACTTCAAGGCCGAGTTCCGCCGCGAGCTGGCCAATTTCGTCGGCCGCCCCAGCCCGATCTACCACGCCGACCGCCTGAGCCGCGAACTGGGGGGGGCCCAGATCCACTTCAAGCGCGAAGACCTCAACCACACCGGCGCGCACAAGATCAACAACACCATCGGCCAGGCCCTGTTGGCCAAGCGCATGGGCAAGCCCCGCGTGATCGCCGAAACCGGTGCCGGCCAGCACGGCGTGGCCACGGCCACCATCTGTGCCCGCTACGGCATGGAATGCGTGGTCTACATGGGTGCCGAAGACGTCAAGCGCCAGTCGCCCAACGTCTACCGCATGCACCTGCTGGGCGCCAAGGTGATCCCGGTCGAAAGCGGCAGCAGGACGCTGAAAGACGCGCTCAACGAAGCGATGCGCGATTGGGTCACCAACGTCGAGAACACCTTCTACATCATCGGCACGGTGGCGGGCCCGCACCCGTACCCGGCCATGGTGCGTGACTTCCAGGCCGTCATCGGCGAGGAGTGCCTGCAGCAGATGCCGGTGGCCATCGGTCGCCAGCCGGATGCGGTGGTGGCTTGTGTGGGCGGCGGCTCCAACGCCATGGGCATCTTCTACCCCTACATCCCGCACGAAGGCACGCGCCTGATCGGCGTGGAAGCGGCAGGCGAGGGCGCGGCCAGCGGCAAGCATTCGATGTCGCTGCAGATGGGCGTGCCCGGCGTGCTGCACGGCAACCGCACCTACCTGCTGCAAGACGAGAACGGCCAGATCACCGAGACGCACTCCATCTCGGCGGGCCTGGACTACCCCGGCGTGGGCCCCGAGCATGCCTACCTCAAGGACATCGGCCGCGCCGAGTACGTCGGCATCACGGACAAGGAGGCGCTCGAAGCCTTCCACCGCCTGTGCCGCACCGAGGGCATCATCCCTGCGCTGGAGTCCAGCCATGCCGCGGCCTACGCCATGAAGCTGGCCACCACCATGCGCCCTGATCAGCACATCCTGGTCAACCTGTCGGGCCGTGGCGACAAGGACATCGGCACCGTGGCCGACCTGACCGGCGCCGAGTTCTACTGCCGCCCGTCCTGCCGCGGCCAATCGGTGAAGGGGGGCCTGTGATGAGCCACGCACCGACCCGCCTGGACCAGACCTTCGCCGCCCTCAAGGCGCAAGGCGGCAAGGCCCTGATCCCCTTCATCACCTGCGGCGACCCCTTCCCCGAGAAGACCGTGGACATCATGCTGGCCATGGCCGAAGCCGGTGCCGACGTGATCGAGTTGGGCGTGCCTTTCTCTGACCCGATGGCCGACGGCCCGGTCATCCAGAAGGCCGCCGAGCGTGCGCTGGTCAAGGGCATCTCGCTCAACCATGTGCTGGACGACGTCCGTGCCTTCCGCGCGAAGAACGCCACCACGCCCGTCGTGCTGATGGGCTACGCCAACCCCATCGAGAACCACGACCTGCGCCACGGCGAAGGCAGCTTTGTGCGTGACGCCAAGGCCGCTGGTGTCGATGGTGTGCTCGTGGTGGACTACCCGCCCGAAGAGTGCGAAGAGTTCGCCGCCCGCTTGAAGGCGGTCGACCTGGCGCCCATCTTCCTGCTGGCACCCACTTCCACCGAGCAGCGCATGGCCGAAGTGGGCCGCATCGCTGCGGGCTACGTTTACTACGTCTCGCTCAAGGGCGTGACGGGCGCGGGCAACCTGGACACCGCCGCGGTGGCAGACATGGTGCCGCGCATCAAGGCGCACGTCAGCGTGCCCGTGGGCGTGGGCTTTGGCATCCGCGATGCCGAAACCGCCAAGGCCGTGGCCGCGGTGTCGGATGCCGTCGTCATCGGTTCGCGGCTGGTCCAGCTGCTCGAAACCCAATCTCCTGAAACCGTGGTGGCAGCGGCCCGCGGCTTCATCGCCGAAATCCGCGCTGCACTGGATTCCCTGAAAGGATGACCGAGATGTCTTGGCTTGAGAAACTGCTGCCCCCGAAGATCCAGCCGACCGACCCGTCTGAGCGCCGCTCGGTGCCGGAAGGCCTGTGGGTCAAGTGCCCGTCGTGCGAGACGGTGCTCTACAAGAACGACCTGGAGGCCAACGTCAACGTCTGCCCCAAGTGCGGCCACCACCACCGCATCGGTGCGCGCGCCCGCCTGGACGCCTTCCTCGATGCCGAGGGCCGTTATGAGCTGGGCCAGGAAGTGCTGCCGGTCGATGCCCTGAAGTTCAAGGACAGCCGCAAGTACACCGAGCGCCTCAAGCAGGCCATGGAAGCCACCGGCGAGACCGATGCCCTGATCGTCATGGGCGGCTCGGTGCACAGCATCCCGGTGGTGGCCGCGTGCTTCGAGTTCGACTTCATGGGCGGCTCCATGGGTTCGGTGGTGGGTGAGCGTTTCGTGCGTGGCGTGGAAACCGCCGTCGCGCAGAAGACGCCTTTCATCTCCTTCACCGCGACCGGTGGCGCCCGCATGCAGGAAGGCCTGCTGAGCCTGATGCAGATGGCCAAGACCAACGCGGCGCTGACGCTGCTGGCCAAAGCCAAGCTGCCCTACATCAGCGTGCTGACCGACCCGACCATGGGCGGTGTGTCGGCTTCGTTCGCCTTCATGGGCGACGTGGTGATCGCCGAGCCCAAGGCCCTGATCGGCTTCGCGGGCCCCCGCGTGATCGAGAACACCGTGCGCGAAGTGCTGCCCGAGGGCTTCCAGCGCTCCGAGTTCCTGCTGCAAAAGGGTGCCGTGGACATGATCATGGACCGCCGCGAGTTGCGCCGCGCCATCGCTCGCCAGATGGCCGTGATGCTGCGCCAACCAGCAGACGCCGTGTCGGCTTGATCAATCCCGCGCAATCCGCGTGATTGCGCTCCTCCTGAGCGGGCTGCGCTGAGCAGCCCGTTTTGCTTCCTGTCCCGTTTCCCGCCTTGCATGTGCGCGCCTGCGCCCTCAACTGAAGCCCATGACTGCCTCGACCCCACGCACCCTGGATGACTGGTTGGCCCATTGCGAGCGATTGCACCCGGTGGGCATCGACATGGGCCTGGACCGTGTCGGGCAGGTCTGGCAGCGCACGGGCGTGACGCTGGGCACGCCCCTGGGCCAGGAGCCCGTGGACGGCGCGCCGGTGGTCTTCACCGTGGCGGGGACCAATGGCAAGGGCTCGACCTGCGCCATGCTGGAGGGCATCTTGCTGGCCTCGGGCTTCAAGGCGGGGGTGTATGGCTCGCCCCACCTGGTGCATTTCGAAGAGCGCTGCCGCATCGGTGGGCAGCTGGTCACGGCGGCCGAACTGTTGCCACACTTCGAGGCCATCGAGGCCGCGCGCGGTGACATCCCGCTGACCTATTTCGAGTTCACGACCCTGGCCATCATGCGCACCCTGGCCTGCGCCGGGCTGGACGCGGTCATCCTGGAGGTGGGCCTGGGCGGTCGCCTGGACGCCGTCAACGTCATCGATGCCGATTGCGCCATCGTCACCAGCATCGACCTGGACCACATGGATTACCTGGGCCCGGACCGCGAGGCCATCGGCTTCGAGAAGGCCGGGATCATGCGCGCGGGGCGCCCTGCGGTGGTTTCGGACCCGCAACCGCCGGCCAGCCTGGTGCAACACGCCGAAAGCATCGGCGCCGACCTGTGGCTGTTCGGGCGTGACCACAACTACGCAGGCGACCGGCAGCAGTGGTCTTGGGGGGGGCGCCACAAGCGTTTCAACAGCATGGCCTATCCGGCCTTGCGGGGCGCCAACCAGCTGCTCAACGCCTCGGGCGTGCTGGCCGCGCTGGAGGCCACGCGCAACCGCCTGCCGGTGTCGGCCCAGGCGGTGCGCACCGGCCTGGCCACGGTGGAGTTGCCGGGCCGCTTCCAGATCATCCCCGGACAGCCCACGCTGATCCTGGACGTGGCCCACAACCCGCATGCCGCGGCGACGCTGGCCGTCAACCTCGACCAGATGGGCTTTTTCCCGCGCACCCACGCCGTGTGGGGCGCCATGGCCGACAAGGACCTGGCCGGCATGGTGCACAAGCTGCGCCCGCTGGTGGACACCTGGCATTGCTGCGACCTGCCCACGCCGCGTGCGGCCTCGGCCCAGCAGTTGCAGTATGCCATCGAGGCAGACACCGCTGCGCACCCTTCGGCGACGGCGCCCAAGGCGACGGTCCACCGCCATGCCGACCCGCTGACGGCCCTCCACGCGGCCCTGGCTGCGGCCGACCCGACGGATAGAATCGTGGTTTTCGGGTCGTTTTTCACGGTGGGTGGGGTGCTGCACGCAGGCCTGCCCAAGCTGAACGCGCCGCACCTGGCAGCGGGTGAGGCCGCGTCCCCGGCGCCGTGATGCACGCCGCTTTGCTCGCAGACCCGTTCGCCGCCTTGTTCGCCAGACCGCCTTCCGCCTGACACCGCTGCATGCCTTTGCCTTCCTTCCTTGAGCGCTTCCGCCGTGGGCCGTCGTCCGCGACGTCCGATGCCGTGCCCATGTCGTCGTCCGACGTCGAGGCCATGCGGGTGCGTGCGCGCCGCAGGCTGATCGGCATGGTGGTGCTCGTGGGCGCGGGTGTCGTGGGCTTCCCCTGGTTGTTCGAGACCAAGCCCCGTCCCATGTCGGGCGACATCCAGATCGTGCAAGCCCAGCAGGCGCAACTGCCTGCCGGCAGCAGTCCGACGGCGGGGGCGACGATCGCTGCGGTCACCGCGCCGGCCGCCCCGGCAGTCCCTGTGGCCCGCGTGGCACCAGCCGAGGCCGAGCGCGAAGAGTTCGTGACCGACGCGCCGCCAAAGCCTGCCGTTGTGCCATCTGCGCCTGTGGCCAAGCCGGCTGCCAGCAAGCCTGCGGCGGTGGCGGCGTCCAAGCCCACGCCCACGCCCAAGTCTGCTGAGAAGCCGGTGGACAAGCCCGCTGCGAAAGCCGCCGAAAAAGCCAGCGGAAAGACGGCCGAGAAGGCCAGCGACAAACCTCCCGACAAGGCCAAGGACAAGCCCGCTGACAAAAAATCCGACAAAGACAAGGCTGACAAAGACAAGGCCGGCACCCGCTACGTCGTGCAGTTCGGTGCCTTCGCCGATGCCAATTCGGCCCACGAAGCGCGCATGAAGGCCGAGCGCCTGGGCCTGAAAACCTATGCACAGCAGGTCGACACCCCCCAGGGCAAGCGCATCCGCGTGCGCCTGGGCCCCTATGCCGACAAGGCCGAGGCCGACAAGGCGGCGGCATCCCTGCGCAAAGCCGGCCTGCCCGGCGCCGTGCTCACACTGTGAGCGCGCGGTGATGGCCAGCACGACCCCCGAATGAAGCCCCGATGACCCCCACGGTGGACGCCCTCAACCAGGTTGCACAAGCCGCACAAGTTGCACAGGCTGCTTCGCAGGTGCTGCCGGCCTTGCCTGCCTCCTGGACCTTGATCGACCTCGTCGTGGCGGTGGGCCTGGGCGTGTCCGTGCTGGTGGGCGCCTGGCGCGGCCTGCTGACCGAATTGTTGGCCCTGCTGGGCTGGGCCGTGGCGTATTTCGCTGCGCAGTTCCTGGGCCCTGACACCGGCTTGCGCCTGCCCGTGGGCGAGCCCGGCTCGCGCATGAACGTGCTGGCCGGCATGGTCGTGGTGTTCGTGGTGACCTGGCTGGGCTGGGCCGTGCTGTCCTGGGGGCTGGCGCAAATCCTCAAGGCCTCGGGCCTGGGCGGCACCGACCGCATGCTCGGGGCTGTGTTTGGCCTGATGCGTGGTTTGCTGGTGGCCCTGGTGGTGGCCACGCTGGTCCAGATGACGCCGCTGGCGCAGACCGAGTTGTGGCGCTCTTCACGCAGCGTGGGCTGGAGTCAGGTGCTGTTGGAGGGGCTTCGTCCCATCCTGCCCGTTCAGGTGCTCCAATTCCTGCCTGGGCCACAGCCCGAGCCTTTGGCCTTGTGACCCACCCTGTGACAAGCCCTGTGCGGCCAGATTTTTCTTTGATGTTTGAGTGCGGACCGCTGTCCGCGGAGAGGTGAACCATGTGCGGCATCGTGGGGGTGATTTCCAAGACGCCCGTCAACCAGCTGATCTATGACGCGCTGCTGCTGCTGCAGCACCGGGGTCAGGACGCGGCAGGCATCGTCACGGCAGGTCCTGACGACCATGGCCGCAAGTTCTTCATGCACAAGGCCCGCGGCATGGTCAAGGACGTGTTCCGCACCCGCGACATGCGCGCGCTGCCCGGCAATGTGGGCCTGGGGCAGGTGCGTTACCCGACGGCCGGCAACGCCTTCAACGAAGAAGAGGCCCAGCCCTTCTACGTGAACGCGCCGTTTGGCCTGGTGCTGGTGCACAACGGCAACCTGACCAATGCGCACGACCTGCGCAAAGAGCTGTTCGACATCGACCGCCGCCACCTCAACACCGACAGCGACACCGAAGTGCTGATCAACGTGGTGGCCCACGAGCTGGAACTGGCCGGTCGTGAGCTGCCCCTGACGCCTGCGGCCGTCTTCAAGGCCGTGCGCGCCGTGCACAAGCGCATCAAGGGCTCGTACGCCGTGATCTGCCTGATCGCGGGCTATGGCCTGGTCGCTTTCCGCGACCCCTTCGGCATCCGCCCCCTGTGCTACGGCGAGGCCGACCTGCCCGAGGGTCGCGAAGTCATCGTGGCCAGCGAGTCGGTGGCGCTGGAAGGCACCAGCCACCGCTTCGTGCGCGACGTGGCCCCGGGCGAGGCCCTGTTCATCGACCTCGACGGCGTGGTCCATGCCGAGCAGTGCGCCGACAACCCGGTGCTCAACCCCTGCATGTTCGAGTACGTTTACCTGGCCCGTCCTGACTCGGTCATGGACGGTGTGTCGGTCTACCAGGCCCGCCTGGAAATGGGCGAGACCCTGGCCCAGCGCGTCATCTCGACCATGCCGCCGTCCGAGATCGACGTCGTCATCCCCATCCCCGAATCCAGCCGGCCGTCGGCCATGCAGCTGGCGCAGCGCCTGGGCAAGCCCTACCGCGAAGGCTTCGTGAAGAACCGCTACGTCGGCCGCACCTTCATCATGCCCGGCCAGAGCGCCCGCAAGAAGTCCGTGCGCCAGAAGCTCAACGCCATCGGCCTGGAGTTCAAGGGCCGCAACGTGCTGCTGGTCGATGACTCCATCGTGCGCGGCACCACGTCCAAGGAAATCGTGCAGATGGCCCGCGAGGCCGGTGCCAACAAGGTCTACCTGGCCTCGGCCGCCCCGCCGGTGCGCTTCCCCAACGTGTACGGCATCGACATGCCCACCAAGGCCGAGCTGGTGGCCCACGGCCGCACGCTGGAAGACATCCGCAAGATCATCGGCTGCGACGCCCTGATCTACCAGGACGTGGACGCGATGAAGCAAGTGGTGCGCAAGCTCAACCCGGCCATCCAGGGCTTCGAGGCCTCGTGCTTCGATGGCGTCTACATCACGGGCGACGTGAGCGCGGCCGATTTCGCCGCCATCGAGTCGCAGCGCCTGACCCAGACCGACGAAGAAGCCGCTTCCAACTCGCGCCTGGCTTTGCAGAACAAGCCGGACTGAACCCAGGCCTGTTTCCCGACCCGACAGGAGGGCCGCCATGGCCGACACCGACAAGAAAAAACTGCCGCGCAAGGACCTGCCGCCAGATGCCCGCATCGAGACGCTGGCCGTGCGCGAAGGCCTGCCCGCCACGCAGTGGGGTGAGAACTCCGAAGCGCTGTTCCTGACCAGCAGCTTCAACCACCCCGACGCGGCCACGGCCGCCGCCCGCTTCGCCAACGAGGAAGAAGCCTTCGTTTACTCGCGCTTCACCAACCCGACGACCATGATGTTCGAGCGTCGGCTGGCGGCGCTCGAAGGCACCGAGGCGGCGATTGCCACGGCCAGCGGCATGAGCGCCATCCTGCTGCTGGTGATGGGCCTGCTGAAGTCGGGCGACCACGTCGTGTGCTCGCACAGCGTGTTCGGCTCGACCATCTCGCTGCTGGCCAACCAGTTCGGCAAGTTCGGCGTGCAGACCACCTTCGTGTCGCAGACCGATGTGCAGCAGTGGCGCGACGCCATGCAGCCCAACACCAAGCTGCTGTTCGCGGAAACGCCCAGCAACCCGCTGACCGAGGTCTGCGACATCGCCGCGCTGGCCGAGATCGCCCACGCCGGCGGCGCCTTGTTGGCCGTGGACAACTGCTTCTGCACACCGGCGCTGCAAAAGCCCGTGGAGATGGGCGCCGACCTCATCGTGCATTCGGGCACCAAGTACCTCGACGGGCAGGGCCGTGTGCTGGCCGGTGCCGTCTGCGGCCCGGACGCGATCGTCAACGGCCCGCTGATGGCCACGCTGCGCGGTGCGGGCATGGCCTTGTCGCCCTTCAACGCCTGGGTCGTGCTCAAGGGCCTGGAGACGCTGTCCATCCGCATGGCCGCGCAAAGCGCCAACGCGCTCAAGCTGGCGCAATGGCTGGAGTTGCAGCCGCAGGTGGATCAGGTCTTCTACCCCGGCCTGCCCAGCCACCCGCAGCACGCCTTGGCCATGAAGCAGCAAAACGGCTGCGGTGGCGCGGTGGTGTCCTTCACCACGAAGCCGGCGCATGGCCCTGTCACCGTGCCGGGCCCGGCCACGCTGAGCGAGGACGCGATGCGCCTGCGCCAGGCCGCCTTCCATGTGATCGACCACACCCGCTTGTGCTCCATCACGTCCAACCTGGGCGACACCAAAACCCTCATCACGCACCCGTCGAGCACCTCGCACGGCCGCTTGACCGAAGACCAGCGCCTGGCCGCCGGCATCACGCAGGGCATGGTCCGCGTGGCCGTGGGCCTGGAGCACATCGACGACCTCACGGCCGACCTGGCCCGCGGCCTCGACACCCTGAACGCTTGAAGATCGCCTGAAGACACCATGACGCCAGTCCGCACCCGCTTTGCCCCGTCGCCCACCGGCTTCATCCACCTGGGCAACATCCGCTCGGCCCTGTACCCCTGGGCCTTTGCGCGCGCCAACAACGGCGTGTTCATCCTGCGCATCGAAGACACCGACGAGGAGCGTTCTTCGCAAGAAGCCGTCGATGTGATCCTTGAAAGCATGCAGTGGCTGGGCCTGAACCATGACGAAGGCCCGTTCTACCAAATGCAGCGCATCGACCGCTACAAGCAGGTCGTGCAGGAGATGCTGGACAAGGGCCTGATCTACCCCTGCTACATGAGCTCGGCCGAACTCGACGCCCTGCGCGAGCGCCAGATGGCAGCGAAGGAAAAGCCCCGCTACGACGGCACCTGGCGCCCCGAGGCTGGCAAGACCCTGCCGCCCGTGCCCGCGGGCGTCAAACCCGTGCTGCGCTTCAAGAACCCGCAAGGCGGCAGCGTCGTGTGGGAAGACAAGGTCAAGGGCCGCATCGAGATCAGCAACGACGAACTCGATGACCTGGTGATCGCCCGCCCGGCCGCCGAAGGCAGCGACAGCATCGTCGGCACGCCCACCTACAACTTCTGCGTTGTGGTCGACGACATGGACATGGGCATCACCCACGTCATCCGCGGCGACGACCACGTCAACAACACCCCGCGTCAGATCAACATCCTGCGCGCCCTCGGCCAGGAGCCGCCCGTTTACGCCCACCTGCCCACCGTGATGACCGAAACGGTGGACGAGCAGGGCGAGAAGCACGTCTCCAAGATGTCCAAGCGCCATGGCGCCAAGGCCGTCACGCAGTACCGCGACGAAGGCTACCTGGCCGACGCCATCGTCAACTACCTGGCCCGCCTGGGCTGGAGCCACGGCGACGACGAGATCTTCTCGCGCGCACAGTTCATCGAATGGTTCAACCTCGACCACCTGGGCAGGAGCGCCAGCCAGTTCGACGAGGCCAAGCTGCGCTGGGTGGCCCAGCAGCACATGAAGACGGCCGATGACGCCTTGTTGGCCGGCCTGGTGCGCGCGCAGTTCACCCGGCGTGGTGTCACCTTGCCCGCCTCGCTGCAGGCAGGTGAGGGCGATGCCAAGCTGGTGGCCATGTGTGCGCTCTACAAGGACCGCTGCGCGACCACCGTGGATCTGGCCGATTGGCTGACCATGTACGTGGCCGATGTCACCCCGCCGGCCGAGGAACTGGCCGCACAGCTCACCGAGGCCGTCAAGCCCGCCGTGGCCGCCCTGGCCGAGCGCCTGACGACCGCCACCTGGGACAAGGCCGGCATCGCCCAGGCCCTGAAAGACACGCTGGGTGAGCATGGTTTGAAGATGCCGCAACTGGCCATCCCTGTGCGCCTGCTGGTGTGTGGCCGCGCGCAAACGCCGTCGGTGGACGCGGCCCTGGCCTTGTTCGAGCGTGATGCCGTTGTGCAACGTTTGCGCCGCGCCTGACATCCGCTTGTCAGACACGCAAAAACCGGTATATACTCTTGGTCTCGCTTGAACGACGCTTTGTTTGAGAACAAAGCAGCCGGGCAAACCGAAAAGCAAACAGCAAGTCAGCGAAAGTTGATGTGCGCTTGACGGGGGTATAGCTCAGCTGGGAGAGCGCTTGCATGGCATGCAAGAGGTCAGCGGTTCGATCCCGCTTACCTCCACCAGCAACTCAGGTTGCGCGGTGAACCGGTTGCGGTTGGGCCAAGTAGAGCGTCGAGCAAGTTGCATGAAGGATTGAGTCCCCTTCGTCTAGAGGCCTAGGACACCACCCTTTCACGGTGATTACAGGGGTTCGAATCCCCTAGGGGACGCCAAGTTTTGACGGCGCTTGTGCTGCGAAAGCAGTGAAAGTCGTCAGCCACGCGGAGTGGTAGTTCAGTTGGTTAGAATACCGGCCTGTCACGCCGGGGGTCGCGGGTTCGAGTCCCGTCCACTCCGCCAAAAATGCAAAGCCCCGATGGTTCGCCATCGGGGCTTTTTGCATGCCGTCACAGCCCTGCAGCGTGACCTTCCGTGGCCGCGTTGCGTCGGCCGAACATCGCCCAGCTCTCGATCACCATCACGACCTCGTCGCGCTGGTTGATGGCTTCCCAGCGCGACTGCACCAGGCCGACGTGCGCTTTGCTCTTCATCGGGCGTGTGCCCAGGATGGTCATGCGTGCACGGATCTCGTCGCCCACCATCACCGGCTTGAGCCACTTCAGGCTGTCCAGCCCTGGCGAGCCCAGGCTGCTGGAGTCCAGCAGGAAGCCGTCGCACATCAGCCGCATCACCATGCCGGCCGTGTGCCAGCCGCTGGCCGCCAGCCCGCCGAACAGCGAGGCCTTGCCCGCCTCCTCGCTCAGGTGAAAGGGTTGCGGGTCGAAATCGGTGGCGAAGCGGATGACCTCGTCGCGCTCGACGCGCTTGGGGCCGAAGGTCAGGCTCAGGCCCTCGTGGAAATCTTCCCAATGCCAGCGGACATCGGGTTTGGCGGCTTTTGAGGGTTCGGATGGCATGGGAACTCCGCGGTCAGGTGTGGGTGGTGGCGGACAAAGCGGGTGTGGGCGGCAAGGCAGGCCGGCGGTTCGACAGCCAGGTGCCCCAGGCGATGATGCCCGTGCTGAACAGCATGGTGGGCGTGATGGCCTCGCCCAGCCACAAGGCGCCCCACAGCATGCCGAACACGGGGATCAGGAAGGTGACGGTCAGCGCGCGGCTGGGCCCGATGCGCTGGATCAGCCGGAAGAACATCACATAGGCCAGGGCGGTGCACAGAACGCCGAGCCCAGCCAGCGAGACCCAGGCGGCCAGGGGCACATCGGCCCACAGCGCGGGGGCTGCGCCTTGACCGAGGCCGGCATGTGCCATCGGCATCGGCCCTGCCCACAAAGCGGGTGCCAGCAGGCACACACCACCCCAGCCCATGGTGCCGGCGCTGATGGCCATGGGGCTCATGCCAGGCAGGAAGCGTTGGTTGAAGTGCACCGACATGGCGTACATCAGCGTGCCGGCCATCAGCAGGGCGCAGGCGAGCAAGGTTTCGTGCCACTGGCCCTTGGGCATGACCGAGGACGCATCGGCGCTCAGCAGGGTCACACCGGCCATGCCGACCAGCAGGCCCAGCATGCGGGCGCGCCCCAGCTTTTCGCCGGCCCAGGCCCAGCCGACCAAGGCGCCCCACATGGGCGTGGCGGCGTTCAGGATGGACATCAATCCAGCGGGCAGCGTTTGCGCGGCGCGGCTCAGGGCCAGGAAGGGCAGCACGCAGGACAGCAGCGAGGATGCCGCCAACGGCCACATGGCCAGGCGCATGGCGCGCCCTTGTCCTGCCTGCCAGGCCAGCGGCAGCAGCAAGGCCGTGGCGAGGCCGACGCGACCGGCGGCCACCGCCAAGGGGCCCAGGGCAGGAGACGCCACCCTCAAGAAGAGGAAGGACGCCCCCCAGATGGCGGCCAGCGCGATCATGGCCAGCAGGTCTTTGGGATTCATGTGAAAACCATCATAGCTGGCGGCCCCCACACCCGCAGACCGAGGGGCTTGCGCGGCACGAACTGTCATCTGGGCATCTCTACAATCGCAGGCTGTCATCCCATGGACGCTGCGGGCCTTGCCTGCGGAGCGATGTGGTGTTGGCACACACGACGTTTCACCCAGCAAAGGACCACCATGCAAGTCGCCGCTTCCATCTTCAAGGCCTATGACATCCGGGGCATCGTCGGGCAGACCTTGAACGAAGCCGTCGCCGAGCACCTGGGCCGGGCCTTTGGCACCGAGGCGCTCAAGCTGGGCGAGAAGGCCGTGGCCATCGGCCGCGACGGTCGCATCTCCGGGCCTTCGCTGAGCGGCGCCCTGATCCGTGGCCTGCGTGCCACTGGCATCGACGTGATCGACCTGGGCGCCGTCACCACGCCCATGCTGTATTACGTGGCCGCCACCCGCGGCGATGTCGGTTGCCACAGCGGCATCCAGGTCACGGGCAGCCACAACCCCAAGGACTACAACGGCTTCAAGATGGTGCTGGCCGGCCGCGCCATCTACGGCGACGACATCCAGGGCCTGCGCCAGCGCATCGAAGCCGAGGACTACACCCAAGGCAACGGCGGCCTGACCGAGCTGAACGTGCTGGCCGAGTACACCCAGCGCATCGTCGGTGACTGCAAGCTGGCCCGCCCGCTGAAGATCGTGGTGGACTCGGGCAACGGCATCCCTGGTGCTTCGGCCCCTGGCATCCTGCGCGCGCTGGGCTGCGAGGTCACGGAGTTGTTTTCCGAGGTCGATGGCGACTTCCCCAACCACCACCCGGACCCCTCCAAGCCCGAGAACCTGGTCGACCTGATCGCGGCTGTGAAGGCGCAGGGCGCCGACCTGGGCCTGGCCTTCGACGGCGACGGCGACCGCCTGGGCGTGGTCACCAAGGAAGGCCACAACATCTTCCCGGACCGCCAGATCATGCTGTTCGCCAAGGACGTGCTCTCGCGCGTGCCGGGTGCGTCCATCATCTTCGACGTCAAGTGCAGCCAGCGCCTGGCCGTGGCCATCCGCGAAGCCGGCGGCGTGCCGGTGATGTACAAGACTGGCCATTCGCTGGTGAAGGCCAAGCTCAAGGAAATGCAATCGCCTTTCGCGGGCGAGATGAGCGGCCACATCTTCTTCGGTGAGCGCTGGTACGGCTTCGACGACGCGACCTACACGGCGGCCCGCCTGCTGGAGATCCTGTCCAAGGTGGCCGACCCCAGCGATGTGCTCAATGCGCTGCCCACCAGCCACAGCACGCCCGAGCTGAACGTGCCTTGTGCCGAGGGCGAGCACCACGCCGTCGTCGAAAAACTGCGCCAGACGGCCACCTTCGAAGGCGCCGAGATGACGACCATCGACGGCCTGCGCGCGGACTACCCCGATGGCTTCGGCCTGGTGCGCGCCTCCAACACCACGCCGGTGCTGGTGCTGCGCTTCGAGGGCCAGACGCCCGAAGCGCTGGAGCGCATCCGCGCGCACTTCATGGCCGCGATCCTGGCGGTCAAGCCAGACGCGCATGTGGGCGCCTCGGCGCACTGAGCGTTCGCGGTTCGCGCGGCTGGCAGGTCCGGCCTCGGCTACGATCGCGGGCTTGAAACCGCATCACCTCCCTTTGGCCGACGCTGCTGTCGCTTTTGATGTCAAGGCCTGGCTCGCCCGCCAGGCTTACACCCTCGTCTTGCGACTGGGCACGCCCATCTACCTGTGGCGGGTCTGGTCGCGCGGCCGCGAAGAGCCGGACTACCGTGCACGCTGGCCTGAGCGCCTGGGCTTTTACCCAGGCAGCGCGGGCCCGGCGAGCGACCGAGGTCAACGCGGCGCTTGGGTCTGGGTGCATGCGGTGTCGCTGGGCGAGGCCCGTGCGGCCGCGCCGCTGATCGCCGCCTTGCGCGCGCAGCAGCCGGATTTGCGTCTGCTGCTGACCCACACCACCGCCACGGGCCGCGAGGCTGGCCGTGCCTTGCTGTTGCCGGGCGATGTGCAAACCTGGTTGCCTTACGACACCCCGGGCGCTGTGTGCCGCTTCCTGCGCCATTTCCAACCCAGCGTGGGCGTGCTGATGGAAACCGAGGTCTGGCCCAACCTGCAGCATGAGGCGCGCCGTGCCGGGGTGCCGATGGTGCTGGCCAACGCCCGACTGAGCCCCAAAAGCCTGCGGCAAGGGCAGCGTTTCGCCGCCTTGTTGCGTCCGGCGGCCCAGGTGTTGAGCGTGACCTTGGCCCAGACGGAGAGCGATGCCGAGCGCCTGCGGGCCATGGGAGCCGACCCCGTGCATGTCTGCGGCAACCTCAAGTTCGACATGACGCCATCCCCCGACCTGCTGGCGCAGGGGCGGCGTTGGCGGGGCGCCGATGCCCGTCCCTTGTGCCTGGCCGCCAGCACGCGAGAGGGGGAGGAGTCCGGCCTGCTCGACGCGTGGATGGCTGCGGGGCCGGCTATGGCGAGCCCCAGGCCCCGGTTGCTGATCGTGCCGCGTCACCCGCAGCGCTTTGACGAGGTGGCGGCGCTGGTGGCACAGCGCGGGCTGAGCCTGTCGCGGCGCAGCGCCTGGCCCGACGGCCAGCCCGATGCGGCCGCCCTGCTCGCCGAGGTGTGGCTGGGCGACAGCATGGGCGAGATGCCGGCGTACTACGCCGCGGCCGCCGTGGCCTGGCTGGGGGGCAGCTTTGCACCGCTGGGTGGACAGAACCTGATCGAAGCCGCAGCCTGCGCTTGCCCGTTGATCATGGGGCCTTCGACGTACAATTTCGCCGAAGTTGCTGAACTCAGTTTGGCCGCAGGCGCGGCTGTCCGTGTGGCCGATTGGCCAGAGGCGGTGCGAACGGCGTTGGGCTGGTTGGTGCAAGGCACGCCAACCGTGCAGGCATCGGCCCTTGCATTTGCGCGCCAGCACCAAGGAGCGTCGGAACGCATGGCAAGCGACATCCGCCAGATCACGTTGTCCCCATGATCAGGGGGTAACAATCTGCAACAGATTTGTGTATCGTTTGGACATTGAAAACGCAGTGAGGTTGTCATGAAAAACGCGGTTCGGCTTGGTTCCATTGGTGCAGTTCTGGCCTTGGCTTGCTCGGGTGCTTTCGCGCTTGAAGCCAATCTTGGTGCCCTGAGCACGTCGGACACCACCTTCGGCAACACGTTTTATGCTGCCACGCCTGGTTTCACCGACTACTACACGTTCAGCATCGGTGGCGGCGGCACGGTGTCTGGCACGACCACGGATGGCTCTCTTCTGAACGCCCTGCTGTCCTTCGACAAGGATGTGGTGCTTACCTCGCTGCTCCTGGGCAACACGAGCTTCGACTCCCTGAGTGGTTACGACCTGAGCATCCCCTACAACGGCACCACCAACACGTTCAGCTTTTCTGGCCTGAGCGCGGGTACCTACAAGTTGGCTGTGACTGGCTACGTGACGCTCGGTGACAGCCGGTCGGCCTCTTACGCTGGTACCATCCGCACGACCGCTTCGGTGGCGTCGCCGGCGCCTGAGCCTGCTGACTTGGCCTTGACCGTCATGGGTCTGGCAGGCGTGGGCTTGCTGTTGGGTCGCAGCCGCAAGGCCGCCTGAGCAGGCTGACTCCACCAACAGTGGCCCTTCGGGGCCCTGACAAGCGGGTGACCCCGTTTGTGCCATCACGGACCTTCGGGTCCGTTTTTTTTGGGCTTCGCACATGGATGGTGCCCCTCGACAGGAGTTGGATTTGAACAAGACTTGGGTGTGTTGGGTGGTTGGACTGGCCTTGCTGGGTGGTTGCAACAAGAAGGATGCGGCGCCTGCGGCAGGCGAGTCCCAGGTGGCGGCGCAAGTCAATGAAGGTGAAATCTCGGTCCATCAGGTTGAGGCTTTGCTGCAACTGCAGCCTTCGCTGGGTGCCAGATTTGGCGAGCAGGCTTCTGCCCGGGCGCTGGACAGCTTGATCGAGCAGGAGTTGGCTGCTCAGGCCGCTGTGCAGGCTGGTTTGGACCACAACCCCAAGACCTTGCAGGCCCTGGCCTTGGCCCGCCGCGAGGTGCTGGCACGTGCCTACCAGGATCAGCTTGCCGAGAAGGCGTCGCTGCCAGACACCGGCGCTGTGGAGCGCTACTACGACGAGCACCCGGAGTTGTTCTCGCAGCGCCGTCAGTACCTGCTGGAGGAGACTGTCGCCCAGGTTCCTGGCACCGAGGTGGATGCCTGGTTGCGCAAAGTCGAATCGACCAGCAGCGTGGAAGAGTTGCAGTCTTGGCTGACGCAACAGAAAGTGCCCCGCAAGAGCCGACGCTTCGCGCAGTGGGCCGAGGGGTTGCCGCTGGAGTTGTTGCCCCGTCTGGCCAAGCTCAAGCCTGGCCAGTCCATGGCTGTGCGCAGGCCTGAGAGTGTTTACGTGCTGACGGTGATCAAAACAGAAGAGGCACCCGTGCTGCTGGGCCAGGCCACGCCGGCCATCCAGACCGTGTTGGCTGGGCAGCGTCGCCAGGAAGCGGTGCGCGAGGGCATGACCCGGATGCGGGAGCAAGCCAAGATCAACCGATTCATGCCGCAAGCTGCTGCAAGCGCTTCGGCGACCGACCTCGCCAGCGCACCGCAACCGGCGGCCAGCCACTGAGCGCTGCATGTACCTGGCGCGGCGGTGCATGGCCGCGCTGAACTCGGAGTTCTGCTGGTGTCACTGTCTGCGCTTTTGCCCCTGGCCTGGTTGAGCCTGGCCATCCCCAGCCTGTGGGACTGGTTGTTCGGCACCTGGACGGCCTACAGCCAAGGCCACGAACTGCTGTTGCTGAGCGTGGCCGGGTGGCTGGTATGGCGCCAGCGTGACGCCACGTCTGCGGGGCGGCCTGTGCGCCTGGGCGCCATTTTCTGGCTGGCCTGGGGGCTGTGCTTGCTGGGCTATGTGCTGGGGCGCTCGCAGGAGTTCATCCGCATCGAGTTGCTGTCCCTGTGGTTGTCGGCCTTGCTGGTGATGTGGGCGGCGCGCGGCTGGCAGGGCCTGCGTCGCACCTGGTTTGCCTGGCTGTTCTGCCTGTTTGCCATGCCGCTGCCTTTTTCGCTGGTGCTGGCGCTGACGGCGCCGCTCAAGGAGGCGGTGTCCATGGTGGCCACCTTCGTTCTGTCCGGGGTGGGTTACCCGGTGGGACGCAGTGGCGTCGTCATCACAGTGGGGCAGTACCAATTGCTGGTGGCCGAGGCCTGTGCCGGGCTGCACTCCATGTTCATCCTGGAGGCCATGGGCCTGCTGTACAGCCACCTGGCGCAGCACACCTCGTGGTGGCGCAACGGGCTGCTGGCCGTGCTGGCCGTGCCTGTGTCCTTCCTGGCCAATGTCGTGCGGGTGATGATCCTGGTGGTCGTGACCCACCATTTCGGCGATGCGGCGGGGCAGGGCTTTGTCCACAACTTTGCCGGCCTGGTGCTGTTCGCCGTCGCGCTGGTGCTGATGGCTTGCGCTGACGCGCTGCTGGGCCTGGTCTGGCCTGACAGGCGCGTGCCTGCGGACGCAGCGGTCGTTCCGCCAGCCAAGGTCGTGGGGCCGACATCACTCAGCGAACCCACGGCACGGCGTGGCCTGGGGCTGGCCGCCTGCATCGTTGTGGCTGCGTTGGCCAGTCTCTGGCTGCGGCCTGGGGTCTCGGCCGAAGCCGAGGCCCGTGCCCGGGTGCCGCTGGAAGCCTTGTTCCCGAAAGAAATCCCGACCCAGGTGAACGGGCCCTCTGGCGTGCAACGCAGCGCCTGGCGACTGGACCCAGTGGCCTCTGGCATGGTGCGGCCTGCTTTCGAGGCGGCGCGGCGCTTCCAGATGTACGACCAGGTGCTGGAGCGCACCTACGTCCACCCGAGTGGCCAGCGGGTGATGCTGTCGGTGGCCTATGGGCGTCAGCAGTCGGTGGGTTTGCAGATGCACCGTCCGGAGGTCTGCTACCGGGCCGGGGGGTTCCGCGTCAGCGATGTCACGCCGGGCACCTTGGCATTGCCAGGCGTGGCGGCCCCGCTCAGCCTGCCTGTGGTCCGCCTGGTGGCGGCCTTGCCCGAGCGCCCCGAACCCATCACTTACTGGCGCTTGCTGGGCGATGAGCCTGTGGGCGATGAGTCCAGCCTCAAGGCGACCCAACTCATCGCAGGGTTGGGTCGACGCGGCTTGGCCGATGGCCTGTTGGTGCGCATCTCCACCATCGACGCCAACGCGGATGCGGGTTGGCGGTGGCAGGAAGCGTTCGCGCGTGACCTGGCCACGGCTTTGTCGCCGCAGCAGCGTTTGCGTGTGCTGGGTGCGCGGCCCGAGGATGCGCCAGGGTCTTGACCCCGGTGGTTGAGCCCGAAGGCCAGGGTCAGGCCAGCAGGTCCTGCCACTCGGGGTGGCGCCGCATGTACACCTGCACATAGCTGCACAGCGGCTGCACCCGGTGGCCTTGCGCACGGGCCCACCCGAGGGCATGTGCGACCAGCGCGGCGGCGATGCCGCGACCTTCCAGGGCCCGTGGCACACCGGTGTGGGTGATGCGCATGAGCTGCCCGTCGAGCTGGTAGTCGAGTTCGCAGCGCAGGCCTTCGACCGTGGTTTCGAAGCGCCCGATGCTGGCTTGATGCGCGATGAGCAGGGGCGTGGCAGGCGTCGGCATGGCGTTCATGGGCTTGGCAGAGGTCCGCATGTCCTTCAGTGTGCCTCAGACCACCCCGAGGGCGCCCAGCACCGCACCTGCCAGCACCAGCCAGATCAAGCGGATGCGGGTGCGCCAGACCAGCAAGGCCACGGCCACCGCCAGGGCCCAGGCCCGCGGTTGGCCGTCAAGCGGTGGCATGAGGTGCCAGCCCGTGGCCAGCAGCAAACCCACGGTGACGGGGGTCATGCCGGCTTGGAAGGCGCGCACACCCAGCCAGTGACGCCGCACCGACACCCAGCGCGACACCGCCAGCGCCAGTGTCGTCGAGGGCAGCATGATGCTCACCATGCTGACCACCGCGCCACCCAGGCCGCCCGCGTACCAGCCCATCAAGGCCACGAACAGCACGTTCGGTCCGGGCGCGGCCTGTGCCAAGGCGATGGCACCGGTGAAGTCGGCATCGCTGAGCAAGGCGCTGTCTTGCACCAGACGGCGGTGCATGTCGGGCACGAGGGTGATGGCACCGCCGATCGACATCAGCGACAAGGCGAGGAAGTGCCCGAACAGGGTCCACCAGACCTCTGGCGACCAGGACCAGACCGGCACGCTCATGCCTGCGGCCCTTGCGCCTGCCGCGCGGCCTGGCGCTTGAGCAGGGCGTAACTCACCAGGCAGGCGCCGCCGCCCAGGCTCAGCAGCACCTGGACCAACGGCCAATGCCAGTGCACGACGAGTGCCAGTGCCAGCGCGGCCAGGCCCAGGCAGGCGGGCCAGCCCAGTTCGTGCTCACGCAGCGGTGCCGACAGCTTGAGCACCGTGCCGATGATCTGGCCCGCCGCAACCGCTGCGATGCCGCCCAGCGCGCCACGGATCAGTCCTTGCGCGTGGGGCAGGCTGCTGGCCTCGCCCAGGCCCCAGGCGAGCAGCAGCATCAAGGCCATGGGCGCCAGGATCATGCCGGCCAGGGCGGTGAGGGCACCGCGCCAACCGAAGAAGCGGTCGCCGATCATCAGCGACAGGTTGCAGACGTTGGGGCCGGGCAGCACTTGGGCCGAGGCGAGCATGTCCACGAACTCGCGCGCGTCCAGCCAGCGGCGGCGCTCGCACAGCTCGCGCTGCGCCACGGCGATCACGCCGCCAAAGCCCTGCAAGGCCAGCAAGGTGAAGGCGATGAACAGCTCGCGCAGGGAGGCCGGGCGGGCCAGCGCTGGCGTGTCAGCCATACACGGCCACGACCTGGTAGCCCAGCGCGGCGAGCTGACCGTCGGGTGTCCACAGCGTGGTCTTTTCGTTGACGTAGCCGTCGCCGGTGGCCAGGGCGTCTTTGTCCATGCGCCAGAACGCGGTGGTGGCGTCCAGCTCGACCGGGCGCAACTCCAGGGCCCAGGACACCGACGAGGCCGGTGCGAAGCCGTTGAGCTGGGCCAGGGCGGGGGTCGGGCCGGCGTCGGCCAGCAGCACCGATTGCAGCTCGTTGTCGATGCCTTCAGGTGCGCGCAGGCGCACGTGGGTGCGGCTGTGCCATTCCTGCGAGCCGGTGAAGGGCATGCCGCCTTCGGCCTGGCGGAACTCCAGGTGCTGCGTGAAGGCGGGCGTGATGCCCGGCACGAAGGGCCACAGGAAGGCGCTGTCGGGGTCCTTGGCCACGGGGTGGTGGTCCGGGCGCAGGTGGGGCAGGGTGGACGTGCGCGCCGCGCCGAACACGCCGAGCAGCACGCCGCCGACCTGTTCGACGCCGGCCTCATCGGCCTGCAGCACGCGCGCTTGCACCTGGCGGATGTTCTTGCCCTGGCGCAGCAGCACGACCTCGATGTCGAAGGTGCCGGGGCTGACCGGGCCGACGAAGTTGGTCTGCAGGGCGCGCAGGGGCCAGTCGCTGCCGCACACGTCGCGCATGGCCTGCACGGCCAGGGCGGACAGCACCCCGCCGAAGGTCGTGCGGCCCTGTTGCCAGTCCGGGCTGACGTGGAAGCGAACGCGTTGCTGCGGTCCGGCGTCGATGCGTTCGCGGCGGGACAGCAACTCGGCCAGGGTGGCGGTCGGGCTTGTGGCCTCGGCGGAGGTGGGGGCGAACAGGTTCATGGCAGGCACGTCGTGTGGGGGTGAAGCATTATCGAACGATCGTGCTTTTTTATGTGCGCCGCCCGTTGACGTCATTTTGACCCCGCTGACGGCAGGGCCGGCTCAGTGGCGCGTCAGCATCTGGGAGATTTGGGCGGCGGGCACGGGCCGGCTGTACAGGTAGCCCTGAGCCACATCGCAGCCCAGGCTGCAGAGGAAGGCCTCCTGGTCGGGCATTTCCACGCCCTCGGCGACCACGTGCAGGCGCAGGCCGTGCGCCATCGAGATCATGGTGCTGACGAGCTGGCTGTCGTTGTCGTTGCTGGGCAGGTCCTGCACGAAGCTGCGGTCGATTTTCAGCTGCTGCACGGGGAAGCGCTTGAGGTAGGCCAGCGAGGAATAGCCGGTGCCGAAGTCGTCGATGGTCAGGAAGACGCCGAGTTGGTGCAGGTGCTGCAGGAACTGCTCGGCACCCATGCCGGACTCCATCAGGCCACCTTCGGTGATTTCGATTTCCAGGTACTGCGGCGGCAGGCCGGTGCGCACGAGGATTTCCGCCAGGCGCTCGACCACGCCGCCACGGCGGATCTCGCTGGGCGAGAGGTTGATGGCCACGCGGCCGAAGTCCAGGCCGGCGTCCAGCCAGGCGCGGCCTTGGCGGCAGGCCTCTTCGATGACCCACTCGCTCAGCGAGGTGATCATGCCGGTGTCTTCCATCACGGGGATGAACTGGTTGGGGCTGAGCGTGACCGACCCGCTGTGCGTGCCCGCCGTGTGCTGCCCCGCCGTGTTCAGGCGCACCAGGGCTTCGAGGGCGATGACCTTGCGGTCCGACAGGCGCACCATGGGCTGGTAGTGCAGCGTGAACTCGCTGTGCTCGACTGCGCGGCGCAGCAGGGTCTCCATCTGCAGGCGCAGGGTGGCCTCGGCGGTGAAGGCTTGGGTGTAGAAACTGAAATTGTTGCGCCCGCGTCGCTTGGATTCGTACATGGCCGCGTCGGCGTTGCGCACGAGCTCGGACTCGTCCTGGCCATCGTCGGGGTACATGCTGATGCCGATGGAGGCGCGCACATAGACCTGCTGGCCGCCGTCCAGCGTGAAGGGCTGGTTGAGCGTTTCCAGGATGGCGGTGGCCACGTGCGCCGCCTGCTGCGGGTGGCGCAGGTGTTCGAGCACGAGCACGAACTCGTCACCGGCCAGGCGGCCCAGGGTGTCTTCCTCGCGCACGCGCTGGCGCAGGCGCTGGGCGACCTGCTTGAGCAGGCTGTCGCCCGCGGCGTGGCCCAGACCGTCGTTGACGGTCTTGAAGTTGTCCAGGTCGATGAAAACGACGCCAACCTGGGTGTGGTGGCGCTGCGCCAGGTTGATGGCGTGGGCCAGGCGCTGGCGGATGAGCACGCGGTTGGGCAGCTCGGTCAGGGGGTCGTAGTGGGCCATGCGGGCCAGGCGCTCTTCGGTCTGCTTGAGCTGGGTGATGTCGGTGAACACGCCCACGAAGTGGCTGGGTTCGCCCTGTGTGCTGTGCACGGCCGCCACCGACAGCTTGGTCATGAACGGATCGCCATTGCGGTGGCGGAACCAGACCTCGCCTTGCCAGCTGCCGTAGCTCAGCAGGTGTTCTCGCAATTGGGCGACGAACTCGTCCGGTGCGTCGGTCATCAGGAACTCGGGTGAGCGGCCGATGACCTCGTGCTCTTCGTAGCCGGTCAGGGCGGTGAAGGCCGGGTTGATGGACACCAGCACCCTGTCGCTGTCGAGCACCATCATGCCGTCGCGGGTGCTTTCCAGCGCGGCCGCATGCAGGCGGATGCGCTCCTCGGCCTGGTCGCGCAGGGCCTCGCGGTGCAGGTTGGTGACGGCAAACGACAGGTCGCTGGAGAGGTCCTCGAAGAGGCCGAGCTCGTCGGCATCGGTGTCATCGACGCGGCGGCCCAGCAGCAGCAGGTGGCCGATGAGGGTTTGTTCGCGCCGCAGCGGCACGATCACGCAGCCCGGCGTGCCAGCGGCCACGGCCTCGTCCAGCCAGGCAGGGTGTGGGCCCTGTTGCGGCACGGCGCGTAGGTCGCGGGTGCGGAAGGTGAGGCCCTGGCGCAGGGCGGTGTCGAGGGCATGGTCGGCCTGAGGGACCTCGCTCAGCGCGAAGCTCAGGCTGGGGCGCAGCGGGCGCTCGTCACCGGCCTCGGCGACACAGTGCAGCGCGCCAGGGGTGTGGGCGTCGAACAGGGCCACCCAGGCCTTGCGGAACTGGCCATGCCGAACGGCCACGCGGCACACCAGGTTCATCAGGGTGGCCTGGTCGTCCGAGCGCACGATGGCCTGGTTGACGTGGCTGAGGAAGTCGTACATCCGCGTCTTGCGGCGCAGGCGGCGTTCGGTCTGGCGGCGCCCGGTGATGTCCCAGATCATCCAGACGACCTGGTCGGTGTCGCCCACCGGCGCGCAGCGGCTGTCGAAGTGCCGCAGTTCCTGGTTGATGGTGACGTTGAAGGTGATGGCCTGGGTGCTGCGGCAGCCCAATGTCTGCTGGAGGACGCCCAGGAAGCGCTGGGCCATGTCGGGCGGGAAGAGGTCGCTGAGGCGGCGGCCGATGAGTTCGTGCGCCGGCCGGCCCAGCAGCGGCAGGTTGTTGCCGTAGATGTCGAGGTAGTGGCCTTCGGCGTCCATGCGGAAGGCGAGGTCGGGCAGGGCTTCGGCGAAGGCGCTCAGCTGGGCTTCGCGGGCTTTGACCTTGTCGATGGCCAGCTCGCGCTGGCGGTGGGCGCGCCCCATCAGCACCAGCAGCATCAGGGTGACGCAGCCCACCAGCGCCACGTTGAGGCGATCAAGGTGGTGCTGGTCGCGGGTGGCGCGCTCCAGCGCCTGTTCCCACTGTGTGCTGGTGGCGCTCAGGGCCTGGTCCATGGCGGCGATGGCATCGCGCATGCCGGCATCTTGAGGCGCGGTTTCGGCCTGGCGCAAAGCCGCGACCACCTGGGTTTGCAGCAGCGACAAGGGCGCTTTCACGGCCTCGGGCGCGTGCGGCTGCAAGGCCGCCAGGGCGTTGTGCGCACGCGTCAGGGGGGTGATCAGCGATGCGGGCTGGCCAGAGGCCGAAGGCTCGGGGGCCGAGCCCAGCAGCCATTGGGCCTGGCGCGCTTCGAAGCGGGCGGCCGAGAGGTGGGTGTCGAAGGCGTGGGCCTGCTGCTGCAAGCGGTTCCAGCCCAGGTGCGACCAAGCGATCAGGCCCATGCTGATGGCCGCCAGGGCGCCCACCGACAGCGCCAAGGGGCCGAAGCGCCCCAGGGCGGGCATGGGCAAAGCCGCCACCGCCGCAGCTTGGGTCGCAGGAGTCTGACTGGGCGGGGAAGGGTGGGGCACTGCGCTCATGTCGCGTTGACGGCGTGGCTCGACGCGGATCCGACAGCTTAGGTGAAAACGCCGTCAGATCGGCGATGATGCCAAAGGACTCGCCCGCAACCACCCTTTTGGGTGGGCGGGTTGTCCCGCAGCTTCCACATCCAGAGATTTTGACGGCCGCCCCATGTCACAGACCGCCTCCACCGTGCCGATGTACGCCCCTGTTTTCCCCGCCCGTTCGGAGCACCACAGCGTGCGCGGCCCGCGTTACCACTTTCTGGTGTGGGGCGACCTCGCCAAGGCCACCGACGCCCAGCCGCTGCTGCTGATGGTGCACGGCTGGATGGACACGGCCGCGTCTTTCCAGTTCATGGTGGACGCCTTGCGGGCGCAGCCCGGCTGGGCCGAGCGCCCCATCGTTGCGCTGGACTGGCGCGGCTTTGGCCAGACCGAAACGCCGCCGGCCACCGACAGCTATTTCTTTGCCGACTACCTCGGTGACCTCGACGCCATCCTGGACCTGCTCTCGCCGGGTCGCCCGGTGGACCTGCTCGGCCACAGCATGGGCGGCAACGTCGTCATGCTCTACGCGGGCGTGCGCTCCGAGCGCATCCGCAAGCTCGTCAACCTCGAAGGCTTCGGCATGCCGGCGACCCAGCCGGGCGATGCGCCGCAGCGCTACATCAAGTGGCTCGACGAAATCCAGCAGCCGGTGCGCCTGAAGGATTACGACAGCCTGGACGCCGTCGCCAAGCGCTTGCAGACCACCAACCCGCTGCTGCGCGCCGAGTTCGCGCAATGGCTGGCCCAGCACTGGGCGCGCGAAGAAAACGGCCGCTGGGTCATCAACGCCGATCCGGCGCACAAGCGCCCGCAGCCCTTCCTCTACCGCGTGGAGGAGGTCAACGCCTTCCTGTCGCGCATCGGCTGCCCCGTGCTGTTCGTCGAAGGCGCACAAACGCTGTATTTCATGTTCTTTGACGGCAAATTCAGCCGCGAAGAGTTCCTGCAGCGCGTCGCCCTGGTGCCGGATTTCCGCCTGGAAACCATCGACCAGGCCGGCCACATGCTGCACCACGACCAGCCCGAGGCGCTGGCGGCCCACCTGGCGGGCTTCCTCACGACCTGATCGCCCCTGGGCGCCCGGTTTCATGTCACGCAGCGCCCCGGCCTCATGAGAAAATGAAGCCATTCGGGCCTTGGCATGACCTCGGCCCTTTCACACACCGACCCCGACACTTTCGCAGGCACCTCCATGGACATCGAACACATCAACGCCCTCGGCGCACAGATCTCTGACCTGACTCAGCGCACCGTTGAGCTCCGGAGGTATCTTTGACTGGGATGAAAAATCCCGCCGCCTGAGCGAAGTCAACGCCGAGCTCGAAGACCCCGCCGTCTGGAACGACCCCAAGCGCGCCCAGGAACTGGGCAAAGAGAAGAAGGCGTTGGAGAACGTCGTCCTGACCATCACCGAGCTGCAGACGGGCCTGGCCGACAACGCCGAGTTGTTCGAAATGTCCAAGGCCGACAGTGACTTCGATGGCATCGAGGCCATCGCCGCCGACGTGGCCACGCAAGCCGCCCGTGTGGGCGACCTGGAATTCCGCCGCATGTTCAACAAGCCGGCCGACCCGCTGCCCGCGTTCGTGGACATCCAGGCTGGCGCCGGTGGCACCGAGGCCTGCGACTGGGCCAACATGCTGCTGCGCCAGTACGTGCGCTACGCCGAGCGCAAGGGCTTCACGGCCACGGTGGAAGACATCACCGAAGGCGACACGGCCGGCATCAAGAGCGCCACCATCAAGGTCGATGGCGAGTACGCCTTTGGCCTGCTGCGCACCGAGACCGGCGTGCACCGCCTGGTGCGCAAGTCGCCGTTCGACTCGTCGGGCGGCCGCCACACCTCCTTCGCCTCGGTGTTCGTGTACCCGGAAATCGACGACTCGATCGAGATCGACATCAACCCGTCCGACGTGCGCACCGACACCTTCCGCGCGTCCGGCGCCGGCGGCCAGCACATCAACAAGACCGATTCGGCCGTGCGCCTGACCCACATCCCCACGGGCATCGTGGTGCAGTGCCAGGATGGCCGCTCGCAGCACAGCAACCGCGACGTGGCCTGGAAGCGCCTGCGTTCGCGCCTGTACGACCACGAGCTGCGCAAGCGCCAGGAAGAGCAGCAAAAGCTCGAAGACAGCAAGACCGACGTGGGCTGGGGCCACCAGATCCGCTCTTACGTGCTGGACAACAGCCGCATCAAGGACCTGCGCACCAACGTCGAAGTCTCGGCCACCCAGAAGGTGCTCGACGGCGACCTCGACCAGTTCATCGAAGCCAGCCTCAAGCAAGGCATCTGACACCTGTCAGCCACACGGATTCACCTCAAAAGGGACACCCCATGCGTGAAGGCAGCGCTCCGCTGATTCGCCGCGAAGACTATGCGGCGCCGGCGTTCTGGATCAAGACGGTCGATCTGACCTTCGATCTGGACCCGGCCAAGACCCTGGTCATCAACAAGATGACCGTGGCACCCAACCCGGCACAGCCCGGCGCACCCCTGCGCCTGGACGGTGAAGACATCAACCTCACGCGCGTGCTGGTCGATGGCGAGCCGGTCTCCTTCCGCACGGAGGGTGGCCAGCTGGTGCTGGAAAACCTGCCGCAGCAGTTGTTCAGCCTGGAGATCCGCAGCACCTGTGCGCCCGAGAAGAACACCCAGCTGTCGGGCCTGTACACCAGCAGCGGTGGCTTCTTCACGCAGTGCGAGGCCCTGGGCTTTCGCCGCATCACCTATTTCCTGGACCGCCCTGACGTCATGGCCACCTACAAGGTGACCTTGAAGGGCGACCAGCGCAAGTACCCCGTGCTGCTGTCCAACGGCAACCTGGTGCAAGAGGGCCAGCTGGAGGGTGGCAAACACTTCGCGGTGTGGGAAGACCCGCATCCGAAGCCTTGCTACCTGTTCGCCCTGGTGGCCGCCGACCTGGTGCGCCGCGAGCAGCGCATCCGCACCCGTGCCGGCAAGGACCACTTGCTGCAGATCTACGTGCGCGCCGGTGACCTCGACAAGACCGAGCACGCGATGAACTCGCTGATCGCGTCCATCGCCTGGGACGAAGCCCGCTTCGGCCTGAGCCTGGACCTGGAGCGTTTCATGGTCGTGGCCGTGAGCGACTTCAACATGGGCGCCATGGAGAACAAGGGGTTGAACATCTTCAACACCAAGTTCGTGCTGGCCAACCCGGCCACCGCCACCGACGTGGACTTCGGCAACGTCGAAAGCGTGGTCGCCCACGAGTACTTCCACAACTGGACTGGCAACCGCGTGACCTGTCGCGACTGGTTCCAGCTCTCGCTCAAGGAAGGCCTGACCGTTTTCCGCGACCAGCAGTTCAGCCAGGACATGGCCGGCAGCCCCAGCGCCCGTGCGGTCAAGCGCATCGAAGACGTGCGCACCCTGCGCCAGCTGCAGTTCCCTGAGGACGCGGGCCCGATGGCCCACCCGGTGCGCCCCGACAGCTACCTGGCCATCGACAATTTCTACACCGCCACCGTCTACGAGAAGGGTGCCGAGGTCGTGCGCATGATGCACACCCTGGTGGGCGATGCCGGCTTTGCCCAGGGCATGGCCCTGTACTTCGAACGCCACGACGGCCAGGCCGTGACCTGCGACGACTTCGCCCAGGCCGTGGCCGATGCCAACCCGGGCAGCGAGCTGGCACGTCGACTGGACGCATTCAAGCGTTGGTACGCCCAGGCAGGCACGCCGCGCGTGAAGGCCGATGGCGTGTACGACGCCGCCAACCAGATCTACACCCTGACCTTGTCGCAGAGCTGCGTGGCCACGCCCGGGCAGCCGGTGAAGGCCCCTGTCGTGATCCCCGTGGCCATGGGCCTGGTGACTGCCGATGGCCGTCACCTGAACCTGCACCTGGAAGGGCACCTCGACCCGATCGGCCACAACACCGTGCTGGTGCTGTCCGAGCCCGAACAGACCTTCACCTTTGTGCACGTGCCGGTCGAGCCAGTGCCTTCGCTGCTGCGCGGCTTCTCTGCGCCCGTGGTGCTGGAGGCCGAACTCAGCGACGACGCCCTGTTCACCCTGCTCAGCCACGACCAAGACCCCTTCAACCGCTGGGAAGCCGCCCAGAAGCTGTCGCTGCGCCGTTTGCTGGCCGCGGTGGCGGGCAGCGGCCACGTCGAGCTGGACGCCCGTTTCGTGGCGGCCCTGCGCGGTGTGCTGCGCCACGTCGAGCTGGACGCCGCCTTCAAGGAACTGGTGCTGACCCTGCCGAGCGAGGCCTACGTGGCCGAGCAGCTCGACCTGGTGGACCCGCAGCGCATCCACGCGGCCCGCGAAGGCATGCGCCTGCAGCTCGCCCATGCCCTGCATGAGGATTGGGCCTGGGCCTACGAGCAACACCATGAGCTGGGTGGCTACTCGCCCGACCCGGTGAGCACCGGCCGCCGCGCCCTGGCCAACCTGGCCCTGGGCATGCTGGTGCTGGATGGCAGCGTGCGCCACAACCCGGTCTGGACGGGCAAGGCCTTGCAGCGCTTCCAGGACGCCAACAACATGACCGACCGCCTGGGTGCGCTGTCTGCCCTGGTGAACGCGCATGCCGACCTGGCCGAGCAGGCCCTGGAGCGCTTCCACCAGCAGTTCCGTGGCGAGGCCCTGGTCATCGACAAGTGGTTCAGCCTGCAGGCCTTGGCGCCTGAAAAGGACGGCAAGGTCTTTGCCCGTGCCAAGGCCCTGATGCTGCACCCCGACTTCACCCTGCGCACGCCCAACCGGGCCCGCAGCCTGCTGATGGCGCTGTGCCAGAGCAACCCTGCAGCTTTCCACCGCACCGATGCCGCCGGCTACGTGTTCTGGGCCGACCGCGTCATCGAGATCGACGGCATCAACCCGCAACTGGCCGCCCGCCTGGCCCGCGCCATGGACCACTGGCGTCGCCTGGCCGAGCCTTACCGCACGGCCGCCCGCGAGGCCCTCAGCCGCGTGGCCGCGCGCACCGAGCTGTCGGACGACGTCCGCGAGATCGT
>Ga0209107_10000074_pt1 | contig 60067 bp, 47 predicted proteins | sample LakErihyJuly2011_2_FD_187460 | JGI IMG/M metagenome (GOLD analysis project Ga0209107, IMG submission 187460) | Freshwater microbial communities from dead zone in Lake Erie, Canada - CCB hypolimnion July 2011 (SPAdes) (version 2) | ecosystem: Environmental > Aquatic > Freshwater > Lentic >...
CACGAAGCCTTTACGGCCATGCGTGCTCGTGGTGCCAAAGTAACCGATATTGCCATTATTGTAATTGCGGCTGATGATAGTGTGATGCCTCAAACCAAAGAAGCTATTAACCACGCTCAAGCTGCTAACGTACCTATTGTATTTGCTTTTAGTAAAGTAGATAAACCTGGTGCCAATGCCGATAAAATTCGTGAACAATTATCAACCATGAATATTTTGGTAGAAGATTGGGGTGGTAAATATCAAAGTCAAGAAATTTCGGGTAAAACCGGCCTAGGTATTGATGCTTTATTAGAAAAAGTATTATTAGAAGCCGATTTATTAGAACTAAAAGCCAACGCAAACAAGCGGGCAACTGGAACTGTAATTGAAGCTGCTTTAGATAAGGGTCGTGGTATTGTAACCACAGTTTTAATACAAGCCGGAACATTAAAAGTGGGTGACCCTATTTTAGCGGGTTGCTTTAGCGGCCGTGTTAAAGCCTTAACAAATGAGCGTGGCCAAAAAGTAGAACAAGCCGGACCAAGTACCCCGGTACAAGTATTGGGTATGCAAGGTGCGCCAACTGCGGGCGATAAGTTTAACTCGATGGAAAGCGAAGTAGAAGCCCGTGAAATTGCCACCAAACGTATGCAATTGCAACGTGAGCAAGGCTTACGCAGCCAGAAACACATCACCTTAGATGAGATTGGCCGTCGTTTAGCCATTGGCAACTTTAAAGAATTGAACATTATTGTTAAGGGTGATGTGGATGGTTCTATCGAAGCCTTATCCGATTCATTATTAAAATTATCTACCGAAGAAATTCAGGTAAACATCATCCACAAATCGGTGGGTCAAATCTCCGAATCGGATGTATTGTTGGCTTCGGCTTCCGATGCCATTATTATTGGTTTCCAGGTACGACCGTCGCAAGGTGCACGTAAATTGGCCGAGCAAGAGCAAATAGACATCCGTTTATATTCTATTATTTACGATGCCATTAACGAAGTAAAAGCCGCCATGGAAGGCATGCTTGCCCCTGAGTTTGAAGAAAAAATTACCGCGAATGTTGAAATTCGTGAGGTATTCAAAATCAGCAAAGTGGGAACTATTGCCGGCTGTATGGTATTGGATGGTAAAATTACCCGTAACTCGAAAGTGCGTATTATTCGCGATGGCGTAGTAATTTATGCCGGTGAATTAGCTTCCTTGAAACGCTTTAAAGAAGATGTAAAAGAGGTGGCTACCAACTACGAGTGTGGATTAAACATTCAAAATTTTAACAACATTGAGGTAGGCGATATTGTAGAAGCCTACGAACAAGTGGAAGTGAAACGGAAACTTTAATTAGCTATTTGTTAAACACTTTTTTAATATCCTGCTCAAAAGCCGTTTCCTCTTTTTTAATTTTGTCAACATAGTTAGAAAAATCTTGTATAGAGGTGCTAAATTCTGCAAAACAGACTCTAATCCGAGCTACAATATCGGGTATTGATTGATTTTCATCCGCAAATTTGTACGTTTCTGCAATGGGTACATCTTCAACAAAAGCTGCCGAGCCTTTTCTTCCGGTAATAACACAACAGCCCATCAGTGCGGCTTCTCGGGGAAAACGGTCTTTGCCTGGATGATTTCCAAAATCGATATATACTTTACTTTCAGCCAAAATTTTAGCTACTTGTTGGGGACTCATATTTACCAATGGAATCCAGCAAATATCTGGGGCTGCAGCCATTAGCTTTTGGGTAAAGTCTAGCCCTTTCTTTGGATTATACAAAACCTGATCTTTTTTAGCAGAAAGCACTGTTTTACCGGCATTTTCTATAAATATGTCACTTATAAAATCGGAAAGATAGGCCGTGTTTTTAAATTGATTTTTTTTGAGAAAATCTAGGGCATAAGCACATTGAGCCAAATGATAAATAGATTGGTCTGTAAGTAATTTTTTTAAGCTAGGTACTCTGAGCGTTACGTATTTACCACGTAAAAACGTGTTAATTTTTGATAAAACAGATTTTTGAGATTTTTTTAGCACTGCAAAATAATTATCAATACTTAACCACCAGACTATTTTATGGCATTGACTCCACTCTTTTTTAGAGAGTAAATCCAATTGAGTTTCAGGAAACACTAGCCAGCTATTTGAATTATTGGGTATGCAGATTTCAAAAGGCACTTTATAGTGTTTATAATTGGGGTGAACTGGGTGTTCATCACCAATATTAAAATAATACATCAAGGCCTCCACGCCCATTGCTCTTAATTTAAAAGCCAATTGATGGAGTAATTCAGGTCCACCGGTGGCAAAATTGGCCGGGCAAACGACATATACCCTGTTTTTTTGAGTTAGATTAAGCATTATCTATCCAATTCTAAAGTGGCCGCTTTTAAGGCAGAGCCTATTACTTGGTGCATATCATAATAGCGGTATTCGGCCAATCGACCACCAAAAATAACATTTTGCTCTGCAGTAGCTAGGGCCTTGTATTGATTAAAAATACGGGTATTCTCATCGTTATTTATAGGATAATATGGTTCAGTGCTTTTACTGGCTAATAAGGGATACTCATAGGTAATTACTGTTTTTTCTTGGTTACCAAATTCGAAATGTTTATGTTCTAGGATACGAGTATAGGGCGTTTCGGCATCAGTAAAATTAACAACTGCATTACCTTGGTAATTTGCCTGATCTAGTACTTGGGTTTCAAATTTTAAGCCCCTATAGGCTAATTCTCCAAAGCGGTAATTAAAGTATTCATCTATTTTTCCAGTATAAACTATTTTTTTAGCTATTGATTCAAAATAAACCCGATTGGAAAAAAAATCGGTATCTATTCTCACTTCTACCCCATCCAAAAGTCCATCTATAATTTTATTATATCCACCGATAGGAATACCCTGATAGGTATCGTTGAAATAGTTATTATCAAAAGTAAAACGAACCGGCAGCCTTTTGATAATAAATGCGGGGAGCTCTTTAGCACTTAAGCCCCATTGTTTTTCGGTATAATGTTTAATTAACTTTTCATAAATATCTGGGCCAACCAGTAAGAGAGCCTGTTCTTCTAGATTTGAGGGTTGGCTAAAGGGCAATTTTTTAATCTGATCAGCAATTTTAGCTTTTGCTTCTGCCGGGGTTTTAACTCCCCAAAGCTGGTAAAACGTATTCATATTAAAAGGCAGATTGTACAAGGTGCCTTTATAATTGGCAATTGGAGAATTGGTATATCGATTAAATTCTACAAATTGATTTACATAATCCCAAATAGCTTTATCATTGGTGTGAAAAATATGGGCGCCATACCAATGTACGTTTATGCCTTCTACGGTTTTACAATATACGTTGCCTCCTCTATGATCACGTTTATCTATCACCAGGCATTTTTTTCCTGCTTTAGAAGCTTCGTGCGCAAACACCGATCCATAAATACCAGAACCAACTATTAAATAATCATACATAGCTTCCCTAGTCATTAAACACCTGCATTTCCACCAATTTACAGTACATGCCTTTTTGTTTCATAAGTTCTTGGTGGGTACCACTTTCAGTGATTCTTCCCCCCTCTAATACCACAATCATATCGGCCCGCTGAATGGTACTTAAGCGGTGAGCAATTACCAAAGAGGTACGGTTTTCCATCAATTTATTTAGGGCATCTTGAACCAATTTTTCCGATTCGGTATCTAGGGCAGAAGTGGCTTCATCTAAAAGCATAATAGGTGGATTGGCCAATACCGCTCGGGCAATACACAAACGTTGGCGCTGGCCACCCGAAAGTTTTAAACCGCGGTCGCCAATATTGGATTCATAGCCTTGCTCGGTTTCTTGAATAAAATCGTGTGCATTAGCAATTTTGGCGGCAGCAATTACTTCTGCTTCCGTAGCATTAGGTCTGCCAAAGGCAATGTTATTAAAAATGGTATCGTTGAAAAGTACCGAATCTTGATTTACGACACCCATTTGCGAACGAATACTATCCATTTTTAGTGTTTTTATATCCACGCTATCAAACAAAATCTGTCCTTGCTGTGGATCAATAAATCGAGGAATTAAATCCATTAAAGTTGATTTACCGCCACCTGATGGCCCCACTAAAGCAACCATTTTACCAGCGGGAATACTTAAATTAATGTCTTTTAAAATAGCCCGGTTACCATAAGAGAAGGATATATTTTTACATTCGATGCTGCTTGTAAAGGATGGAGCGGATGGTGCATTCGGTGCATCGTTTACTTTTGAAAGTGTATCGATAAGTGTCAATACCCGTTCGCCAGCTGCAATACCTTGATGTATTTGGCTGAAAGAGTCTGTAATAGCTTTGGCCGGACGCATCACTTGAGAAAACAAAGCTATATAAGAGATAAACGCTGGTGCTTCTAGGCCCTTATCTCCCGATAAAATGAGGTGACCACCGTACAATACAATCCCGCAAACTACCAGTACACCTAGGGTTTCTGATACGGGCGACGCCAGCTGCTGCCTGCGGGCCATAGAGCGTAATAAGCCAGTATAGCGTTTATTTTCGGTATTAAATTTTTCTTTTACCACCTCGGTGGCATTAAATGCTTTTATAATTTTTATACCCGATAAGGCCTCGTCTAAAAAGGTAATCATACTGCTCAATGATTCTTGAGCGGCTACAGCTTGCTGCCGTAAGCGCTTCACCAAGCGGGCAATTACCAAACCTGAAATCGGAATAATGAGTAGGGCAAAAAATGTAAGTTTTGCCGAAATTAAAAACAACATTATAATATATGCAATCAGTTGAACGGGTTCTTTAAAAACCACCAAAAGGGTGCTCGTTACCGAATATTGCACCACTTGAACATCAGATGATACCTTAGACATAATATCCCCTTTGCGTTCGTTGTTGAAATAGCCTAAGTGAAGATTCATTACACTATCGAACACTGATTTTCGAAGATTTAAGAGCGTATGCGCCCGTAAATTTTCCATAATACGCTGAGAGAGATAACGGAAGATATTAGCCAAGACCACCGAGCTAATAATACAAGCACAAATGATTTGCAAGGCACCCCAAGTGCCGTATTGATCAATAGCTATTTGTATATAATATTTAAACTGAGCCATAATATCCCAACTAGAAGTAGGGAGGACTAATACTTTCGATTTCACATTCTGAAAAAACAAAGTTTCCAATAGCGGCGCTAACAAGGCTAAATTGAGAGTATTGAAAATGATGGACAGTATGGTGGTAAAAATATAAGGCAGTGCAAATTTTTCTATGGGTTTGGCAAAGGAAAGCAATCTGAAATATGTTTTCATGGAATACAAAGTTACATTTAATTGAAATATACTTATGTTCAATTTTAGGACTAATGTAAGTCTATTCTTTTGGCAAATTTAGGGGTATATGTGGGTGAATGTTCAACACATAGTTAAGCCAATTGTTAAAGCAATATTTTTCTATAAGGATTGTATCAATGTTAAAATAGGGTTTTTCTAAAAAATCTATCAACTCTTGTGTGTTACAATTATTATCCCAAATAAATATGTTCTCAGGTTTATAAAAGTCGAAATGCTTCACAAACGTATTAGTAGTTATAATTTTTTTTCTAAATCTAATAGATTCAAATAGTCGCATTGACAACCCATCATGTATATTAGTTTGAAAATCTAAAAGTATATTTGAATTTGCACTCATAAGCAAAGTATCCTCATAAGACAATTCATGATGCAGATGCTGGATATAAGGTAGTTTTAACGAATCGGGTAATATGTTGCCACTGTAATGAATATAAACAGATACTTTTAGATTGGCCTTTTGCAATTGATTTGATAATTTAACAACATCATTAATGCGATCGCTGACATAAGACCCAATATAAAAAACATCAAAGGAATCATTAACTTTAGATTCAGGTAGCGGGTAGTCGAAGTAAAAATTAGTTAAAAATAAACGATTATTATTTAACTCAACATCGGCACTATCAAAAACGAAAAATCGATTAAAATAATGTGCTAAAGAATAAATTCTTGGAAATCTTTTCAAACCATCCCATTGATAACCTACCAACAGATTTGATTTCTGCTTAACACTTTTAATAATCTTTTTCGAATACAAATCAGCCCGTATTAAAAGGGCGAAATCAGCTTTTCCGGGTATACCGTCAATAACTTTATCAATTTGTAGTTGTTGAATTTTTAAATTGATTTTATACTCATTATCGTTTAAAAAAAACTTGCGTATTCTATTTTTTAATCGTTCAAAAACATTTTTATATGCATATTTATAATCATCAATACAAATAGAAATAGGTCTATGTCCATGAAATACCATGTTTTTGATAAAAGATTCATGAAGCTTAAATCTCTTGGGCATTCCAAAAATTATAGTTTTATTTTTAGACATTTAAAACGATTGGTTTATGCCATTTTTACATGTAACTATATGCTTTTCTACACTATCTAAATAATACTGATAGTTTGGATTTTCAAATACACGGCTATTAAACTTATGATATAAATGATAGCAAATTGCCGTCATTTTAAGTTGGCGTTGCTTTATTCCATAATTAGTTAAACGGGCTGCAAGCTCAATGTCTTCATGACCCCAACCAATAAAATCGTTATTATATCCGTTTACCGCAATAAAATCATTGCGCCAAAAAGCAAAATTACACCCTTTTAAATTGTCAGACCGATATTTATCGCCTCTAAAAATTGTTGCCAAAGCTGGTGCATAAGTAGCGTTAATTCGGTTTTTTAGTCCTCTCTGCAAAGCAGAAAAATTAATCAATTCAAATGAAATTGCTTTTTTGGTAAGTTCATCAGACAGTAAACTTCTGCTTCCCTTGGTATAGAACCCTATTTTAGCATTCATTGTATGGTTCTCAACAAATTTTGGATGCATTACAATATCACCATCAATTTGAATTATGTAATCGCAATTGGTATTAGAAATAGCTTGGTTTAAAATAATCGTTTTCCTAAAACCTAAATCTTCATGCCAAAAATGTCTAATTGGTATTTGTATAATCGTTTGATATTTTTCAATTAATTGTCGTGTTTCACTTGTAGAGCCATCATCTGCAATTAGAATTTCATCTGGCATTTGAGTTTGTACACACAGGCTTTTAAGAACTAGATTCAGTGCCTCAGGCCAGTTATATGTTGCAATTAATAATGCAGTTTTTTTATTTTTCATGAAGATATTGATTTATACCTAATGAACAGCGTGTACGATTTTCAGAAATAGTTTTTTTAAACTCATTTTCGTTTTCTTCTAAATAATTTTTTGAATTTTCCTTATGGTAAATGTGAAAAACTATAGCGCCCATTTTTAAAAAGCGTTTTTGTACACCAACATTTAATAACCTAGCAACAAACTCCTTATCCTCAGGTCCCCAGCCATTAAATTTCTCGTTGTACCCATTTATAGCAATGGCATCCTTACGCCAAAAAGCCATATTACAACCGTGAATTTCAAACCGTTCAGTACCTTTATTTTTATAGTTTTTTTCGAAAATTGGCCACAAAAAGGGGAGTCTCAATGCACTAAAAAAATTGGTCACACCTTTACTAAAAGCATTGATATTATATTTCTCTGCATTAAGCAAATGTTCTGACGTTTTTTTATTAATATAAATTCTACTGGCCCTAACCAACGTATTTTTTTTTGCAAAATCTAAATGATCCTTTATAAAATATGGATGTAAAATAACATCACCATCTATTTGTATAATATAATCGCCTGAAGCCGTTGCAATGGCTTTATTTCTAATTTTGGCTAACCTAAATCCCTCATCCTCATGCCAAACATGTTTTATTGGAATACACATGTTATCACGATAACTATCTATTAAAATTTTGGTTTCTTCTTTTGAGCCGTCATCGGCTATTACTATTTCGGTTGGTAATTGCCTTTGGTTTAAAATACTCAATAAAACCAAATTTAATGCTTTTGGCCAGTTATAGGTTGATATAATTAAGGTGCAAGTTGGGTGTTTGGCCATTTACTTGACTATTTTATAATTACAGTATTCAAATAATCGAATACCCGTTTTATCTTCAAACCACTGCAAAAATTTTCTCTTGTTACTTTTATTAATTTCTTGTTTGGTAGGATCAAAATTAAATTCCCAATTGAGCGCTTTAATTCTTTTTTGCATTACCTGCGGATGGATGCCATCAAACTTCAACAAGCGGTCGGCATTGGTATAATCAAATTCTAGGTTAATGGGCAATTTCTCTGCAATCCAGTTATCGTCATGATAAAACTGATTAAAATTGCGCACTTTATTATCCAAACCTTGCGGTGCTTTTACCCACCCATAATGATATACATACGCATCAATGGGTTTCACTTGAATTTTTCGGTCATTTTTTCTAAAGCCTTGTGCATCTCGATAAGAATGTACGCCCGGAGCAAATTTTAATACACGAATCTCATTTCGATACCACCTTCTAGAAGATGCGACAAAATCGTAAGACCCATAAAAATGAAGATATTTTAACAACAAGCCTTCTACATTCGGTTCATGGAGATAGTTTTCCATGTTCTGCTTCAGTATTGGTAGGTACTTTTCATGAATTACCTCATCACCCTGGATATAAAAAGCCCAGTCTGTGTCAGGCGCAATAGCGTTGTATGCTTTATCGGTTTCGAGCGCAAAAGTACGCCCACCTTCACGAAGCGTATCATCCCAAATGGTCTCCAAAATCCTAATTTTATCAGATCCGATATTTTTAATCAGTGCCAGAGTTTCATCGTCCGAGCGGCCACAAGCCACTATAAACTCGTCGCAAATTGGCAGCACTGAAGTAATAGCCTCAACAATGGGGTAATCATTTTTTATTGCATTCCGAATAAAAGTGAAGCCGCTAACTTTCATTAAGCGAAAATACTTTTAAATTTATAATTATCTACCTGAGTAGGAGAATGATTTTGTAATACGAATAAAAAAGATGTTTTTTGCAAGATAGTAATGGACAGTAAAAAAGATTTTAAAGAATTATCGAGGGCCCTCAGCTTGGTAGAAAATAGCGTAGCGGGCTATCGCGATATCTTGCTCGGACTACAGCCCAATGCTACGCCCATTATTGGCATTACCGGCCCCCCGGGAGCGGGCAAAAGTACCTTGGTTAATGCCCTGCTTAACCAATGGAGTTGCCAAGGAAAATATGTGGCTGTATTGGCCATTGACCCCACCTCTCCATTTAATCTAGGTTCCTTACTCGGTGATCGTATTCGTATGGCCGAACAATTTAACAAACCAAACGTATTTATTAGATCTTTGGCCACCCGAGGTTCTTTGGGTGGCTTGTCTGCCAAAACCATCGAATTGGCCGATATATTGCGATCGGCAGGTTTCGATTATATTTTGGTGGAAACCGTTGGTGTTGGCCAATCGGAAGTGGAAATTGCCGGTTTAGCCGATATTACTTTAGTGGTATTGGTTCCCGAAGCCGGCGATGAGATTCAAGGAATAAAATCGGGTTTAATGGAAATTGCAGATGCTTTTGTGGTAAACAAAGCCGACCGCGAAGGAGCCGAAGCTTTTGCGAATACGCTAAAAAAACTAAGTCAGCAAAAAGCAGAGCCCATACCGGTGTTAAGCACCGTGGCTAGCAAAGAAAAAGGTATTGAAGAACTTATTGCCTTTATAGATCATTTTAAGAAAACTCCATCAACCAAAAAACAACAGCTTTTGGCACAAAAGGCCTGGCAATTGCTGCAACAAAAACTTACAGCAGGCCTAAACAAAGAACAGCTCCAACAAGATCTTGCTGAAGCTGTTCAAAAAAGTGATTTTAATCTGTACAAGTTTATAGATAACTGGACTAGCCATTCATAATATCTTCCAACTCCTCTAGCTCTACCGGTATATCGGCCATTAAATCAATATTACCATTTTTGGTGATTAAAATATTATTCTCAATACGAATGCCCAAACCCTCTTCGGGAATGTAAATACCCGGTTCGCAGGTTAAAATATTGCCTGCCTCAAAGGCTTTATAACGGCTGGCAAAATCGTGTACATCAATACCTAAATGATGCGACGTACCGTGCATAAAGTATTTTTTATAAAGTGGCGCTGCCGGATTTTGCTTGGCTACAGCTTGCTTATCTAACAAACCCAGTCCAATTAATTCAGACTCCATAATGCGGCCTACTTCATCGTGATATTCGTTCCAAATAGTACCAGCAACCAGTAATTTGGTGGCAGCTCTCATTACCCTTAATACCGCATTGTACACTTCTTTTTGGCGGGGACTAAAACGACCGCTTACCGGAATAGAGCGACTCATATCGGCATTGTAATTGGCATATTCAGCACCAAAATCAAATAGAATAACATCACCAGCTTTGCACACTTCGTTATTGTCGTTGTAGTGCAAAATGTTGGCATTAGGCCCCGATGCAATTATTGGATTATAGGCATGCCCAGTAGCTCTTTGGCGAATAAACTCGTGAATTATTTCAGCCTCAATTTCATATTCACTTACCCCCGGCTTGGTAAATTTTAATACCCGAACAAAGGCATCACGAGTAATTTCACACGCTTTTTTGGTCAATTGAACCTCTATTTCCGATTTTAAGGGGCGTAAATCACGCAATATTAAAGCACTACGCTGATACTGATGCAGCGGATAGCGCTCCTTCAATTGCTGTATAAAACGTAAATCGCGGTAAGGCACTTCGTACACCGAACGATCGTTCTCGTTGGTATTTAAATAGATGTTTTCGGCATAGTGAATAATTAATTGCAACACGCCCCAAAATTCATCAAGCCAAAAAACTTGCTCCAGCCCAGAAGCCTTTTTGGCTTCCTCTTTGGTGTATTTGTGGCCTTCCCATACCTTTATATGGTCGTTGGTTTGACGTAAAAAAAGTACCTCCCTGTATAGCGGATTAGGACAATCTGGAAATAAGATTAAAATACTTTGCTCTTGATCTATGCCGCTTAAATAAAATAAATCAGGATTTTGCTTAAAGGCAAAATTCTGATCACCACTGCGTAACTGTTCATCATTCGCATTGAAAATAGCTATCGATTTCGGTTTTAAACGCTGGGCAAAATTCTTCCGATTAAGCATGAATAAACTAGCATCAGGGGCTATATATTTCATAATAATTTAATATTATCTATAATGATTTTTAGTATAATAATTTTATCTTTACAAATTAAAACACATTTACGAAAAATAGTATAAACGTACGATAGTTTGCTCGAACCAAACTTATCATTAATTTTGCAAAAAAATTATACATAAAGAAATAGTTTAACCTTAAAAAAAGAATATGATTCATTCTACATGTAAAAAAGTTGTTGCCTTCTCTATATTTATTTTGTTGGGTCTTTCTGTCGTTTCAAATGCACAAGAATCGGCCACAAGCTCAGCCCCTAAACTATTTGGTGGTAGAACCCAATACAGAACCTGGTCGGTAGGTTTTAATCTAGGAGCTACTGCACCTAGTACCTTAGCAGGAGGTGTAAAGGATTATGCTGATGGTGATTTAAATCTAGCTTACGGTCTTTCATTGCGCAAGCAATTGGCTCACTCATTCGGATTAGAATTTGGATTTGGTGCTGGTAAATTATCTGGAAGTACTGGTATTGGTGGCAATTTAGCTTATGAAACCAAATTGGCTTGGACTACAAGTTTGAGTGGCGTAATTAATGTAGCTACCATAGATTTCTTGAATAGAGAAAATGCTGTAAATTTCGTTGCAAAAGCCGGATACGGAATTGCTGGATATGCATACAAAGTTACCAATGCATTAAACGTAGCTACCGATTATAAAGGTACTTATGGTGCTAGTGGTACTAAAAAATATGCTCAAGACAACTTTATTCCCGTTGGCCTAGGTGCTAAATTTAAAGTATCAAACCGTGTTAATTTCGATTTAGGATACACCATGAACTTCATTAACACGGATAACGTAGATGGAACTGTTGCTCCTGGAAACGATAGCTGGTCTTATACCTCAGCAGGTTTAGAATTTTCTTTGGGAGCAAAAACCAAACCAAATTTAGATTGGGTTAACCCGATTGCCTTAATGTATGATGAATTAAAAGATCCTACATTACGCAAAGAATTAGAAGCATTAAAACAACGTGTAAGTACTTTAGAAGCTGCCGATTTATTAAAAGATAGCGATGGTGACGGTGTTGCTGATAAATTAGACAAATGCCCGAACACCGAAGCAGGTGTGAAAGTTGATGGTGGCGGTTGCCCTTTAGATACCGATAACGACGGTGTGCCAGATTCTAAAGATAGCTGCCCTACTGAAAAAGGTACTGCAGAGTTCAATGGTTGCCCAGGCTCTCCAAGCTCTTCAGCAAATGCTATTCAGTTTGAGTTTAACTCATCTGTGCTAAAAACTTCTTCTTACCCTGTATTAGATCAATTGTCTGATGACTTAAGAAGCAAAGTTGTTTTAAAAATAGAATTAGGCGGTCACGCTTCTGAAGAAGGTAATACAGACTATAACTTACAATTATCCAAAGATCGTGCAAATGCTGTTAAAACCTATTTGGTAAACTCTGGTGTTGCTGCAAGCAAAATCGTTACTAAAGGTTTTGGCGAAACTCGTCCAGTTGCTTCAAACGCCACCGAAGAAGGTCGTCAGTTAAACAGACGTGTAGAAGTTGTGAGATAATTCGCTTTCTTAAAACCCTCACAAAAAAAGAGTCTCGGTACACATCGCGACTCTTTTTTTGTTTATACCTTTGGTACCATGTATTTCTTCAGAAAAAAAGATCCGAACAGACCTGATAGTTTCAATCTAAAAGTCATGCATGCGATTAATACCGTCGCTATCTTGTTGTTTTTAGGCGGCATTATTTATAAACTAATCCAGTGGGTTACACAAAGATGAGTAAACAAGTACTTTACACCAAGCAAGCACCCGAACCTATTGGCCCATATAGCCAAGGTATTCAGAGCGGACCATTCCTGTTTTTATCGGGCCAAATTGCCATTAACCCTGCCACTAATGAATTGGTAGAAGGCGATATTGTGGTAGAAAGCACCCAGGTAATGGAGAATATTAAAAAACTCCTCCAAGAAGCAAATTGTACGTTTGAAAATGTGGTGAAAACCAGCATTTTTTTAAGTGATATGAGCTACTTTGCTCAAGTAAACGAGGTATACGGCAGTTATTTTAGCGGCACTTTCCCTGCCAGAGAAACTGTAGCCGTACTTGGCCTACCCAAAAATGTAAACGTAGAGATATCGGTAATAGCCGCAAAATAGTGAAGGAGAGCAGAGTCAAGTATTTTATAGCTGCCCTAACAGCCACGGCACTTTGGGGCTTTTTTTCTATCCCATTACGTATGCTCAAAGCATACCCCTCAGATGAAATTTTACACTACCGCATTCTCACCTCTTTATCTATCACTTGGGTAGTAATTGCCCTATTTAGACGACATAAATTAAAAGAAGATATCGCTCGGTTGAAAAGCTTAGATGCCCATCGGCGCAAGCGTATACTTTTGCTCACACTGTTGGCCGGAGTGTTGGTTACCGCCAATTGGTTTGCCTTTATTTACGCCGTAAACCATGTAAGTTTAACTTCTGCAGCTTTTGCCTACATGGTTTGCCCACTATTAACGGCTATGGGTGGTTTTATCCTCTTAAAAGAACATCTTACCCCTATTAAATTTATAGCCATTGGCATTGCCTTAATTAGTATTTTAATTTTAGCCCAAGGTTCTTTAAGAGATGTATGGTGGTCGGTGTTAATTGCCAGTTTATATACCGGTTACCTACTTATACAACGGGTAGTGGTAGAAATAGATAAGTTTAATATGTTGGGAGTGCAGCTCGTATTATCCACCCTAATTATGCTTCCTTTCTTTTTATACCACCACAGTAGTTTCCCCTGGGATGCTCATTTTTGGATGGTAATTTTAGTCATATCGGTAGTGTTTACCATTATCCCTTTATTTTTAAGTTTATATTCACTTATTGGCTTGCCCTCTTCTACCATGGGAATTCTCATCTACGCCAATCCATTAGTTGCTTTTGCCGTAGCTATTTTTTATTTTCAAGAATCAATAAACCAACAACAAGTATTTGCTTATATATTGTTACTGCTAGCAGTAATAGTATTTAACTGGGCACTTGTAGCTAGTTTATTAGCTAAGTATAAAAAGCAAGTAGACTAAACGAAAAATATGCATAAACTAAGTACTCCTATTGAGTACCTAAAAGGTGTAGGACCACAACGGGGCGAACTCCTCAAAAAAGAGTTGGGCATATACACCTATGCCGATTTATTACAAAACTATCCCTTCCGATACATTGATCGTACCCGATTTTACAAAGTAAACCAGCTCAATGCCGAATTGCCTCATGTGCAGGTGTTGGCCCGAGTACTGAGCAAAGCTGTGGTGGGCGAAAAAAGAACCAAGCGTTTGGTAGTTGAGTTAAAAGACGATACTGGAACCTTTGAAAGTGTGTGGTTTCAGTCTATAAAATGGTTTGAACGTAACATACAAATAGGCTCAGTATATGTGTTTTTTGGCAACCCTACTGTATTTAATGGACGCATCTCCATGTCGCACCCCGAAATAGAGGTATATAACCCAAAGGCCAAAAAACAAGGAAACCTACACTTACAACCCGTTTATTCATCTACCGAAAAATTAAAACTAGCCACCTTAGATAGCAAAGGACTACAGCGCTTGCAGGCGGCTGTTTTAGAAAGCTGCATCTCCGAAGTAGAAGAAAATTTACCCGAATACTTAAAAGAACAACACCAGCTCATTGGCCTTAAACAAGCGCTCATTAATATTCATTTTCCGGAAGATGCCCAGCTATTGGCCACGGCACAAAAACGCATAAAATTTGATGAATTATTCTTTATCCAACTCAAAATATTAAAAAATAAACTGCTTAGAAGTAGAAAATTTAAGGGCGTAATTTTTGGAGAAGTGGGCGAAAAATTTAACGCCTTTTACAGCACTAGGTTACCCTTTCAACTCACCGATGCACAGAAACGAGTACTCAAAGAAATTCGCCTCGATACCCAAAAAGGCGTTCAAATGAACCGTTTGTTGCAAGGTGATGTGGGAAGCGGAAAAACTATCGTAGCGCTTATGACCCTGCTTTTGGCCATAGATAACGGCTATCAAACCTGTTTAATGGCCCCTACCGAAATTTTAGCAAGGCAACATTTCAACTCACTAAAAGAACTGGTGGGCGATGGCTTAGTAAACATTGAACTCCTCACCGGATCGGTAAAAACCAAGCAACGCAAAATTATTCACGAGGGCTTAGAAAATGGGCAAATAAATATTTTAATTGGTACCCATGCACTTATTGAAGACGTGGTTCAATTTAAAAACTTAGGCCTCGTAGTTATTGATGAACAACACCGCTTTGGGGTAGAACAACGAGCTAAATTATGGAAGAAAAGCCTGGTGCCACCCCATGTTTTAGTTATGACGGCCACGCCCATACCTAGAACTTTGGCCATGACCCTTTATGGCGATCTAGATATTTCGGTAATTAATGAATTGCCGGTGGGCAGAAAACCCATCGAAACTCTTCATTTTTACGAAAGCCAACGCTTACGCATGTTTGGTTTTATGCGGGAAGAAATTGCCAAAGGCCGACAGGTTTACATCGTGTACCCGCTTATTAAAGAAAGTGAAAAACTCGATTTATTATATTTAGAAGCCGGTATAGAGGCCGTTAGCCAAGAGTTTCCCTTGCCCGATTACCGCATCAGCATGGTGCACGGAAAATTAGCGCCTGCCGACAAAGAATTTGAAATGCAACGCTTCGTAAAAGGGCAAACCCAAATTATGGTTGCCACAACAGTAATTGAAGTGGGCGTGAATGTGCCCAATGCCAGTGTTATGATTATCGAAAATGCCGAACGTTTTGGCCTATCGCAATTACACCAACTTAGGGGCAGGGTGGGTAGGGGAGCTGAGCAGTCGTATTGCATTTTAATGTCGGGAAATAAACTAAGCAACGACGCCAAACTACGGCTCAACACGATGGTGCGCACCACCGATGGCTTTGAAATTTCGGAAATTGACCTACAATTACGGGGGCCCGGCGATATTGAAGGAACGCAACAAAGTGGCGTACTCGATTTAAAATTGGCCAACATCACCCAAGACCAAGCCCTATTACAAGAAGCTCGGCAAGCAGTTATTTTACTCTACGAAAACGACCCTGATTTACAAAAACCAGAAAATGCCATCTTGCGAACGTATTTCGAGCAACGCAATCCGGGCATTAGCTTGGATAAAATATCCTAAAATTAATGCCCAAAAAAATTACATTTGTTAAAATACTAAACATATGAAAGTAGTAAAACTCCTTCTAGCACTAGTCTTATTAAATACTAGCCTTTTTGCACAATCGGCCGATTCTATTTTTCTTCGTAAAATATACGATGAAGCTTTGGTTAACGGAAAAGCATATCAAAATCTAAACTATTTATGCAAGCAAATTGGCCCCCGTTTAAGTGGCTCAGCACAAGCACAAAAAGCAGTAGATTGGACCAAAAAACTCATGGAAAGCTATGGCTTTGATCGGGTGTATTTGCAAGAAGTTTTGGTGCCACACTGGGTACGTGGAGAGAAAGAGGTGGGTAAAATTTTGCTTGGTAAAAAAGATATAGAGGTGCCTATTGCCGCCCTCGGCGGTTCGGTAGCAACACCAAAACAAGGTCTCACTGCCGAAATAATTGAGCTACAAAGTTTGGCAGAGCTTAAAACATTAGGCGAAGATAAAATTAAAGGAAAAATTATCTTCTTTAATCGTGCTTTTGACGCTAAACCCATTGAAACAGGTACCTCCTACGGTATGGCTGGCGACCAACGTCGTGCCGGAGCTTCCGAAGCAGCTAAATATGGCGCCCTTGGTGTAATTGTTCGATCGTTAACCCACGCCATAGACGATTATCCACACACCGGTGCTATGAATTACGAGGCCAATGGAACAAAAATTCCTGCCGCCGCTATCTCTACCAAAGGTGCAAATGAACTCAGTAGATTACTAAAATTAAAGTCGGCAGAGCCCGTAAAATTCTTCTTTAAACAAAACTGCGAAACCTTACCCGATGTACTTTCCTACAATGTTATTGGTGAATTAAAAGGCACAACCACCCCCGATGAAATTATTACTATTGGAGGGCATTTAGATTCATGGGATTTGGCCGAAGGTGCCCACGATGACGGCACTGGAGTCATGCAGTCTGTAGAAGTATTGCGCATACTAAAAAGCTTAGGTTATCAGCCTAAGCATACCATCAGAGCTGTGTTGTTTATGAACGAAGAAAATGGCTTGCGTGGCGGACAGAAATATGCCGAAATAGCAAAAATTACAGGCGAAAAACACATTGCGGCCATGGAATCGGATGCCGGAGGATTTACCCCTCGTGGCTTCGGCATTGATGCCCCTACAGATCTTTTCAAAAAAATAAAAGGCGATTGGGAAAAATTGTTCGAACCCTACCAAACCGATCGCCTAACCTTAGGTGGTGGTGGTGCCGATATAGGCCCACTAAAAACCGCCAGCCCAGGCATTGTACTTATTGGTTTTAAACCCGATTCGCAACGCTACTTTGATATTCACCACACGCCGAACGATGTGTTCGAAAATGTAAACCGAAGAGAATTAGAGTTAGGTGCCGCTGCTATGACCAGTCTTATTTACTTAATTGACCACAACGGATTGAAGAACTAATTTTGGCAAAAACCGACCCATATAGCGCCTTACGTTTTCCCGAATTTCGGGCCTATGTGGGCATGCGCTTCTTTCTAACATTTGCCTACCAAATACAAGCCGTAATTATTGGTTGGCATATGTATCAGCTCACCAAAGATCCGCTTTCTTTGGGTTTAATTGGTTTAACAGAAGCCATACCAGCCATTACTATTTCTTTGTACGGAGGTTATTTAGCCGATAAATCAGATAAGAAAAAACTATTAGCTTGGGTAATTGTTGCCATGACCATTTGCTCGGCAGTATTACTTTTAGTAACCTCCCCATTAGTAGCTAGTTACTTAAGCAAACACGCCATTATTGTCACGATTTATCTTATGATTTTAGGCATTGGAATTGCCCGAGGATTTTTTTCCCCCACAGCATTCTCATTAATGGCCCAAATTGTACCCAAAGAACACCTAACCAATTCCTCAACCTGGAATAGCTCAAGCTGGCAAATAGGTACTATTGTAGGGCCGGCCATAGGTGGTTTATTATATGGATTTAGTGGTGTAACCACCTGTTTTATTGCAGTTTTTCTATTTATGTTGGTGGCCTTGGTTTGCACCCTATTCATCAGCAATAAACCGGCGCAATTCATCTCCCAACAACCTATTTTCGACTCGTTAAAAGAAGGAATTCAGTTTGTGTTTAAAAGCCGAATGCTGCTAGGCGCACTTAGCTTAGATTTATTTTCGGTGTTTTTTGGTGGTGCCGTAGCACTCATGCCCATTTTTGCCAATGATATTTTAAAAGTAGGACCCGAAGGATTAGGTTTTCTACGAGCTGCACCTGCCGTAGGCGCTGTACTTGCTATGCTGCTCATGACCCGCTTTTCGCCCATGAACAAACCCTGGAGAAACCTGCTATTAGCGGTTACGGGCTTCGGCATTACTATCATATGCTTCGGGATTTCCACAAATTTTTACCTCTCTTTGGTGATTTTATTTTTCGAAGGTGCTTTTGACAGTGTGAGCGTTATTATTCGTTCCACTATCTTACAAATTCTCACCCCCGACGAAATGCGTGGACGGGTGGCTGCTGTAAACTCCATGTTTATAGGCTCATCCAATGAAATTGGAGCCTTCGAATCGGGTCTTACCGCCCGTTTAATGGGTGCCATACCATCGGTATTATTTGGCGGCACCATGACCTTGTGTGTGGTGGGCTTTACCTACCTAAAAACCAAACGATTGGTGCCGCTTAGTCTCAAACAAATTAATCCGCATTAATTCTTAGGTAGTTTTTTGCTGATAACACCATCTTCCGAAAATTGTAATGCTGCTTCGGGAATATCACTTTGGGTAAGCTGTTTTAGCAATTGAAAAGCCTTGCCGGTAGGGTCTATAATCAAATGCTCATTATCTTGCTGAAAAATAGAAGTCACCTTTGCCGAAATAAACTCTCCTTTTTCGGTAATGTTTAATGCCAAAAGTGGAGCCACGCCGTTGGGACCATCTAAATTAAACATACCATAGGTGCAAAAATTGCCCAAACTATAGGCTATAAAGCGGTTTTTATACACATCAACTGCTCGGGTAACATGCGGGCCACTGCCCAATACCACATCGGCACCGGCATCAATAGCCATACGAGCAAAAGCGTACGCATTACCTCGGTTCTCACCATAAAAATATTCGGTTGCTCGGGTAATGTGCTGAAATTTTGACCCTTCGCCACCACCATGAAAATACACTACCACAATATCACTTAGTTTTTTTAATTCGGCAATGCGCTTTTTTGCAGCAGCCCAATCGTGTAAAGAAGCCGTACCCTCATTGGGGGCAAAAGCACAAACGCCATACTTCACTCCGTTTTTCACATATAAAGTGTATGGATGCGATTGAAAACCGGCAAACTGAATACCGGCATCGCTCAATGTTTTAGCCGTTTGTATACGTCCATTTTCATTAAAATCACCCGAATGATTATTGGCAACACTTACTACATCGAAACCGGCATCTTGCAAATTTACTACATAACGCTGGGGCATACGAAAGGCATAGCAAGCCTTACTATTTTTACATTTATCGCTTATGCCATCATCTAAAAATACACCCTCTAAATTACCAAATGTTAAATCGGCATTACGCAGCAAAGGCAAAACCGCTTTAAAACTTCCTTTTCCATCGTCTTTGGGCAACACAGGAGCTGGAAAAGCAGAGCCCATCATGATATCGCCAACTGCCACAATACGCAAGGTATCAGGGTGCGCTAGCAAGGCCTGCACTGTGCCAACAAAAAGATAAATGAAGAGGAAAAGCCGTTTCATAGGGATAAAAATAAAAAAATCCTGCCGAAGACAAGATTTCATATGTACTGATGAGGTAAAAATACTTTACTCTATAGGTGCATTTAAGCGACCGCCTTTGTAAAAATAGCGTTTATAATAAGGCTCATCTAAATTACTCAATACCACTCCACGGCTAGATGAAGCATGTGCAAATCGGTTATTGCCTAAATAGATACCCACATGCGTAATGCTGCGGCTTTTGATTTTAAAAAACACCAAATCACCTTCTTTCAACTCTTCGCGGCTTACCGGAGTAGACATGCTAAAAATTTCTCTGGAGTTACGCTGAATAACGGTATTAAATACCTTCGAATAAATTTCTTTAGTAAAAGCAGAGCAATCTATTCCTTTACGGCTAGATCCGCCAAAGCGATATGGGGTACCAATCCAATCGTATACAAATTGGTATAATTTTAAATTAGAAGTAGCAGATAGCGCAACGCCCATTACCTGCGAAAAGTAGTCCGAAAGTAAGTTATCCGGATCTTCTGTTTTTACAGGCTCCTTTTTGGCCACAGTAGTTTGGGCTTGCGCAGAAGCAAATAAAGCAGTAAGAATGAAAATTGTTAATATCTTTTTAAGCATAAGCTAGGGCTTATTGTTTGTATAAATTGTGGTAATTGCTTGTTAATTAACACATTCAAACAACACAAAGGTAGCGTAATTAAACAAGTTAAGCAAAGAAGTTTGTCTTTTTAACATTTTTTCACATTTAAACGTGGGCCAAAAACTTCGTGTAAACAACACAATAACTCTTCTTTTTTCTGTAAGATATGATTAGATTTGTGATCCCTAAAAACGATATATACAAGAGAATGAGTTCAGTAGAAATTACGAAAGATACCTATCTCCAGTGGTACGAATCGATGCTTTTGATGAGAAAGTTTGAGGAGAAAGCTGGACAATTGTACGGACAACAAAAAATTAGAGGCTTTTGCCATTTGTATATCGGACAAGAAGCCGTAATGGCTGGTGCGATGTCGGTATTAGGCCCCCAAGATTCCATGATTACTGCGTATCGCGAACATGCACACGCCATTGCTCGAGGCATATCTGCCAACGAAATTATGGCCGAATTGTATGGTAAAGCAACCGGTTGCTCTAAAGGCAAAGGTGGTTCTATGCACATGTTTAGTAAAGAATTGGGCTTTTACGGTGGACACGGGATTGTGGGTGGGCAAATTCCTTTGGGTGCGGGTATTGCTTTCGCCGAAAAATATAAAGGTACCAACAACGTAAACGTATGTTATATGGGCGATGGTGCTGTACGCCAAGGTGCCTTAAACGAGGCCTTTAATATGGCCATGTTGTGGAAATTACCTGTAGTATTTGTATGCGAAAACAACGGATACGCCATGGGTACTTCGGTAGCCCGTACCACCAACATGTTAGATATTTATAAAATTGGTTTAGGTTTTGATATGCCTTGCGCTCCGGTTGACGGAATGGATCCGGTAGCGGTACACAACGCCATGGATGAAGCGGTTAGCCGTGCTCGTAAAGGCGAAGGCCCTACCTTCTTAGAAATGCGTACCTATCGCTATAAAGGACACTCTATGTCTGACCCAGCGAAATACCGTAGCAAAGAAGAAGTAGAGGAATTCAAAGCTAAAGATCCTGTAGAAAGTGTAAAAGAAACCATTCTTCGTAAAAAATATGCCACCGAAGCTTGGATTGAAGAAATAAACGAAAAAGTAAAAGCGATTGTAGACGAATCGGTGCGTTTTGCAGAAGAATCTCCATTGCCAGAAGCTCAGGAGTTATATACCGATGTATATGCACAGGGAGATTATCCTTTTATTCGTGATTAAGTTTACCTTAAATCAATAAAAATATGGCTGAAGTAGTGCGCATGCCCAAAATGAGCGACACCATGACTGAAGGGGTGATTGCGAAGTGGCATAAAAAAGTGGGTGATAAAATAAACTCTGGCGATTTAGTTGCCGAAGTAGAAACCGATAAAGCAACCATGGATTTCGAATCTTTCCAAGAAGGTACCCTACTTTATGTAGGTATAGCTGAAGGTCAGGCCGCTCCAGTTGACTCGATTATTGCTATTATTGGTGCCCCAGGCGAAGATTACCAAGCATTATTAACTGCTAGCCCTGCCCCTGCTGCCGAAAAACCAGCACCTATTGTGCTAGAAGCTGCCCCGGTTGCAGCGGCTCCTGCAGCTAGCGCAAGCGTAACACCAGAATCATTAGGTGCTACGGTTATCCGCATGCCTTTATTAAGCGATACAATGACCGAAGGGATAATTGCAGAATGGCACAAAAAAGTGGGTGATAAAATAAAAAGCGACGATGCCTTGGCAGACGTGGATACCGATAAGGCAACCATGGAAGTAACAGCTTATGCCGAAGGAACCTTACTCTACGTAGGTGTAGAAAAAGGACAAGCAGCCAAAGTAAATGATATTATTGCCATTGTAGGCAAAGAGGGTACCGATGTAACGCCTTTATTAACAGCAGCCCCAAGTACTCCGGCGCCTATGGCTGAACCTGCCCCAGTGGCAACAGCAGCTCCCATTGCTGCTCCAGTTGCAACAACAAGCAATAATGCGGCATTTGTTACTAGTAGCGACGATTCACGAGTAAAAGCATCGCCCTTGGCTCGTAAAATTGCGCAAGAAAAAGGGATTGATTTACGCCAAGTACATGGCAGTGCCGAAGGTGGGCGTATTGTGAAGAAAGATATCGACGGCTTTGTACCGGGTGCTGCTCTGGTTGCGGCCACTAGCGCTACTCCAGTAGCTAGCACATCTGCTACACCAAGCATTCAGAGCTTTGTAGGCGAAGAAAAATATACCGAAGTACCTGTTTCGCAAATGCGTAAAGTAATTGCCAAACGTTTAGGAGAAAGTTTGTTTACCGCTCCTCATTTCTACTTAACCATTAGCGTAAACATGGAAAATGCCATGGCCGCTCGTACACAAATTAATGCGGTAGCGCCGGTAAAAGTATCTTTTAACGATATCGTGATTAAAGCCGTGGCCAATGCATTAAAGAAACATCCGGCTGTAAATTCATCGTGGGGTGGCGATACCATTCGCTTCAACGAACATACCAATATTGGCGTTGCCATGGCGGTAGAAGATGGCTTATTGGTTCCGGTGGTGCGTTTTGCTGATGGAAAATCGCTTTCTCATATTTCTGCGGAAGTGAAAGAATTTGGTGCAAAAGCTAAGGCTAAAAAACTTCAACCTGCCGATTGGGAAGGCTCTACCTTTACCGTATCTAATTTAGGCATGTTTGGTATTGATGAGTTTACGTCAATTATCAACTCACCCGATGGAGCCATTTTATCAGTAGGAGCCATACAAGAAGTTCCAGTAATTAAAAACGGAGCCGTGGTACCAGGAAATGTGATGAAATTAACCTTAGGTTGTGATCACCGTGTGGTTGATGGCGCAACAGGTGCCGCTTTCTTACAAACCCTTAAAGGGTTATTGGAAGAGCCGATACGGTTATTAGCCTAAAACACCTATTCGTACATAACAAAAAAACCATCCTGAAAAATCAGGATGGTTTTTTTATATTGCCTAATCAACTCTTTAGTCTAAAAAGAACGAGAAAACGTAATACAGTATAGCCGCTAATAAAGCAGAAACTGGAATGGTTAATACCCATGCCCAAATTAGGTTTACGGTTACTCCCCAACGTACTGCAGAAATTCGTTTACTCAATCCAACTCCAATAATTGATCCAGTAATGGTGTGTGTGGTAGAAACTGGTATTTTAAAGTGTTCGGTAAAAAATAAGGTTAAGGCTCCTGCAGACTCGGCGGCAACTCCTTCAAATGGCGTTACTTTGGTAATTTTAGAACCCATTGTTTTTACAATTTTCCAACCACCACTTAGCGTTCCTAAAGCAATTACCGTGTAACAAGCTAAAGGAATCCACCCTGGAATATGACCTGGGTTATCGCCATTTGGCAAGGCCACATCTAACCAAGCCGGTAAGCTTTCTTGCGCAACGCCCGAGGTATGAATGTAAACAGCTACGGCAGCGGCAATAATACCCATTACTTTTTGGGAATCATTACCACCGTGGCCCAAACTAAAAGCTGCGGAAGATACCAATTGCATTTTACGCAACCATGCACTTGCTTTTATTTCGCTTAAGCTGCTAAAAATTAAACAGAAGAAGCCTATCGAAAAAACAATTCCAGCAAATAAAAGCCATTTTAAATTGTGTGATTCTGCAACAACACTCCAGAAATGAGAATCGAAACGGGGTTTTTTAATTTCAAATATCATTCGGCTACGTACAAACAACGCTGTAACGGCCATAATTATCAAGGTACAAATTTTAGGTAAAATTGCTTTTTTAGAAGAATGTAGCAACCATACAGATAAGAAATAGGAAACTAACATGCCAATAAGTGGAGCTAATACGATGAAAGATGCAACAACCAATACACCCGAAGGCAAACCACCATCTTTACCGGCTGTAAACCATACTACCGAGCCTACACCGGCGTGCGCAACGGCTGCACCGGCAAATCCACCAATTAATGTATGCGATGAACTAGATGGAATACCCAACCACCACGTTAATAAGTTCCAAGCAATGGCAGCGATAATACCAGCTAAAATAACAGTAAGGTTAATATCCATGGTGTTTGCCGTTTTGGCAACGGTATCGGCAACGCCAAAGCCAAATACCCAATAGGCTAAAAAATTAAAAAAGGCAGCCCATACTACTGCCTGAAATGGACTAAGTACTTTGGTGGAAACTACTGTGGCAATAGAATTGGCTGCATCGTGAAAACCATTGATATAATCGAATACCAAGGCAAGCCCAATAATGGTGAAAAGTAGCGTTAAGCCCATAGCTCTTGCTTAAGCGTGTTTAACTAAAATAGATTCCAATACGTTGGCTGCATCTTCGCACATATCAGTTGCGGATTCTAGTGCCGCTAATACTTCTTTGTATTTTATAAGTTGAACGGCATCCTTTTCGAAATCAAATAGTTCGCCAACAGCTTTATCAAACACATAATCGGCTTGGTTTTCAATGCTGTTGATGCGTATACAAGAATCGGCAATAGCTCTTTTATTTTTTAAATTTTTCAACTCCCTAATAGCCTTATCCAAGTCTATCACAGCTTGTAAAATTAATTCGGCCAGTTTTTGAATAGGTTCAGTAATGTGGTCCACATTATATAAATGCATTCTATTTGCTGAACCATGGATATAGTCAGCCACATCGTCAATTGCACTAGCTAATTGATGAATATCTTCTCTATCAAATGGGGTTATAAAGTTTTTACTAAGTTCTAAATAAATTTGGTGGGTTATATCGTCGCCGATATGTTCCATCGTTTCAATCTCTTTAAAAAGCTCCAAGCGATCATCAACATTTTTGGTGTTAACGGCTTTGTTTAATACTTCGGCCATATTAATCAAATTGTTGCTTGCCTGCTCGAAAAGTGGGAAAAAATTCTTGTCCTTAGGTATAAAGTACTGAAAAATGGTGTTTAATGACATTTGAGTTGATTTTAATTAATCAAAGTTATAATTGCTGTGTTAAGTTAATGTTAAGTCTATGCTTTCTGGAGGGTAAATCCAAAGGTAGAGCCTATGCCCTCGGTACTGCGAACAGTAATGGTTTGATTTTGGGCCTCGAGCATGTGTTTTACAATGGCCAACCCTAAGCCAGAACCACCAATTTCTCTAGAACGACTTTGATCGGTTCGATAAAACCGTTCGAAAACACGGGACTGATATTTTTCTTCTATGCCCACACCATCATCGGTTACTTCAACCAATATTTGATCGTGTAGTTCAAATAATTTTAAGGCAGTAGTACCATTGGGTTTGCCATATTTTAAAGAGTTATCAATCAGATTAACCAAAACTTGTCTTATTTTTTCTCGATCGGCTTCTACCTTGGTTACGGTTTGGTATTTGTCTTTAAATTCAAGGTTTATATGGTGTTTTTTTGCTTGCAATTCAAGCGATTCTACCACCTCTTGCAACAAGGCGCTAATATCAAAAATTTCGTAATTGATAGGTAATTCGCCGCTTTCGAGTTTAGAAATGGCATCTAAATCTTTTACCAAATAACTCAATCGGTCTACATTTTTGGCTGCTTTTTTAAGAAACCTTTCGGTTTGTTCTGGGTTAGATAACAAATCGTCTTGCAGCGCTTCAATATAGCCTTGAATAGCAAAAAGTGGCGTTTTAAATTCATGAGAAATATTGGCCAAAAATTCTCGACGAAACTCTTCTTGTTTCTTTAAACTATCTATCTCAGATTTTTTATTAATGGCCCACTCTTTTACTTCTTGCTCTACATCGTAAATGGGATTATCGCTCACATATTCGCCAAGCGCATCTTTTAAATCTTTCCCCAATTTTAAATTGTGAATAAGCTTGTAGATAAGCTTAATTTTACTGTACACAAAACGTTCGGTAAGGTAGTAAAATACAACAAAACTGGTACCCAGGGCAACCACCAAGGTAGCCAACATATATAGCCAATTGTGCTGAAAGTAGAAGTTTAACAGTGCTAAAGATAGGGCAACAGCTAAGGCATTAATCAACACTAAAACAGAAAGTTTCATAAATTAGTTAAGCTAATGGGGCTGCATCCGGACTTTCTCTTCTGCTGCCTTCGTATAATTCATATTCTAATAAACGGCAATCTAATTTACCATTATAAAATTCTATTCTTCGCGAAGCTCTTAAGCCTATACGTTTCGCCAAATCGGGGTTACCAGTAAAAATATAGCCTCGGTAGCCTTTGGCCTCTTGCTTCATAAAATCGCCTATGCGTTTGTAGGTGGCCTCTAGCTTGGTGTGCAGGCCCATACGCTCACCATACTCGGGATTAAACATAATCACGCCCAGTGTACTCGGAACGGGTGTTTCGGCAAAATCGCATACCTTAAACGTAATTAATTGATCTATGCCAGCTGTTTGTGCATTTTTTTGAGCTATATCTACTGCATCAGCCGAAATATCGGTGGCAATAATTTCAAAATCGATGGTTTTAACCGATTGATCTTTTAATAACCTGCGTTCCGTAAAAAACACCTCTTCCTCGTAACCCAATACGTGCATAAAGCTATAATTCATGCGGAATAAACCTGGGCGTTTGTTGGTTGCCAACAAGGCGGCTTCTATGGCCAAGGTACCCGAACCACACATGGGGTTTACGAAAGGGCTTTTTTGATCCCAATCTGTTGCCATAATGGTACTAGCTGCTAAAGCCTCCAACATAGGTGCTTTGCCAGGCAATTTACGATAGCCGTGTTTGGCCAAAGTTTCGCCCGATGTATCTAAAAATATGTCCGCTTTATCATCTTTCCAATACAAGTGGATAACGACTTTATCTAACTCCGGTCCGGTATTGGGGCGAATTTCTTTTTTCTCTTTAATTCGATCTACAATGGCATCCTTTACCTTTAAATTGGCAAACAAAGGGGTGGTAATGGTTTCGTTATCTACATTAGAGGTCACGGAGAAATAACCGGTGAAATCAATTAAATTCTCCCACTCCATTTCAACCAACTCTTTATATAAACGAGCGGGGTTATCGGCTATAAAGCTTTTTAATGAATAAAGTACCTGGCTGGCGCAACGCAAATTAAGATTGAGTTTGATACAATCGGTTACGGTACCTGTTAATTCTAAACCAGTACTAAACACCCTATCGGGAGTAAAGCCTAGGGCTTCTACTTCCGCTTGCAAATAAGGCGCTAGGCGCTTATTACAGGTGATGATAATTTTATTTTTGGTGTGGAAAACTTGCATGATATTTTGCAAAGTTAATCAATTAAAATATGGAGATTTGTTACTGGTATTTTAAAAAATAAGAATTAATGGATATTAAAGGAAAAGTACACGAGGTTAGCGAAGTAATTACCGTGAGCGAAAAGTTCAAAAAACGTGAAGTGGTAATTGAATATGCAGAAAATCCGAGCTACCCGGAATACGTAAAATTAGAAGCAGTACAAGATAAAGTAAACTTACTTGATACTGTAAAAGTAGGCGACCAAGTAGAGGTATTTTTTAACTTACGTGGCCGTCCGTGGACTGATAAAAACGGAAAAACACAATATTTTAACACCCTTTCGGTGTGGAGATTAAACATTTTGGGAGGCGCTGCTAGTGCTGCACCTACACCAGAATTTGCTGCACCTGCAGATTTATCTGCTGAACCGGGTGCTGAAGATGATCTTCCATTCTAAGAAAAAACTCTTTTAGCAAAAAAGCCGTTCCGAAGAAATTCGGAGCGGCTTTTTTGGCATTACACAAACCAAAAAATATAATCTAACCCTTTATACTATTAATTACATTTAATAAGTCAAAAATAAGGCGCTACTTCCTAGTATTTTGTTAAAAGCTTGTTAAAAAGTGTTAAAATAGGTGGCGCTACGCCAAGCTTGGGTATTTTTGAAGCATGAAACGGAAAAACATTGTGCTCATAACCGGCCTAATGGCTATAGCCCTATTGGGTGTATTGGCTATGCAATGGTATTTCCTTAACCAATCTTATCAATTAAAATCGCAACTGTTCGATCAAAATGTAAACGAGGCGCTTAGCAATGTGGCTAAGAAACTAGAACGGCAAGAAGCCTATAATTTTTTATTAAAAAAGGCAGTAAACACCAGAAATGAATCTCAAAAAAGAATAAATCTAGAACAAGCAACCAGCCAGTTGAAGCAAAATTCGGCAGCCCGAAAAGAATCTTATGCGCAATTTTTAAGCAAAGAACAGCAAAAAGCAGATAGTTTGTTTACCATACGAGACAGTTTGCTTCGGGCCCGTTACCCAGTAGTATTTTCTTACGACGCTACTAAACAACAAGTAGAAGAAGAGGGGGAATTGCAACAAGAATTGGTACAATTTGTAGATCCATTTGGCGGCATACATCAACAAGTATTACAGCATCGGGTTCCGAAACTCAGTTTTACAAAACAAAACCCGGTAGATTCTATTCGGCAGTACATTGTCTTCGACCCGCAAAATGGACCTAAACTTATTACCCTAGCTAAACCAAGGCTCACAAACATAAGTAGAAGCGATGCGACTACTGCGCCTGATGAACAACTCGTGCAGCACTTCTTAGATTCTGTACAAGCAAGTAAAAAAAATGTATTGCAAGATTTGGCACAAGAATTTGGTTCGGCTAAAATGCCGTTAAATAAGCGCATACAATCAAATATGGTAAAACAACTTCTGCGTAAAGAATTACAGAACAAAGGCATTACCGGAAGTTTTACCTACAAAATACAGCAAGCAAACGCCACAAATAAGATAGACACCCCAACTGAAACTATCGAACATTCGCATACCGGTGAAGTGTATAAAACACAACTCTTCCCAAAAGAAATGATTAAAGAAAGCGGTTGGCTTTTGCTTAGTTTTCCGAACAAAAGCAAATATATTTTGGCAAATATGGCCTGGATTATGGCGCTTTCTGGAGGTTTATTACTCATCTTATTGGGTAGTTTTGGATATACCTTGCAACTTATTTTAAAACAGAAAAAAATATCGGAAATGAAAACCGATTTTATAAACAACATGACCCACGAGTTTAAAACACCTGTAGCTACCATTATGATTGCCAGTGAGGCTTTAAAAGATGAAGAATTGAGTGGAGGCCGGGCACAGATAGAGCGCTTAGCTACTATTATTTACGATGAAAATATTCGACTTGGAAATCACATTGAACGTGTTTTACACCTAGCCAAAGTAGATAAAGAAGATTTTAAACTAGAAAATAGAGCCATAGAATTAAACACCCTCATTGCTGCCGTAGCCGATAGCATGAGCTTACAACTCGAAAAACAAAAAGCCAAAATTCAGTTAGATTTACAAGCAAAAAATGATGTGGTATTTGCCGATGAATTACATCTATCGAACGTACTATTTAATTTAATAGACAACGCTCTTAAGTATTGCGATGGAGAAGCAAAAATTAAAATTAGTACACAAAACCTTGGGAAGCACGTAGTATGTATAGTAAAGGATAATGGCCTAGGAATGAGCAAAGACCAAATTGATAAAATTTTTGATCAATTTTATAGAATACCTACTGGCAACGTACACAATGTAAAAGGATTTGGCTTGGGCTTAAGTTACGTAAACACTATTGTGCGCTTATTAAAGGGGCAAATAAAAGTGAAGAGTGAAAAACACAAAGGTTCTACCTTTGAAATTAGTATCCCACTAGCATGAAAAAAATACTATTAGTAGAAGACGACCCTAACCTGGGGCTACTCTTACAAGAATATTTGCAACTCAAAGGAAAGTTCGAGGTAGTACGCTGCAGCGATGGCGACGAGGGATTACAAGCCTTCACCAAAGAAGCATTTGATATCTGCATTTTAGATGTAATGATGCCCAAAAAAGACGGCTTTACCCTTGGCAAAGAAATTCGGAAAATAAATGAGCACATTCCGCTCATTTTTGCAACCGCCAAAACCATGATTGAGGATAAAACAGAAGCTTTTACCCTCGGTGGCGACGATTATATTACCAAACCATTTAGAATCGAAGAATTACTTCTGCGTATTAATGCGCTCTTAAAACGAGTTTCAGAAAATAAAAACGATGAGACAATTGTGCAGCAAAGCAGCTTTCAAATTGGCGATTTTATATTTGATGTGGCGGCACAGCGAATTATCTATAAAGAAAATACCCAGCGATTAAGTACCAAAGAAGCAGAATTGTTAAAACTATTGTGCCAGAAACAAAACCAAGTATTAACCCGAGAAGAGGCACTTTTAGCCATATGGCACGACGATAATTACTTTAATGGCCGTAGCATGGACGTATTTCTCAGCAAATTGCGCAAATACTTAAAAGCCGATCCGAAAGTAGAAATAATGAACGTACACGGCAGAGGCTATAAGTTATTCATCCATTAAGCCGAACAAGCAATTCAGTTACTAAGTACCTTGTTACCTTACTAAGTAATATTAAGTCCCATAATTATAAAAAGCCTTACAGTAACAAACCAGGCACTCGTTTAGTGTAGAGATGTGGAAAACTAAATCTATAAGAAAGACATTTTTGAGGTATTTTAAACATTAATTAGTCTTGGCAAGATTATTGATGATATAGCTTTAAAAGCGCATATTAGTTTACGAGGATGGAAGAAGAATTTGAATTTGGATTTAGTGAAGATCCTAAATTTTCAGTAGAACGCTACGAAGAAATGATCCGCAATCAGGATCAGTATTTCTTCGATGCGCAAGCATTTGAAAACATCATAGATTATTATATCGAAAAAAATGACCCCATAAAGGCACTTCAGGTAGTAGAATATGCCCTAAGCCAACACCCCTTTGTCTCGGTATTTTTAGTAAAACAAGCACAATTATTTTTAGTAACCAACCAACTAAACAAAGCTTTTGCTGCCTTAGATAAAGCCGAAACCTTAGAAGCATCTGACCCTGATATTTACACCCTAAGGGGCACCATTTTTGAAGGCCTAGAACAACATACCGAGGCACTAGAAAACTATAAAAAGGCCTTAGAAATGACTGAAAGTAGAGATGAAATTCTCTTACACATTGCCTACGTTTACCAAAATATGGCCGATTATGAATCGGCAATAACCTACTTAAAAGAGTGCTTAGAAAGCAATATGGAAAACCAAGAAGCCCTTTACGAGTTGGCTTTTTGCTACGATGTGCTCGATAAACAAGAAGAATGCATTGAATTTTATAAACAATACATTGATACAGAGCCCTACTCATACGCCGCTTGGTACAACCTAGGCAATGCATACAATAAATTAAATTTATTCGAAAAAGCCATTGATGCTTACGATTATGCCATTTTAATCAAAGAAAATTTTTCATCGGCTTATTTCAACAAAGGCAATTCATTGGTTAATTTAGATCGCTACAGCGAAGCTATTGAGGTGTATAAACAAACCTTTGAGTACGAACCACCCAATGGAGACACCTATTGTGCCATTGGCGAATGCTACGAAAAATTAGAGCAAATGGACGAGGCTCGTAAATATTACAAAAAGGCGGTAAAAATGGATCCCGAACAAGCCGATGCTTGGTTTGGCATAGGCGTAACGCTAGACTTTGAAGAACGCTTTTTTGAGTCGCTCCATTTTTATAGAAAAGCGTTGGAGTTAGACGATCAAAATCCAGATTTTTGGTTTGCCATTGCCGATGCGCAATACAAGCTCAAACAATTAGACGAATCTGAAAAAGCCTACGAAAAGGTAGTAGAACTTAATCCCATAGATATTGAAGCTTGGTTAGATTACTCTTCTATATTATTTGAGCAAAAGAAACTTGCCCAAGCAATTGAAACCATTTCGGAAGGTATTAAAACCAACCCAGATGCAGCCGAACTCTACTACCGCATGGTGGCCTACCTCTTTGCCGATGGACAATATGCAGAAGCGTTGGCTTTCCTAGAAATTGCACTCAATACCGATCCGGAAAAACATCATATCCTATTCGAATACCTCCCCCAATTACAAGAAAACAAGGTAATTATCGATGTCATTAATCGGTATACCAGATAAACACTCACAACACTTTAATAGTTAGATTTTTTTTGGACATTTGCAGCATGAATTATACCTTAAATAATATCCCCGAACGCACCCAAAAACCAAGAAATAGTGGCATAACCATGGTTATGGATAAGGGCTTAAGTATCCGTGAAATTGAAGACTTTTTAGAAGTTTCCGGAACACATACCGATATTGTAAAACTGGGCTGGGCTACTTCTTATGTAACACCCAACTTAGACAAAAAACTGCAGGTATACAAAGATGCAGGTATTCCAACCTATTTTGGAGGTACATTGTTCGAGGCCTTTGCCATTCGCAATCAATTTGACGATTACCGCCGAGTACTAGACAAATACGATATGCAATATGCCGAAGTATCGGACGGTTCTATGGATATCGAACACGAAGAAAAATGTGAATACATTCGTAAACTAAGTGAACAAGTAACCGTAATTTCTGAAGTAGGATCTAAAGATGCTGCTAAAATATTTGCCCCATACAAATGGATTGCCCTCATGAAAGCCGAAATTGAAGCCGGTTCTTGGAAGGTAATTGCAGAAGCTCGTGAAGGTGGAAACGTAGGTATATACCGTGATTCTGGAGAAGTAAGAGAAGGTTTGGTAGATGAAATTTTAACCCAAATACCCGCTGAAACCATTATTTGGGAAGCCCCCATTAAAGCCCAACAAGTATGGTTTATAAAACTAATTGGTACCAATGTAAACCTAGGTAACATCGCCCCAGCAGAAGTTATTCCATTAGAAACCATCCGACTTGGTTTAAGAGGAGATACCTTTAGTCGCTTTTTAGATCAAGGGAAGTAATTTCTGCATTCATAACATGAAAAAATACGGCATTATCGGGTACCCATTGGCACACTCCTTTTCAGTTGGCTATTTTACAGACAAGTTTAAAAAAGAGAGCTTATCAGATCATGAATACGTGGCTTTCCCCATCGAATCCATTAGCGATTTCCCGGAAATTATAAAGAGTAATCCCGATTTATGTGGATTGAATGTTACCCACCCGCATAAAATTGGGATTATTTATTATATGGATAGTCTAGATGAAGCCGCTAAAGAAATTGATGCCGTAAACTGCATTAAAATTGCCAATAGCCACCCGGTTGAAGACTTTTTTAGCGGAGAACTATCCTCCACACAAATTCGTTTAATAGGCTACAACACCGATGCCTATGGTTTTGAGCACTCCCTAAAACCCATGTTACACAAGCGGCATCAAAAAGCCTTAATTTTAGGAAGTGGTGGGGCATCCAGAGCAGTGGCCTACGTACTTAAAAAACTGCATATAGAATACCAAATAGTGTGCAGAAGAGCCCGTAGTAAACAATTGGGCTATGCTGATGTTACCGCCGATTTACTAAAAGAACACCTGCTCATTATCAATACCACACCCTTGGGCACGTCCCCAAACATAAACGAATGCCCCGATATTCCGTACGAACACCTTACTGATAAACACCTGGTGTACGATTTAGTATACAACCCCGCAGAAACCGAATTTTTAAAAAGAGCCAAACAAAAAGGTGCCGCCATTAAAAACGGCTTAGAAATGCTACATATTCAAGCAGAAAAAGCTTGGCAAATTTGGAACAGCTAATCCATGAGTTTTCTGAAAGTACTCCTAGCTGTATTGGGTATGGGTTTGATTTTTAGTGCTTGCGGGAGTAATTATACACCTAAGCCACGAGGTTATTTTAGAATAGATTTTCCAGAAAAAAAATACCAAAGCTATCGGACAAATGCTCCTTACGGCTTTGACTATCCGGTATATGCCCAGGTGCAGGCTGATACCCGAGCAGATGCCAAACCCTATTGGATTGATGTCGCATTTCCGCAATTTAACGGTCGACTACACTTGAGTTATTTACCCATAAACTCTCCGAAAATGCTCAACCAACTGAGCGAAGATGCCCGAACTTTCGCCTTTAAACATACCGTAAAAGCCACTGCCATTGATGAGGGTATTATTTATTACCCCGAAAAAAAGGTATACGGCATTTATTATACCATAGCAGGTAATACCGCATCGGCAGTACAGTTTTACCTTACAGATAGCAGTAAAAACTACCTACGAGCTGCCCTGTATTTTAACGAACAACCTCGAATAGATTCTATAAAACCTGTGCTCAACTTTATAAAAAAAGATATTGATGTATTCATCAAAACCTTTAAATGGAAAAATTGAGGTGAAAGCTGAGTAATCTGCGACAAACTAAAAAAGTGTTATTTAGCCTGAAGGCATAACTGAATATTCGTTTTAACCTTGTTCCTAAATTTTATCAACTATTGCTTTTAGGAAGTCTTTTTTTAATGGCTTCAACCAATAACTCGTCGATACAATAAAACAAAAAGGCAACAATAAAAAATTTGCAGAAGCCTATCCAAAAGAAATCATTCGCAAAGAGTTCTTTTTGACTGGTTTGAATTTGGAAATTTATAAATGTTGGCATCCAAAAAAGGGCGGAGGCATAAAGTCCAGATTTTAAATAAACTCTCCATGGTTTATCTGTTTCATCACCTACATAATAATTTACCTCATTATTTGAAAGGGGGCTTTTAATAATTAAATCCACTAGAAAATTTACAAACCGATTAATCGCAGGTATAGTGACTATTAGGGCCATCATATACTTAAGATATGTGCTAAAATCGATTTCAGCATTAAAAAGAGTGTGTATAGTTACTGAAGGTACACAAAAGGTTATGGTAAGCCACCAATAAATGATGTACAATACCACGGCTAGTTTTATTTTTAGAGCATTTTTCATTTTAAAAAAATTAATTTAATTTAAGTGTGCGTTCAAATAAGTTAAAAATTCGTTTGTACTCATCCGTCCAGCTGGCTGGCTCGGTAAAGCCATGGTCTTCTACCGGATAAACGGCCAACTCCCAATTGTTTTTACCCAACTCTATTAAGCGTTGGCTAAAGCGAACAATATCCTGAAACTGTACATTTTCATCAACCATGCCGTGGCACATCAATAAATTTCCTTTTAAGCCATCGGCAAAATAAATGGGCGAACTTTGTTTGTAGGCTTTTTCATCTAAAACAGGTTCGTTTAAAATGTTGGATGTGTAACCATGGTTGTAATGCGCCCAATCGGTTACCGAGCGCAGGGCTGCTCCCGAGCTAAATACTTCCGGTTCGGTTAGTAAACCCATTAGGGTAATAAAACCACCATAAGAACCGCCGTATAAACCTACGTGTTTAGGATTTACACCGTATTTCTCTACCAACAGTTTTACGCCATCCACTTGGTCGCTTAAATCTTTTCCGCCCATATGGCGGTAAATACCCGTACGGTGATTGCGGCCATAGCCCGAACTAGCCGTATAATCAATATCCAAAACGGTATAACCCGCATCCGTCAATAAATTATTAAACATGAATTCTCTAAAATACTGGCTCCACCAATAATGCACATTCTGCAAATAACCGGCACCATGCACAAACACAACAGCTGGTTTATCGGGGTGTGGTTTAGCAGGCACATACAGCCTAGCATATACATCGGCACCATACCTGTTTTTAAAGCTAATCATGTCCGGCTCTCTCCAGGCATAGCTCTTAAACTCAGCCGAAGTAGATTGCGTAATTTGTTTGGCTTTGGCGCCTGGCTTGTTTTCTTGGAGATACAATTCCCAAGGTTTATTGCTGTACGAATAGCGAATGGCCAACCACTTTTCATCGGGCGAAAGGCTTACTTCGTTACCACCCTTCATGCTGGTGAGTTGGATAATTTCCCCTCCATTCGTCGGTATGCGGTAGAAATGCGTAATACCAGGGTGTTGCTTGTTTGCACTAAAGTAAAAGGTTTTTTTGTCGGTAGATAAACGCAGGCTTTGTACCTCCCAAGAACCAGAAGTAAGTTGTTTTTTAGCCCCACCGCTTATCTTTTGCGTGTAAATGTGCGAATAACCGCTGGCTTCACTTTGATAATAAATAGTTTCGTTGTCAATCCACCCCATGTTGGCACCGCCAAAGCTGCCGCCAATACCCGGACCACCAATCCAAGCCTCATCACGCTGACGATCCAATAAACTTAACTGCCCAGTGCTGGGATCTAACTTCATCACCCAGCGGTCTTTATTATCTAATGCATAAACCAGTACCGCGGCTTGTGTAGCGGCATCGTTCCAATACGGACCCACAATACTCACCTTACGGTCTTCATTCTTTTTAGTGCGTTCTTCTAATTGTTTAGGGTAATCTTTCACATAATCGGGTAAATCTTTAATGCCCGGTATGTCTTTGGTAGATATGGCATAAATAGTATCGCGGGTGCGATCGTACACATAACTTTGGTACGTAGTCAATTGATTACCCACTTTGGTACGCCCCGGAATATCTTCTACATAGCCGGAGGCGGTAATGTAATTGGGCACAATGGTATTCTGATTTCCTTCCGGATTTTTACTGATTTTGAACACCAAATAACGCATATCAGGGCTAGCCTTCATGCTGGTCAAGGAACTCTTATCGTCTAAACTAAATTCTTTTGGGCGGTTAGGTTCCTTTGCCTTACGCTCGGCCTCTGCGGTTTTCTGCTGCTCGGCTTCTTGGCGCACAAAATCGAAGGTTTGCAATTGATCGGTTTTTAACCACTGATCTTGTTTGCTTAAACTGGGCTCTCCACGCTTTTTAGCTCTAGATAAATTACTTAGTTGCGTTAAACTTCCATCTACTAAAGAAATGCTAAATAGGTTTTCTCCTTTTTGGAAAATAACGGTGCGCTCATCCCCCGAGAAAGAAGCATTACTTTCTCTTTCAACAGTATTGCTTAGCGCTTTTTCTTTGCCGGTGGCAATAGTTAAAAGAAATAAATCGCCATTGCGCTCAAAAAGAGCTTGGGTGTTTTTCTTGTTGAAAACCACATTGCGTCTGTTTAAGCTTTGCTCTTCAGCATCGCTAACTACTTGCGGTGTAGTGGCAATTAAACCAATGCTAAATATAGGATCGGTTGTTTTTTTATCCGGATTCCAATTAAAATATACTTTGTTACTACTTAAGCCCCAAGCAACATTGCTGGGCGCTACGCCTATCCATTGCGGATTGCGCATAATTTTTTCGACACTTAAGGGAGCTAAATTTTGTGCAAATAGCTTTACAGAAGCTAAAAACAAAAGGGTTATACCAAGTCTTTTCATCAAATTTTAAAATTGAATAAGCAAGATAATAAGTAAAAAGCATATTGCCTACACCTATCTTCGGGCCTTAGCTATGAGTACATCACGAGCAAAACCGTATCTTTGCTAGCTATGCAGGCTACCAACATAAGAGTACGATTTGCGCCCAGCCCTACCGGTGGATTGCACCTAGGCGGCGTAAGAACCGTGTTATTTAATTATTTATTTGCAAAAAAACACAAGGGCACCTTTGTGTTACGCATCGAAGATACCGACCAAACCCGCTTTGTAGAGGGGGCCGAACAATACATTTTAGATTGTTTAAACTGGTGCGGTTTACTGCCCGATGAAGGTCCGCACGTGGGTGGGCCCTATGCGCCTTATCGCCAAAGCGAACGTAAAGCAAACTACCGCAGCTATGCCGAACAATTGGTAGCCCAAGGGCATGCTTATTATGCTTTTGATACCCCCGAAGAATTAGATAAATGGAGAAAAAACGTTCCTAATTTTCAATACGGGCAGGCTTATAGAGCGCAATTACGCAATTCTACTAGCCTGGCGGCAGAAGAAGTAGCACAACTTTTAGCCAGCGGCGTACCACATGTCATACGCATTAAAATGCCAACCAACGAAACTGTACATTTTACCGATATGATTCGCGGTGAAGTAAGCTTTGATACCAATTTAGTAGACGATAAAGTATTGCTAAAAGCCGATGGCATGCCCACCTATCATTTAGCCGTGGTAGTAGACGATTATTTAATGAAAATTAGCCATGCCTTTAGAGGCGAAGAGTGGTTGCCCTCGGCACCAGTACACTTATTAGTATGGGAGTATTTGGGATGGAAGGCAGACATGCCACAATGGGCACATTTACCCCTCATATTAAAACCAGATGGCAACGGAAAATTAAGCAAACGAGATGGGGATCGACTCGGATTTCCGGTATTTGCCATGAATTGGAAAGACCCCAACTCAGAAGAACTAACCCCCGGATTTAGAGAGTTGGGCTTTTTACCCGAAGCATTTTTAAACTTATTGGCACTATTGGGCTGGAACGACGGTACCGACCAAGAATTGTTTAGCCTAACCGAATTGATTGAAAAATTTGACTTAAGCAGGGTAAGCCATGCAGGCGCTAAATTCGATTTTGAGAAAGCGAAATGGTACAATGCCGAGTGGGTAAAACGCTTAGACAAAACTCGATTGGCAGAGGAAGTACACCGCTTTTTGGCGAAACCTGAAATTGCCAACGATGCCTATTTTAAGCGCATACTCGAATTGGTAAAAGAACGCCTTGTACTCTTAAGCGATTTTTGGCCACAAGCCTCCTTCTTTTTTACAGAGCCAACAAGCATAGATATAGATTCGGTGAAACCAAAGTGGAGTGCCGAAAAAGGAGCCTTTTTTACTAACTTGATTCATCAATTTAGCCAATCAAACTCTTGGGATAGTGTCGCACTAGAAGAGCTGTTTAAAACCCAAGCCGAACAGGCCGGATTAAAAGTAGGTGAACTCATGCTTCCTTTCCGCATTATGTTGGTAGGCGGAAAATTTGGCCCCGCTGTATTTGATATTGCAGCAACTATTGGTAAGGAAAAAACCTTACAAAGAATACAACACGCTTTACCGCTATTTGCTAACTAACGCCTATGCGCAAAATTGCAGGAATCGGTTTATTAGTTCTGTTAGCCTCTTGTGCCAGCAACCCCTATAAAGGGAGTGAGAAAATATACAACACGCAAATTCGAAGCTTTACAAAAGACTTAAAAAAGAAGGAAACAAACGCCTATTTAGATTCTGCAGGAAATGCGCTGGCAAGTCAGTGGGTATCTACCGTAAACTTCAATCTGCGTAAGCCAAATTATGTAATCATTCACCATACGGCCCAAAAAAGTACAGCAGAAACCCTTAAAACCTTTACGCTAGCCAAAACACAAGTAAGTGCCCACTACATTATTGGTACCGATGGCAACGTAACGCAACTACTAAACGATTATTTAAGAGCATGGCATGGCGGTGTGGCCAAATGGGGAAGTATTACGGACATCAATTCGGTAGCTATTGGTATTGAATTGGATAATGATGGCTTTAGCCCATTTAGTGATGCACAAATCAATGCGCTGATAGCCGTATTGCAAAAACTAAAAACAAGCTATACTATTCCACAATCTAATTTTATTGGGCATTCGGATATTGCCCCTAGCCGAAAGGTGGACCCCAGCACCTATTTCCCTTGGGCAAAATTGGCAGAAAAAGGTTTTGGTTACATGCCAGCACCTCTGCTTACCGAGCCTATTCCAACTACGTTCGACCCATTACTAGCCCTCCGAGTTATTGGATACGATACCAAAGATGGCGCCGCAGCTATGGCTGCATTCAAACGGCATTTTTTAGGGAAAAACGATGGAAGCGATTTAAATGAGGAAGATTTACGAGCGCTTTACAACGTATACTGCCAGTATTAATTCTCAGTTGGAATGAATAAAATAAGCGCTAAAAAGTTCCTATAAGAGGCTAGCGTTGTGTAGAAACAGTAGCTCTTAATACCTCTTTAGAATTGGTACCCACCATAATATCATATTCACCTGGCTCTACCACAAAAGCGCCCTTATCGGTATAAAAGCCCAATTCAGCAGCAGTTAAAGTAAAAGCTACTTGAATACTTTCGCCTGGTTTTAGGTTAATTTTCTTAAATCCTTTTAGTTCCTGAACGGGGCGCACCAAACTAGCTACTTTATCCCTAATATACAGTTGAACAACTTCTTCTCCAGCGTATTTGCCCGAATTGGTCACTTGTACACTTGCTAGGATAGTTCCATCTGCAGCAACGGTAGTTTGCAAATTGCTATACGCAAATTGGGTATAGCTTAAGCCATAACCAAAGGGATACAAGGCATCGTTAGATTCATCGGTATAATGCGACCAAAATACTTCTGATTTAGGTCCCGGGCGGCCCGTAGAAAAGTGATTGTAGTACAAAGGCATTTGGCCTACACTTCTAGGAAAACTCATCGTTAATTTTCCACTCGGATTGTAGTCGCCAAACAATACCTGTGTAAGTGCGGTACCAGTGGTGGTACCCAATTGCCAAGCTTCTACAATAGCCGGAATATGGATATTGGCCCAAGTTAACACTAAAGGGCGGCCACTCATAACTACCAATACGATGTTTTTATTTACTCGATACACCGCTTCTAAAAGTTGCTGTTGTACCCCGGGTAAATCTAAATTACTGCGGCTACGACCTTCACCAGATTGCATGCCGTGTTCGCCTAAAACCATAATAACTACTTCGCTGTTTTTTGCCAAGGCCACTGCTTCAGCAAAGCCCGTAGTATCGCTGGTGTTAATTTGTAATTCTACCGGGAAAGAGGCTTCGTTGGTAATAACATCAGCACCTTTTGCATAACTAAATGCTATTCCAGCTGCGGTTAAGCCTTCGGTTACAGAGGTAGCCGAGTTATCGTCAGATCCCATACGCCAATTACCCAATGGGCTATTTTTATCGGCTGCCAAGGCACCTATAACCGCAATATTTTTTTGTGACTTCGCTAAGGGAAGTAGGTTTTGGTTATTTTTTAATAATACGATTGATTTTTTAGCCATGTCTAGCGCTGTGGCTAAATGAGCAGGGCTATACAGTTCTGTTTTCTCCCGTTTTGCATCGCAATATTTATAGGGATTATCGAATAAACCCAATTCGAATTTAATGCGTAAAATTCTGCTTACGGCATCATCAATTACGTTAATGGCTACCCTGCCTTCTTCTACCAATGTTTTAAGGTGGGCAACATAGGCATACGATTCCATATCCATATCGCTGCCGGCATTAGCAGAAAGTTCGGTAACTTGTTTTAAATCTTTGGCAAAACCATGGTCTACCATTTCTAAGCCTGAGCCCCAATCGGAAACCACAAAGCCTTTAAACCCCCAGGCATTTTTAAGAATATCTCTTTGTAAAAATTTATTGGCGGTGGATGGAACGCCATTAATAATATTAAACGAATTCATAAACGTGGCTACGCCAGCATCGGAGGCAGCTTTAAATGGAGGAAAAATAGTATTGAACAGGGTATAGGTACCTATATCAACGGTATTGTAATCTTTACCCGATTCGGCAAAACCATAGCCTGCAAAATGCTTGGCACAGGCCGCAATAGACGTTTTATCTGCCAATGATTTTCCCTGAAAACCTTTTACACGTGCTTGTGCAATGAGCGCCCCCAAATACGGATCTTCTCCGGCACCTTCCATTACCCTACCCCAACGGGCATCGCGGCTAATATCTACCATGGGCGCAAAAGTCCAATTTACACCAACCGCACTGGCTTCTTCAGCCGCCATACGGGCCGATTGTTCCATAGCTTGCAAATCCCAACTAGCCGATTCGGCTAAAGGAATAGGAGAAAGCGTTTTATAGCCGTGTACCACATCGGAACCAAAAAGCAAGGGAATGCCCAAACGAGTTTGCTTTACAGCTATTTCTTGTAGTTTACGCACTTCGGCTACACCACGAACATTGAGCACTGCCCCAACTAAACCACTTTTTAAATGATCGTATTTTAGTTTGGCACTGCCTTCTTTGGGTGCTGGGCCGGTAGCCTCATAAAACCCATTGTACTGATTCATTTGTCCTATTTTTTCATCTAAAGTCATTTTGGCTAATAGGGTTTTTACTTTAGTTTCAATGGGATCGGTTGCTTTTTGCTGCTGTGCGAATACGCCTTTGCTAGCAGAAAAAAAGACAAACAAGAAGCAAATGAAGAATAGGTTTTTCATGAATAAGAGTATAAAAACATGCATTTGACCCGTAAACGGGTCAAATGCATGCAAAGAAAGCAATTGTTATTTATAAATGCGGATATAATCTACTTCCATGGTGGAACTTGTAAAGGCCGGATCTACAGAACCACCAAAAGTACCGCCCATAGCCACATTTAAAATCAAGAAAAATTCTTGATTAAAGGGCAAAGTATTGGAATTGGCAACGGTATGTATCAACTGGTCATCTACATAAATTTTGATGCTGGTAGCAGACCAGTCTACACTATATATATGAAATTCGGTTGAAGCATTGTTAATAACCCGTGTAGAACCATCGGGATTGCCACCAAAACGACCTGGGTAATGGAGTGTGCCATGAATCCGATTTTGATCGTTTCCTTTATGCTCCATAATATCAATTTCGCCGCAATTTGGCCAACTCACCGCATCAATGTTATTCCCCAACATCCACAATGCAGGCCAGGTGCCACCACCCGCAGGCAGTTTTGCCCGAATATCTATGCGGCCATATTTTACCGAAAATTTTCCTTTAGATAACAATCGGGTAGAAGTAAAGGCAAATCCGTTTGAATTTTCTCGTTTAGCAATAATTTTAAGCGTACCGCCACTTACCAGCACGTTGCTGCTATTTTGGGTATAATATTGTAATTCTTGGTTACCCCAACCACCTTGGCCATTTCCTAGATCGTAACCCCAAGTAGCTGTATTGGGTGCGCCGTTTACATCAAATTCTTCGGCCCAATATAAGCTTGGTGCGCTTGGAACTACCGTAACCGAAACCGAAATGGTTTTAGAAACCGATTGCCCATTGCTTGCTGTTGCGCTTACCACTACACTAAAGGTATTGGTACCAGTAAGGGTATACTTGTGTGTTAGTATGCCAGTTGGTTCGGTTTTAGTTATACCATCGCCAAAAACAAAGCCATAAGAAGCCGCATTGGTGGCTGTGGCGGTAAAGTTCACGTTGCCGCTACCATCAAGGCTTACCTGCGTGCTCACTTGCAAATTGGCGGGGGCTGAAGGCTTTACGCTATCGGCCCCTGCTTTTTTGCACCCAATCAATAACAGGCATAAGAAGATATATAAACTTAGTTTTTTGGTATAGTACATATTATTTTACTTTAAATTTTTGGTACCAGGCATTGCCATCGGCACCAATGCTACGCACAGAAAGTGTGGTTGAAGTAATCTCCAAAATTTCATACGTAGACGTACCCACACCCCAGCTCAATAAACCATGGCCCGGTACTGTAAATTTGATACGGGTTGAATTGGCTGTGGTGCTATTAGAAGTGGCATCAGTAAAGGCCAAGGCTTTTGTACCTGTGGTGTTTAGAGTATTTATACCACCAGCTAAACTATAATAACCGGCATAATCGGGTATAATAAAAGTATTACCCTTATTATCCAATACCAAAGAAATGGAATTGGGTCCGGTTTTGGTGAAAGTTAATTCATCGTCGTACTCGGCAGCAGTACGACTATTTGCAGCTGCACCATACCATTCTGGATAAAAAGAAGTTGCGGGACCAACACCAATATGACCCCAAGCACCTTTATCGGCAATCCAAATTTTGGAAGTACCGCCGGTTAAGCCGGTCATAATGGCTGTTGGAATATTGAATAAACGCAACACGGTTATTTTTTTACTTAATGTTGATACCGCTCCACCCGTACCATTGGCCGTTACGGTAATGGTATACTCAAAAGTACCTGGATTGGCGTATTGATGTACCAAGGTTCCCGGAGAAACCAGTTGTGTTTGGCCATCGCCAAAATCAATTTTAAAATTAATAACGTTGCTGGCCGCCAAGGTGATAGATACATTACCCGAGCCATCGCCAGTAGGTGTGGCAGCAGCAACACCTTGCAATGCGGTAGTAAGGGCTAAGCCCGATGGGTTTTTTAATTCCCCAAAACTATATTCTTCTTTTTTACAGGCGCTTAGTAACGTGAAGCATCCGATTGCAAAAAGACTGAATGATTTTACGATTGTTTTCATAATCTAATTCGTTTTATGTATTAATTAAGAGTAATGTCGTCGAAATAATAAATACTGCCGGGAACATGGCCACCGCCACAGTCAAAATCGAAAAACACTACCGCCACTTTAAGTGGGTTGGTTGGTGTTAGACTAGTAAAATCGAAGGTGAGTTCTTCCCAGCCATTGGCTACGGTGGTTACCGCATCTACATCTATACCACTTCCATCACCCAAGCCGTAGTCGAATTTAAATTTCACGGTTTTACCAACTGCAGGAGACCATACTTTCATTTTTACCACTTTTTGCGTGAAGTTGAAAATTGGATACTCTAAAGGCAGTGAAGTACCAGACCAGCATTCATTTCCTTTAATGGATTTCCCAACTTTAGTGCTTGTGTTTATACCACTTACATCTGGGTTGTTTTCAACCGTTGCAGCCGCACCTCCAAAACTATCTAGGAAATAATTAGTCATAGAGGATTGGAAATCGATAGGTAAAGTTTGTCCTATTTGGCTTTGCAAACGAATATCATCCATATAGAAGGTGAAGTTTGCACTACCATCGCCCATGGTTCCATTATCGAAAATAAACACGAGGGTAGTATAATTACCGGCCGGAATATTGCTATAATCGAAAATTAGATCTTCCCATTCGTTGGCTACTGTTGTGGAAACTGTTTTTTCATAGTTAATTCCGCCAGCGCCTTCAACTTTTAACAATACCGTAGCGCCCACTCGTGGCGACCATACTTTCATGCGGAAAATTTTACCCGCCGAAAAATTGATTGGACCAGAAAGTGCCATGGTACTACCACCCCATGGTTGTCCACCATTTTTTACCATTTTAAGTACTTTGGTGGTGGTATTAATGCCAGTAGCCGCAGGATTATTTGCCACAGTTAAGGCACCCCCATCAAAATTTCCAATAAAGGAAGCATAGTTTAAGGTGGTAGATTGTAAAGTTATAGGTAAGGTTACCGGATCTTCTACAACTACGCTTTTGGTAACCACTGTGCTAGCTACACCACCACTTAAGGCAGTTACAGTTACTGTATAAGTACCCGGTGCGGCATAAATGTGGTTTTTGGTTTCGCCCTCTAAGAACGATACCGGAACCTCATTGGCACCACCATCACCGTATTTCACTTTAAACAAGGTTTCGTATAAAGCCGTTGCCGATACGTTTACTTTGAACTTATTACCAGCATCAATAGTTGCGGTAACTTGTACATTTTCTGGTGCACGGAACGATACGGTTAATTGTTTAGTGCTTTCAGAAATTTTACCACTAATGCTGTAGGCTACTGAACGCACAGAATACACCCCTTCTGGGTACACGTGGGTTATACTTGCACCAGGCAATACCCGAACGGCGGTAGCTGGGCCATGACCATAATAAATGTCGTAGGCGGTAGCACCCTCACCATTTGGCGTGATGGTTACCAAGCCGGTATTGTCTTGGGTGATGTTAAAAAACGGATTCAAGTTTGCAGGTGCACTGGCTGTTTCCAGAAAGGATAGGTCGTTAAACGTATCTTTTTCGCAACCTGCAAATACAAGCAGCACTAGGGCTATGCTTAGTATGTTTTTGATTGATTTCATCTCTATATATCTATTTAATGATTAATTATAACCAGGGTTTTGTGTTAATCCCGAAATATCTACCTCGGCTTGCGGAATAGGGAAAAGCTCGTTTTTATTAGGTAACCAACCCGTAATTTTACTAGCTGCTTGGCCGGTTCTTACTAAATCGAAGAAACGCTGACCTTCCATGCCTAATTCTAAACGGCGTTCGTCCCAAATAACCGTTTTTAAGGCGGTGCCCGTTGCGGTACTTCTGTGTAAAATATCACCAAAAGCACGATCACGTATACGGTTTAAGTATAGCAAGGCTTTAACATCATTTGGTGAGGCCATACGGTTGTTTGCTTCGGCTGCCATTAACAATACATCGGCATAACGAATAGCACGGTAATTGTTTAAGTAGTTTAATTCTACCTGACCTGAAGTTTGGCCTACTCTTGGTAAATACTTTTGATTGTATAAACCCGTGTTTTTGTATGGAGCCACGGTATAGGTAATATTCATACCTGCATTGGCTGTTTTATAGGCTTCAATATCTAATACGGTGACCGCTTTACGGGTATCGCCGGCAGCAAATGCTGCTGCTAAATTAGCCGTAGGCAAGTTGGTACTCCAGCCCGATGCATACGAGCTAGTGCCGGTTAGGTTACGAATGCCGCAAATTTGTACGGCTAAGTTTCCTTGTCCTCTACCCGGGTTAGACCAATCGTAAAAAGGACTTCCATTGGAGTACTGCACTTCAAATACCGATTCGGAACCATTTTCGCCGGCTTGCAAGAATATATTGCCGTAATTAGTTAACAAACTAAATGGTCCTGTTACCACATTTTCTAACATGGCTGCTGCTTCGGTAAATTTATCTTGATATAAATATACTTTACCTAATAAAGCTTGAGCAGCATACTTGGTTGCTCTACCTTGTTGTGAATTGCTTACAGGCAAAGCAGCAATAGCTGCTGTTAAATCAATCTCAATTTGAGTGTATACCTGCGCTTTGGTAGCACGTTGGAATTTGTTAGAATCGCCCACCGATAAACGCTTGGTGGTAAATAAAGGCACACCACCGAACATTTTTACCAACTCGAAGTAGTAATATGCTCTTAGGAAATAAACCTCTCCGTAAAGTGCAGTTTTACCGGTAAAATCTAATTTAGCTTTGTTTTCTTCTAAATAGTTAGCACGATTAATGCCCTCGTAACAAGATTTCCAGATTTCAGTTAAGTTGCCATTATTAGCAATTATCTGATAGTCGTCTATTTGTTGTAAGGCCACTTGATCGGTGGCATTTTCGCCGCCTGTTACCGAGTTATCAGAAGCAATTTCGCCAATTACTGGCACTGCCCATAACCATTGCATGGGTGAATAAACCCCAATGGCCATTTTTTGATAATCTTCGGCTGTTTTAAAATAATTATCGGCCGTAATTTGATAATCTTCTTGCGGATTGTAGTCGACAAATTTGGTACAACTGCCAAAAGTGCTTACTAAAAATAATCCGATGATGTATGTATACTTTTTCATGTGCATATTTTTAACTGTTAAAATTTAACATCAAGTCCGAACGACCAAGTTCTGGCTTGTGGATAGGCTCCACGATCAATTCCGGTATCGAAAATACCACCCGAAATTTCTGGATCGTAGCCAGAGTACTTGGTAAATACAAAGGCGTTTTTAACCTGAGCATATAGTCTAACTTTGCTTACGCCTAAACGCTTAAGCGTAGTGTTAGGTAAGGTATAGCCTAGTTGTACGTCTTTAATTTTTAGAAAACTTCCATCTTCTACATATCTATCAGATACACGGGTATTCTGATTGGCATCTGTAAAACTATAGCGTGGATTTCTTGGATCGTTGGTAGAACCTTCACCGGTCCATCTAGCCAATACCCCTCTGTATTTATTGGTCATGGCTAGGTTACGCTCGTAGGCTCTGTAAATATCGTTACCTACAGATGCGTAAATAAAGGTGTTAAAATCAAAAGCCTTATAGGTAAGGTTTAAGCTCCAACCCAAGGTAAAGGTTGGGAACGGATCACCAATTTTAGTTCTATCTAAATCAGATATTAATCCATCTCCATTGATATCGGCAAAACGAATATCGCCTGGTACCGCATTGGATTGCGTAGGTGCACCGGCAATTTCAGCGGCATTTTGGAAAATACCCACGGTTTTAAATCCGTAGAAATATCCAGGGGTTTGTCCTTTTTCAAAACGGGTTACGCTTTGGTACGGAATACCATATCCACCGCCGGTAATTAAACCATTGTTAGTTTCGGTTACTTCGTTTTTAGCAGTAGTAAAGGTAAGGTTAGAGCTTACTTTCCAGTTTTTACCTACAGCATTGTTATAACCTAGGTTTAAATCGAAACCGCTTGTTTTGGTGCTACCAATATTTGCAGTTGGCGCAGAAGCTGTACCTAAGTATAGCGATAAGCTTGGGGTAAACAATAAGCCACTAATTTGTTTCTCGAAATAATCTGCTGTTAAGGAGAATTTGCTATTCGCAAAATTTAAATCGAAACCGGCATTTAATTGCTTTTGTTTTTCCCATCCTAAATCTTCGTTTTTAAACGAAGCAATGGTTGCACCAATAGAGGTTGGATCGTTGCCAAAGGTATATCCGGCATTTTGGCCCGAACCATATGCATAGGTTAAGGTAGAAATTCGTTGGAATTGTGGGCTTACGTTTTCGTTACCTGTAATACCAAAACTTCCTCTTAGTTTTAAATAATTGATGAAGTTTACTTTGAAAAAATCTTCTTCTGATACGATCCATCCTAATGATCCTGCAAAGAAATTACCAAATTTATTATTGGCACCAAATGCATATGAACCATCTCTACGGGCAGAGAAAGAGGCTAGGTATTTATCTTTGTAATCGTAATCGATACGGGTAAAGTACGATAAGTTTCTGCGCTCATATTGGTACGAACCTACATCTAACCCAGAGTTTGGTGCAGTACCTGTTGCTGAAGAAATATCGGCAAAATCCCAAGAGTTAAACGGAACATCTTGACGAGAACCGCTCACTGAATTTCCGGTTACTTTAGCCATGGCCATACCAAAAACCGTTTCGAAATGATGATCGGTATTGATATTGAAGTCATAGTTGGCAAAGTTTTCTAAATTGTAATTGTAGTACGAGGTTTTTACTTCATACACGTTATTGTGCGAACCAACTTTGGTAGTACCATCGGCATTTAAAGTAGAGTTAATATGGCCGGTACCATAAAATGATAGCGGTGTAAAGGCCTTGCCTGTTACATCGGTATTGGTATAGCCATAACGTGAGGTTACTTTTAAGTTTTTAAGTAACTGGTACTGTAACTCAAATTTACCGTACGTTTTATTGGTATTGTATTGGTTGTGTGTATCGTCTAACTGCGTAAGTGGGTTGTAAATTTCTGATAAAATAGTGTTACTTACACTATACTTACCATAAGTACTAGCCACATTGTTATAAACGGGTACTGTTGGGTCGAAGTTTAAAGCATTAGATATAACACTATTGATAGCGTTTTCTGGAACACCAGCACTACGAATATTTACAAAGCTGGTATTTACAGTAGCTTTTAATCGTTTGCTTACATCAAAATTTAAGTTTGCTGTAGCGTTGTAGCGATTAAAGTATGACTTATCGGCACCACCTACAATACCGCCCTGACCAGTAAAAGCACCTGATACAAAATAGGACATATTATCGCTTCCACCTCTTGCGGTTAAGCTATGAGAGGCAAGCGCAGCATTTTTAAAAATTTGATCTTGCCAATTGGTGCCCACTCCTAAAGTGGATAAGTTAGGGAATAAAATAGCACCGCCCGATGCTACGCTACCCTCGTTTAACATAGCAGCATATTCAGAAGCATTTAGTACACCAATGGTGTTTAATACTTGTTGGTTACCAAAGTTGCTACTATAATTTACTTCAGTTTTTTGATTTTTCTTACCAGATTTAGTAGTCACAACAATTACACCATTACCACCTTTTACACCATAAATGGCGGTAGTGGCTGCGTCTTTTAATACGTTTATCGACTCTATATCGGCGGCATTAATTGAATTCAAATCGTCGAGGCTTTGAATGGATCCATCAACTACCACTACCGGATCGGTACCGGTGTATGAAGGAATACCACGAATAAGCACCGTAGGTTTAGCACCCGGCGAACCGGTTGATACTACAGTTACCCCGGAAGCTCTACCCTGTAAAGCATCCTCAGCTCTAACTGGTTTTAGTCTTTCAATATCGGCACCTTTAACGGTAGATATTGCACCAGAAATTTTGGTAATTTTTTGTGTGCCATAACCTACTACTACCACCTCGTTCATTAAGGTGTTTAGGTCTTCTAAACTTACTTGTATAGTTCCCGCTTGGTTAACTACGTACTTGTAAGGTTTAAAACCAGTGTAGGAAATACTTAAGGTGCTTCCCTTAGTAACGCTAAGGGTGAAATTTCCTTTAGCATCGGTTTGGGTTGCTTGAGCAGTTCCAACCGCACTTACGGTAGCACCAGCTAAAGGCTCGGCTGTTGACTTACTCTTTACTGTACCAGACACCTGAAGTGTTTGTGCAGCAGCTTGCTGAATAAAACAAGCCATAAGTAACCCAACACAGAACAATGTGAATTTGAATTTCATATTGAAATTGGTTTAGTTAATAAAATTTGGTTAGTATAATAATTTGTGAGATAAATATATGTAATAGTGTTTTAATAAATAACAAAAAGTTAATACACATTTGTTGAAAAATTAATAAATATCGGTTCTGAGTTCAAAAACAGGGTTTTTGCTTTGTGTAATTTTTACACCAAGCCAACAAAAGTAGTTGTTAAGAATTAAATGGGTATAAATAAGGAATAAGGTTTAAAACAAAAGCGCCCCCCAAGGGCGCTTTTGTAAACGGTTTATTATTTTTTCTGAGCTTCTTGCATCGGGTTAGTACCAGATGAGGCTCCACGAATACTTTGTTGTTGTCTGTATAAATCGAAACGTGATGGCGCAAACCTACGGGGCCAAGAATTATTCACTTCATCAATATCGGCCGTTTCACGGTTAGGATCTAAACGAATAGACGCTACCTCTTTATCTTTTGCAAAAACTTTGGTTACTTTTTGTTCGTCTTTACGCCAAATATAAGCCGGTATTTTATCAACTTCTTTGGTGCCATCAGTAAACGTCCACTCCACAATAAGCGGCATTACCAAGCCACCTTTATTTTCGAAATCAATTTCATAAAAATTACGTTTCTTGTCATACACTGCTTTATCGGCCGTACTTAAGTTGTTGTAAAATTTATCGTAAGCGGTTTTAGATGAAGGGGTAATGGCATAGCGATCCCATTTATTATAAAAGTCTAATAATGTAGTGTCTGCTTCAACAGCAAAAGTAAGCCCAGCATCTTTGTTGCGTTTACGACTAATTACATACCCTTCATGGTCTGCCTTTTGCTTATCATAAGCAAGCTCCACTTCCGGGTTTTTAGTGTTCATACGGAAATAACGTACATCGTTAATGGCAATATCCACCGGATCTGTTTCATAAAACCATCCTCTCCAAAACCAATCTAAATCAACTGCTGAAGCATCTTCCATGGTGCGGAAAAAATCAGCTGGAGTTGGGTGACGGAAGGCCCAGCGTTGGGCATATTCTTTAAATGCATAATCGAATAATTCACGGCCCATTACCGTTTCACGCAAAATGTTTAGTGCTGTGGCTGGTTTAGCATAGGCATTGGGGCCAAAGCGGATGATGTTTTCAGAATTGGTCATAATGGGCTCTAACTCGTTTTTAGGGAGCTTCATATAATCAACAATTTTATGTGCCGGCCCACGACTAGATGGGTAATTGTTATCAAATTCTTGTTCGGTTAAATACTGAACAAAAGTGTTTAATCCCTCATCCATCCACGACCATTGGCGCTCATCCGAATTCACAATCATTGGAAAGAAATTGTGGCCCACCTCGTGGATAATTACCCCAATCATTCCATATTTAATAGATTCTGAATAGGTGCCATCTTTTTCAGCACGACCATAGTTGAAACAAATCATGGGATATTCCATGCCACTAGCTGCTTCTACCGAAATGGCCACCGGATAAGTATAGGGAATGGTGTATTTTGAATAGGTTTTAATGGTATGCGCTACCACCTTGGTAGAGTATTTGCTATATAAAGGGTAAGCCTCCGGACCATAGTACGACATGGCCATTACTTTTCTACCCCCTACTACTTGAGCAGGCATAGCATCCCACACCAATCTACGAGACGATACAAAAGCGAAATCACGCACATTCTCGGCTACATACGTCCAGGTTTTTTTGGCTTTAGCTTTGCCTTTCATGGCTTGTTTAGCTTCATCAAGTGTAATTACTTCTACCGGTGCATTCGTATTTTGCGCTTGTTGCCAACGGCGGTATTGTGTTGCTGTAAGCACTTGGCTATAGTTTTGGCATTCGCCAGTAGCGCCCACAACATGATCGGCCGGAACGGTAATATTTACCTTATAGTCGCCAAACGTTAAAGCAAACTCTCCCGAACCCACAAATTGCTTGTTTTGCCATCCCTGAAAATCAGAATAAACTGCCATACGTGGATACCATTGTGCATTGGTATACAGGTAATTTCCATCTTCAGCAAAATATTCATAGCCTCCACGGCCTCCACGTACCATGCGATCGGTAATGTTATACGACCACTCTACTTTATAGCGAAAACGTTCGCCAGGTTGTAGGGTTTTAGGCAATTCTATACGCATCATGGTTTGGTTAATGGTATAGCGTAATGGAATCCCATTTTCGGTAGTAATTTTTGCAATTTTTACTCCAGCATCTTCGGTAAAACCAGCAATGGCTTGCAATTCGCTTGCGCTCATTTGCTCACGCATTTTACTGCCATTAAAAAGTTGTTTATCGCTTTTAGCTTGATGTTCGTTTTCATCTAACTGCATCCACAAATAGCTAAGTGGATCTGGCGATTGGTTGAAATAGGTAATGGTTTCGGCACCAATGATGCGTTGTTTTACATCATCAATTTCTACGTTAATGTCGTAATCGGCTTTTTGCTGCCAATACTTGGGGCCAGGTGCACCCGAAGCCGAACGGTACATATTGGGCGTTTGGAGCATGGTGCCCAATTGCTCAAACTTGTTTCCGTGGTTAGAGCCAGGGTTGTTTAAATTTTGTGCCAGTGCTACGCTTGCGGTAAGCATAAAAAGGCAAAACAGATTCAGCGATTTTTTCATGTTTATGATAGGATTGAGGGTAATCGTTCTAAAGTTAATAGTAGTGCTATACCAAATATAGCAGAAGATAAGAACAGTACCCAATCTCTACGTGAAATATGTAGCAATTTGAGCACCACTTGGGCTAGTAGTAAAAATAAGGTTACTACAAGAAGTTGTCCGGCCTCTAAGCCTGTATTAAAAGCGAAGAGTTGACTAATAATTGAATCTTGTTTGCCTAATAGGCTTTTCAAATAGGCAGAAAAGCCTAGGCCGTGTATCAATCCGAAAATAAGGGTAATAAAATACGTGCCTTTTTGAGTTTGATTATGAGGTTTATATAGATTTACAGCGCAAGTAGCCAAAATAGTTATGGGAATTAAAAATTCAATCCATTGCGGAGAAATAAATACCAAGTTAAACACACTTAAGGCCAAGGTAAGGCTATGCCCAATGGTAAAGGCGGTAACCATACCCAATATCTTGCGCCAATCTGCCAGCACGTAGGTAGCACACATGGCGGCCACGAACAATATGTGATCGTAACCACGCCAATCTAAAATATGTTGCCAACCCAGTTCGAAGTATAAAGCAAAATCTTGCATTAAATTCTTTTTTTTGATTTGGCCTTTAAAGTAGGGTTTTTGTTGTTTTATACCAAATGGGGGGTTGGGCTTTTTGCTTTAATTACCCACGTGTTTTTTGAGAGGGTGCCCGAAGGGCGGGGTGGTAAAAGCCACCCAACTAGCAGTTTTTTATTTTACCTTTTTGCTTGATCAAAAAGCTAAGAAAAAATCAAGACCAAACGATGCTTCTGCGCACAGGGCTTTTACGCTGGCCCGCCGTTTGGTCGGGCTGGGGCTTTTTCTTTAATTCCCCTCCTATTTAGGAGGGGTGACCGAAGGGCGGGGTGGTAAATTCATCCGCCTTTAACAAGTTTCATTGGCAAAGTAACCATTTGCACTGCCACAGTAAGCAGTTTTATCGACGCAGTAAGACTTTACATCAGCGCAGTAGCCATTTGCACTGCCACAGTGTGGAGTTTTATGGGCACAGTAAGACTTTACATCAGCGCAGTAGCGGGTTGCACTGCCACAGTAAGGAGTTTTATCGGCGCAGTAGCGGTTTACATTGCCACAGTAAGCAAATGTATGAGCATAGTAAGGTATTGCACTGCCACAGTAAGGAGTTTTATCAGCGCAGTAACGGTTTATACTAGCGCAGTAAGACTTCACATCAGCGCAGTAGCGATTTATACTATCACAGTAAGCATGTTCATCAGCCGAGTAAGACTTTACAGCGCCACTTAGAAGGTATAAAGCAAAATCTTGCATTAAATTCTTTTTAGTAATTTGGCTATTGATGTAGGGTTTTGCCCTTTTGTACCAAACTCTTACCTATGATGTTACATATTTTCAGCCTACTAATGGCACTACTACACCCTTACTATGTGAGTGTAACCGAAATTAAACAAAATGCCAAGGCACAAAGCATAGAAGTAAGCTGCCGCATGTTTAGCGATGATGTGGAGACTGCATTAAAAAAAATAAGTGCTGACCGGGTGGATATTTTGAATCCAAAAAGTAAGGCGCAAATAAATCTATTGCTTAGTAAGTATGTTCCTCAACATGTAAAAATAGTGGTAAATGGTAAGCCCATTTTGTTGCAATTTATAGGTTACGAATTCGAAAGTGAGGCTATTTGGTGTTATTTTGAAGCTAAAAACGTGCGCTCTGTAAAACGCATTTCGGTAACCAATAATTTGCTCTACGCCGAGCATGCCGAACAAATTAACATGATGCACGTAACCGTAAACGGCGAACGTAAAAGCACGAAGCTAGATAATCCGCAAAGTTCGGCTGCGTTTAGTTTCTGAAACTAAGCAGCAAAAAACCAGCTGGCAACAAACACGGCTGTAAATACGCAAATCAGATCTACCAATAACATAGCCCCTAAGGTATAGCGGGTATTTTTCACATTTATAGAACCGAAATAAACTGCCACTACATAAAAGGTGGTTTCGGCACTACACTGAAAAATACATGAAAGACGCCCGGTAAAAGAATCGGGTCCGTAGGTATTCATAGAATCGAGTAAAAAGCCTCTCGAACCACCCGAACTAAACGGTCGTAAAAGTGCCACCGGTAATGAGTTGGTAATATCTTGGCTCACCCCTACTTTAGAAAAAAGGCTACTGATACCCGAACTTATTAATTCGAACAAGCCACTATTTCTAAATAATGAAATGGCTACCAACATACCCAATACGTAAGGAAAGATTCTAACTCCAGTATTTAGGCCCTCTTTAGCTCCTGTTACAAAAGAATCGAAAATGGTGGTGCTACTTTGGGTAAATTTTTTCTCGTTAAGTACCGAGTACACCATAATAAACAAAATAATACCAAATAAAATAATGCTCGAAAGGTTGGTGGTAAACAGGGTTTTGCTAATAAAATCGAGCTGATTGATATAAAAAAGTAAGCCCACTATAGCAGAAACAGCCACCATAATAGTCAGTATAAGCACTTTACTAAAAAAATTAATACGTTGTTTAAAACCCACAAGCAGCAAGGCGGCTAAAGTGCCTACAAAAGAAGTGATAATACAAGGTATCATTACGTCGGCTGGATTCTCTGCATTTGCAGCAGCTCTATACCCAATAATTGAGGTAGGTAATAGCGTTAAGCCTGCCGCATGCAAACACATAAACATAATTTGTGCATCGCTGGCTTTATCTTTATCGGAATTAATTTTTTGCAAACTTTCCATGGCCTTTAAACCAAAGGGTGTGGCGGCTGAATCTAGACCTAGGAAGTTGGCGGCAAAATTTAAAGTCATGTACGAAATAGACTCGTGGTTTTTGGGCACAGTTGGAAAAATTTTTACAAAAAATGGGCTCGAGAATTGGGCCAATTTTTCGGCGGCGCTGCTATCAATAAGCAATTGCATGAGCCCACAGAAAAAGGCTAGGTAAGCTATCAATGGAATAATAATATCGGTAAGACTATTTTTACAGGTAGCAAGCAGGCCATCTGTTTTTAGCGTACCGGTATATATTTTAACCACATTATTTTTTAGTTCGTAGGTTTTTTCTTCGCCGCTAGGGCTTACTTGGGTAAGCTTGTTTTCGGGGGCTTTTAGTAGCGTATCCTTTAAGCTGCTGGGCAGTTGGTTAAGGTATACTTGCGATACCAAAATAGGATCATCTTTTTTTCCGTTTAAAAAATCATCCAATGCATACTTTTTGTTAGATAAAAAACTAAAAAAGATGAAGAGTATAGACGACAAAAATAGGACGAGCCAAAATCTACTTAATACCACAGGGCCTGTATTTAGGGTGAATGTTGTTTTAAAATTTACGGAAAGTTATAAAAAAGTAGGGGCTGTGCGAATTAAAATAAAAATTGCTACTAGCAGTATGCTAACCGATAGACCTTATTTTAAACGAAACTAATACCATTCTTTAAGGTCTTCTGGCAATTCCTCTTTCACAATAGCCAATGTCTTTTGGTATTGATCTAGTTTATAGACATTTTCGTTTGTATGTTTTTGTTTTGATGGTTGGTCGACCGAATACCGCTCGATAATATAAGATGTGAACTTATTTAAATTATCAGTTATTGGTAGTTCTTGATCATAAAAATCATACTCTTTCATAAATGATAGTATGGTATTTTCCAAAAGAGTTAACTGATTCTGCTTTATAAGATCTACTACTAAAACAGACCAGGTGTAAAGACAATACACCACAATCAAAACCAAAGTAAATAGACCTATTGTAGCACCTCCAAACTTTAGATTTATCGAATTAGAAACTTGGGGTATGTAGAGGATTAAAAGGGTAAAATAGAAAACAATGGATTCGGGTCGTAATAATGGGAATTTTCTTAGCTCGTAGGTAGTGCGAAAAAAATACCTGCTAGAATCATCAAATTTTAACCCATGGGAGAAAAACCTAAATTCTCTACGATAGAATTTAGGTTTAAATGGATCTATAATGACGCCACGTACAAAACAAAGAACCAACAGAGTTACAAAGCCGGCAAAAACATTAACGTATTTAAAAATAATAAGCGTAGCATTTGCACCACTAATAAAAGCTACAATTGCTGAAAGTACAATTGATACTAAGATTAAAAAGTTTAAAAAGCGGCCCATAAATTGGTGTATTGGTTTATAAAGTTATTAGAAAATATGAAAAAGCGAAACTTTAAATGAAAAGTCGATTGGTAGCCCCGAGCAGAATCGAACTGCTATCTAAAGTTTAGGAAACTTCTATTCTATCCGTTGAACTACGGGGCCATAAAAAAGCAGGATACTCAACCTGAATATCCTGCTTCATTGCTTTTTATATTCGGCTTACTGCTTCTTAATCTCTACCCTTCGGTTTAGCATCCTTTCATCCTCACTGGTATTGGCGTTTAAAGGTTGAGTGGCGCCAAAGCCTTGTGTGACTAAATTAGCAGCTTTTATACCAGAATTTACCAAATAGGCTTTAACCCCATTGGCTCTATCTACAGAGAGCGTCATGTTGCGGGCCTCGGTTCCTTCCGAAGAAGCATGGCCGTTTATTTGGAACATTTTATCTGGATATTGTCTCATTAAGGCCGACATTTCATCTAACAAAGCGTAAGATGAGGTTTTGATAACCGATGAGTTGAACTCAAATAAGGTATTTTCAAAATTAAAACTTGGTTCTGGTTTAGGCGGACAACCATTATTAGAGGCTAAACCAGCTACTGTAGGACATTGATCTACCGAATCTGGCACACTGTCCATATCCGTATCAACTGGTGCAGGTGGTGGCGGAGGTGGTGTTACTGGGGCAACAACCTCAACAGGTGGCGGAGGTGGCGGTGCTACTTTTTTAGCTTTACACGATGTAAATAATACACCGGCCAATAAGATAGCCAACAAACTCAATGGCACAAATTTGGATACTTTTTTCATAATTTTATTTTTAGTGGAATACATAAATTTACTATAAAAACGCAGCAAAACAAATACTATTGCGCAACTATCTTATGGTACTACCAGTAGGCATAGCGGTGCTAGGTGTTACAAAACATAAAGCACCTTCCGCATTCTCGGCCATTAAAATCATTCCTTCCGATACTATGCCCTTTAATTCTCTTGGCGCTAAATTTACCAAAATGCTTACCTGTTGGCCAATAATGGCTTCGGGTGCATAATGTTCGGCTATGCCCGAAACCACCGTACGGGTATCAATACCCGTATCAATGGTTAATTTAAGTAGCTTTTGGGTTTTCTCTACTTTTTCGGCGGCCACAATGGTGCCTACTCTAATATCCATTTCCGAAAACTGATCGTAACTAACAACAGCTTTAGCCGGGGCTACTGCGGCTGATTGCTTGGGTGTTTCCATACTGGTTTTTTTAGCGTTTAATTTTTCTATCTGACGTTCAATAACCTCGTCTTCTACTTTTTGGAAAAGTAATTCAGGTTGATTAAGCTGATGTCCGGCTTCAAATGCAATAGCTTCATTAAACTGATAATTCTCTTTTAATTGAAGCATGCGAAATAATTTCTGAGCAGTTTCGGGCATAAAAGGCTGCATCAGTGTGGCCAAATGCCCAATCAAAATCACGCATTCATGCAGGGCCTCTCGGGCGGCTTCGGGTTGCTCCCCAAACGTTTTCCAGGGCTCTTTATCGGTTAAATATTTATTCCCTAAACGAGCAACATCGAGTACCAGCTGTTGCGCTTGGCGGAATTTATAGGCTTCAAAAGAAGCCCCAATTTCATCGTATAAAACACCCAATTGAGTATTTAGGTGCTTATCTGTTAAGGTAGTTAGTGGTGTATTCATTTTACCATCGAAATACTTGTGCATCAACACAAATACCCGATTTACAAAATTGCCTAAAATGGCCACCAACTCGTTGTTAATACGAGCCTGGTAATCTTTCCAAGTAAATTCACTATCGGCAGTTTCGGGCGCAATGGCTGTAAGGTAATAACGCAACTCATCTACCCGGGTAGGAAAATCGTGCAAATACTCGTGCATTTCAATGCTCCAACCTCTCGAGGTACTCATTTTATCGCCCTCCAAATTCATAAACTCGTTGGCGGGTACGCTCTCAGGTAAAATAAATTCGCCATGCGCATGCAACATAATCGGGAAAATGATGCAGTGAAATACAATATTGTCTTTACCTATAAAGTGGACCAATTTGGTGTCTTGCGCTTTCCAATAGGGCTCCCAATCTTTTCCATGATCTATGGCCCATTGTTTGGTGGCCGATATATAGCCAATGGGCGCATCAAACCACACGTATAATTTTTTGCCTTCGGCATCTGCTGCGGGCACATCAATTCCCCAATCTAAATCGCGGGTAATAGCTCGGGCGGTTAGGCCACCATCAATCCAACTTTTGCATTGACCGTACACACTGGCACGCCAATCGTGTTTATGGCCTTTTAAAATCCAGTCTTTTAACCAATTTTCATACCTATCCATAGGCAAATACCAATGCTTGGTTGATTTAAGTACCGGCTTATTTCCTGTTAAGGTTGATGTTGGATGAATTAGTTCTTCGGGACTTAGTGCAGAACCACATTTTTCGCACTGATCGCCATAAGCACTATCAAAGGCGCATTTTGGGCAAGTACCTATTATGTATCTATCGGCTAAAAAGGTTTGTGCTTTATCGTCGAAATATTGCTCAGAAGTTTCAATGGTAAATACCTCTTTTTTATCCAATACCCTAAAAAAATCTTGGGCTGTTTCGTGGTGTATGGGGGCGCTGGTGCGGTGATAAATATCAAAAGAGATGCCCAATTTCTCAAAGCTTTCTTTATTTAAAACATGATATTTATCAATTATGGCTTGCGGTGTGCTG
>Ga0209107_10000075_pt1 | contig 59159 bp, 45 predicted proteins | sample LakErihyJuly2011_2_FD_187460 | JGI IMG/M metagenome (GOLD analysis project Ga0209107, IMG submission 187460) | Freshwater microbial communities from dead zone in Lake Erie, Canada - CCB hypolimnion July 2011 (SPAdes) (version 2) | ecosystem: Environmental > Aquatic > Freshwater > Lentic >...
CAACAAAACTGACTAGCAGGAACGTTAAAAAAGTTTTATTTTTCATAAAATTTAATGCTAAATATTAATGTAAGTTTATCCAATTTAAACTAGGTGCATTGATGGATCCAGAATTTGGGGTAATGCGTACTTTAAACAATAAATCATCGCCATTTATGATCTTAGAACCACAACTTGAAGCACCTGGAGTATTGTCAAAATATGCAGAACCGTTTGGATAGGAATTGTTTACTGCCAATACGTGCCCCGACATACCCATCATACCACCACTACACAAACTACCGGCATTCACTCTAAAGCCATAACTTCCCCCACCCACAACAGACAAAGGCGTACTGAGTGTAACAGTTACCCATTGCGGAGCGCTTGTAAGTTGGGATGACATGCCCATACCGCTAAACCAAGTTCCACTTGACATATTCATTTGGACTTCAGCATCGGATTTTCCCATTCTTAGACTGATATAAGCACCAAACGGACCACCCCCCATACTACCATTACTCAGATCAGCGGTATAAAGTTCTATGGAAGTTACTGTACCTGAGACAGGTGAAACAAAGGTTTGGAAAATAAAATCGGCACCATTGGTATAAGTTCCCACAAAAGTCTCATTAATTGGGTCTGTACCCTCTTGTTTAGCATATACCTGTAATTTTTGTTGCGTGGTGTTGTACACCACCATACCTTCTTCTACAGTAGCTAAAGCGCTAATTTGAGTTGAAGTTAATTTGGTAGGTAAAAAGGGTTTAGTAGTAACCGTTAGGCCGCTACTAAAGGTTTTAGCACCAGCAAAACTCTGGGTACCGGTGCTTACAATACCGGCATTTGTAGCATCGGCAGGGGCTAAGTTTAATACGCCGTTGGTAACGCTAGCTGCATTGGGCGTAGCAGTAGTTGCTACTGCACCAACGCTTAAACCACCTTCGTTTGCAGGGGCCCAAGCGGTGCCGTTGTATTTTAAAATTTGGTTAGCCGTCGGAGCGGTAGTGCTTATTGCTTTGCCTTGTAGTTTGGCTACGTCGTTGGCATATAAAGCGTAAGGTACAGCTTGCAATTGGATAGTACCCATATCTACAAAGTTATTGGCACCGTCGGGGTCTAATTCTACTTGTAAAAATTTGGCTCCTGTTGCCCAGTTTAGGCTGGCTAAGGTGCCGGTTTGGCTGGCTGCGCCTGTGCTGCCTATTACCACATTAAACAAACCAAATTTATTGGTGGCGGTGCTGCGGGTTTCGGTATAAACTACGGTACCACTAGCAGTTAAATCGCGAATGCTTAATTTAATTTTGATGTTTTGTTCGGCTACAGGGGCTCCGCTGGCTCTGCGGGCTAGTCCTTGGTAGTTGATTCCGGTTTGGGCTTGTGCTAAGCTGCTAAAGCCAGCAAAAAGCAAAATAGCTAGAAATAGTTTAGTTCGTTTCATTCGTATTATTAGTTAAATTAATTTGTAAAGCAAATTCCACGGCACCATTGGCATATGTTTGTAAATTGGCTGCGGAGGTAGTATATATGGTGGCTAAGCGCCAGCCGGTTTTATTTTCGTAACTGAGGCCAAAAGAACTACTCTTATTGGAATGGTATAAGGCTAAAAAGCCCAATTGTTGGTCTCTGGTTTTCAATTCGGCACCTAAATCAAATAAATTGGTATAGCCTTTTACACCTCTATAAGCAAATTTAGTGTTGAGCGCCCAATTGTTTTGCAGAGTAAGCGCATAGCTTGCTGCAGTGTAAAATGTGGTATAATCAGTGCTGTTGTGCAGCTCTACATTAAATTGGTTTTTAAGATTATTAAAAGCCAGTTCTAAACCAAATTTACCCTTGGTATAGGCCATTCCAAAAGCACCGTCAAGTACGATATTGTTCTCAAAATTGGCAATAGAAGGGTCATTGGCTGCGGCTACCACATCCATTGAATTTAGGCGTTGACTGTTAAATCCAAACGATAAACCAAAATGCAAGGCAGATTCGCTACCGTTTAAGGGCAAATGGTAGGCATAAGTGCCCAACACTTGGGTACGATTTATCAAACCGGCCTGATCTTTTAGCATGCTTAGACCCAAGCCTACGCGGTTTTCTTGATAATCGGAGGTAACTACCGTATTTTTTGGCGAACCGGGCATGCTGCTCCACTGGTTTCTGTAAGCTAAATTTACTCTCAACCCTTTTTGCATACCCGCCATAGCCGGATTGGCTAAATAGGTATTTTGAAAGTATTGCGAACTTAATGGGTTTAGCTGCGCATATAAAGAGGTGTTTAGTAAAAGAAAACAGGCAATAGCTAAACGGACTTTTATTTTGGTCATATTCTAAGTTTTTTAAAAAAATTTTCTAAACATAGAACTTTTTTCTGTGAAAAAAAATATGCTTAATAATTATTTAATATTGAATTAATATAGTGGTCAATATGTCTTCCACTTTTTTTTAAAAAAAAGGCAACATAGCCTAAAATGAAGGTTTGAAAAATAGGTGAATGTGAATAAAAAAATAATTAATTAAGATAGAATGGAGTGACTGATGGTCATAAAAAAACCCTCCCATTTAGGGAAGGTTTTCTTTAGTGCGCCCACCTGGGCTCGAACCAGGGACCAAAAGATTATGAGTCTTCTACTCTAACCAACTGAGCTATAGGCGCAGTTAAAATTGAATTTTAACAGTGCAATTTTACATATTTGCAGGCATATTCTAAAATCATAGCCATGCAAAATATCAAAAATATAATCTTCGACTATGGAAATGTGATCTTTCACATCGATTTTCAGCGGGCACAAACTGCTTTTGAGAATCTAGGAATTGAGAATATAGAGACTTTTTTTGCGCATAGCGGCCACCATCCTATTTTCAATCAATTTGAAATGGGCGCCATTTCTTCGGCAGAGTTTAGGCAAGCCATACGTGATATTGCCCAGCACCCGAGTTTAACAGATACCGATATTGATACCGCTTGGAACAGTTTATTAATTGGCGTTCCGCCCGGAAACCACGAAGCTTTATTAAAAGCCAAAGACAAGTACCGTACTTTTTTATTGAGCAATAACAACGAAATTCACTACAACTGGATTGTAGCATATTTGAAACGGGAATTTAATATCGATTCGAACGGCATCTTTTTTGAGAATGATTATTATTCTCACCTGATGGGCATGCGCAAACCCAACCGCGATATTTTTGAATTTGTACTGAAGGAACATGCGCTAGATGTAAACGAAACTTTATTTATTGACGATAGTCCGCAACACCTAAAAACAGCTGGCGAGTTGGGTTTACACACTCATTTATTGCTACCAAGCGAAACATTACCCGGATTTTTACAGACCTCTGGATTACTTTAAATTTTTATATTCGTACTATGGAACAGAAACGCTTTAACTCTTTACAAGAATTTTACCCTTTTTACCTTACTGAACACAAAAACTGTACAAGCAGGGTATTGCATTTTATAGGCACGGGTTTGGTGCTGGCGCTTGCGGCCGCTGCTTTGTTATTTCACAACATACAGCTACTTATTGCGGTTCCTTTTGTGGGTTACGGCTTTGCTTGGGTGGGGCATTTTTTCTTCGAAAAGAATAAACCTGCTACGTTTAAGCACCCCTTATACAGCCTAGCAAGTGATTTTATCTTGTTTTTCGATTTATTGAGCGGAAAGCAGAAGTTTAAGCCTTAGGACCATGCAAACTTCTATAGGCCCAAATGCTACTTGCCGAAAGCAGTACTGCCCCAACTAAAAAAGGCGCACCCGGAAATTCGAAATAGGCTTGCTTGCCGGTAAAGGCAGAAAAAAGATGGGTCATGAGTAATGGACCAAAAATGGCAGTTAAACTCATCAATCCGGTTAAGGTTCCCTGCAATTCACCTTGCTCGTTGTCGGGTACCTGATTAGACATGATACCCTGCAAGGCCGGGCCGGCAATACCTCCCAAGGAGTACGGAATCATAAAGGCAAACATCATCCAACTTTCGCTAGCAAAAGCAAATAATATATAACCAAAGCTGTATAAAGCCAAACCAATATACAAACTACGCTCCTGCCCTAATTTGGGAATAATGATTCGGATTAGGCCACCCTGTACCACAGCAATAGTAATACCCACAAAACCCAAAGAATAGCCTACGAGTGCTTCAGTCCAACCAAATTTATACATGTTGTAATAGGTCCACACACTTTGCAAAGCATAACTAGCCAAATACACTAAAATTAAGGCTCCGGCTAAACTCAATACTTTCGGGTAGCGCTTTAACCGAGAAAGCGAAGCCCAAGCATTGGCGGTTTTAAAATTAAAAGGTCTTCTATTTTCTTTAGTAAGCGATTCTGGGAGAATAAAATAGCCATACAAGAAATTAAGTAAAGCCAAACCTGCAGCGGCAAAAAATGGAATTCGGGTGCCAAATTGCCCCAACACTCCGCCCAAAACCGGGCCAATAATAAAGCCCAAGCCAAAGGCAGCTCCAATAAGTCCAAAATTTTGTGCCCGCTTTTCTGGCGTAGAAACATCGGCAATATAAGCCATGGCCGTGGTCATACTAGCACCTGCAATGCCCGCAATGATACGGCCTACAAATAACCAGAAAATGCTAGGTGCAAAAGCTAAAAACAAATAATCGATACCAAAGCCTAATAAAGAGAGTAAGAGTACAGGGCGACGGCCATACTTATCGCTTAAATTGCCCAAAATGGGGGCAAAAATAAATTGCATAAAGGCGTAGGCAAAGGTAAGCCAGCCCCCATACTCCGAAGCTACGCTCAGCCCTTCGCCAGTGAGTTGGCCTATCAATTTAGGCATTACCGGAATAATAATTCCTAAACCAGTAATATCAATAAGAAGGGTTAAAAAGATGAAGTTTAACGCATACTTCGATTTTCCTAATTGCATATTAAGCTGAATTTCTTCTTGTGCGTTCTTTTACAATTAAGCCCAACTCTCTACCCATTTGACCGGCAATAGAGGTGTTTTCATCAGCTCTTCTAAACAAATAAGGCAACACCGATTTTACGGGACCATAAGGCACATATTTGGCCACATTGTAGCCAGCATTGGCTAAATTAAAGCTTAAATTATCGCTCATACCCAATAGCTGAGAGAAAAATACATGCTTGTGTTGAGGGTCTAGCTTGTTTTTTTGCAGCAATTCGGTTAATAGTTTACAGCTATGTTCGTTGTGGGTACCCGCAATAAAAGCGATATGCGTTACATGGGATAAAGAGAAATCCAAAGCTGCATTGTAATCGGCATCGGTAGCGGCTTTATCTACATGAATGGGCGATGGATAGCCGAATTCTTGCGCTCTCAAGCGTTCTTTTTCCATATAAGCACCTCGTACCAATTTGGCGCCAATCTTAAATTTATCTTTTTTGGCCAGATCCATATCGGCTTTTAAAGCGGCTAGGCTATCGGTTCTGTACAGTTGATAGGTGGTGTATACGATAACCTCTTTACGGTTAAACAAATGCATCATGTCTAAGGCCATGGTATCAATAGCATCCTGTATCCAGGTTTCTTCGGCATCAATCATTACCGGAACAGCTAATTCAGATGCTCTAGAACAAATTCGTTTTACACGTTCACATACCTTATCGTATTCGGCTTGGAGCGTTTTATCGAGTTTTTCTTTGGCAGTTACTTTTTCTAAAAGCGCAAAGCGGGCTACACCCGTTACTTTAAATACCGTTAGCGGAATGCGTTTATCGCCATGGGCACGCTCAATGGTGCGGATAATTTCTTTGCAGGTTTCTTCAAAAACGGCTTCTTCCTCTTCGCCCTCTACCGAATAATCTAAAATGGTACCCACCTTTCCTGCAGCCAGTTGAGCAATGCTACCCTCAGCCGATTCAATGGTTTCGCCCCCGCAGAAATGCGCAAAAATGGTTTTTTTAATCAAGCCTGTAATGGGCAAACGTAGCTTTAAAGCCAAATTAACCAAGGGTGGACCTATTTTAGTTAGAAAATTAATGTTGATAGCTCTAAACAACCAATAGGCACGACTAAGCTCGGCATTGGTTTTATGTTTAAAAGCAATTTCTGTATTATCAAAAGATAAAGGACTGCTGTTCGCTGAAGTATTCGTGCGCATGCAACAAAGTTACACAACTGAGGGAAATCAAAAGCATATTAATTTTAGTAAGAGGTTTCATACCTTTATCCCATGATCAAATTTAAACTCGAAGGCGAATACATTCCACTCATTCAATTGTTAAAAGCGTGTAATCTGGTACAAACTGGTGGCGAAGCGCAAATTGTGGTGAGCCAAGGCGATGTATTGGTAAACGGGGAAACCGAATACCGTAAACGTTTAAAAGTGAAAATAGGCGATGTAATTGAATTTGAGGGCCAAAAAATAAAAGTAGCATGAGTAAAAAAATAGCAAGTACTGGCTACGATATTTATATTGAAAACGGTTTAGCTGCTTTAGATCAGTTCATCCAAAAAAATAATTTCTCTAAACTATTTTTCTTGGTAGACAGTACTACCGAAGAACTTTGCTTGCCTATCGTACTCAAAAAATTGCCCAGCGTTACAAGCTACGACATCATTACTATTGACCCCGGCGAAGAAAATAAAAACATTGATTTTTGCATTGGCATTTGGAAAATGTTATTGGATTTTGAAGCCGATCGCAACAGCCTAATACTAAATGTAGGAGGTGGTGTAGTTACCGATATGGGCAGTTTTGCTGCAGCAACCTTTAAACGAGGCATTGCTTTTGTGCAAGTGCCCACTACCCTGCTAGCACAAGTAGATGCTTCGGTAGGCGGTAAAACTGGCATCGATATGGATGAGGTAAAAAACTGCATTGGAACCTTTACCCAGCCACAAGCCGTAGTTATTGACCCCATTTTCTTAAAAACACTTTCTGAGCGGCAATTGGTTTCGGGCTTTGCCGAAATGATTAAACACGGGCTCATTGCCGATGCAAAAGAGCTAGCTATTTTAAAAACTACTTCCCCTAAAAACATTTCCATCGATCGGATTGAGCAATCTATTTGTATCAAAAATAACATAGTAAAAGCAGACCCCGCAGAAAAAGGACTACGCAAAATTTTAAATTTTGGCCATACCATTGGGCATGCTATCGAAAGTTATTTTTTACAAAGCAAGAGCCCCCTTTTACACGGTGAAGCCTTGGCCATGGGCATGTATTGCGAAACCTATTTATCGCAAAAGCACCATAGCCTTACAGAAACAGAGGCTGATGATATTTTTCAGCTTTTAAAAAATATATTCCCTTTAGCGGCTATTCCCGAAGTAGCTATAAGTGACCTCTTAAACTTTATGAAACAGGATAAGAAAAACCTGGGCGACCAAATCGGCTTTGCCTTGCTCGATAACATTGGGGTATGTAGTTACAATCACTACCTCACTAGCGAAGAAATAACACAAAGTCTGCACTTTTACCAAAAAACAATTATATAATTCGGCAGAATTGGTAAAATAAAAACTCAAGCGATTTGGAAAGAGTAAAAAGCCAAATCAGTAAACATACCTTTAACCTTAGCTTTTTAGACGAATACCTAAAAAATGACCACGCATAACATGAAATTATCTTTAAACATTGCTCCTTTTGATTCGTGGTTCCCCGGCAGCACCCAGCCACGCTTAATTGCAGGCCCATGCAGTGCCGAAACCGAAGAGCAAGTATTGGCCACAGCCCGCTTATTAGCTGCTACCGGCAAAGTGGCTGTATTAAGAGCGGGCATTTGGAAACCTCGGACCCGACCTGGAGAATTTGAAGGAATTGGTAGTATTGGGCTCGAATGGCTCAAAAAAGCCAAAGCCGAAACCGGTTTACCCACAGCTGTAGAGGTAGCCAATGCCAAACACGTAGATGAAGCCTTGGCCGCAGGCGTAGATATGCTTTGGGTAGGAGCCCGTTCTACCGTAAACCCATTTACGGTACAAGAAATTGCCGATGCCCTAAAAGGTGTAGATGTTCCCGTATTGGTTAAAAACCCGCTAAACCCCGATTTATCGCTGTGGATTGGCGCCTTAGAACGCATCAACCAAGCCGGCATTACCAAACTAGCTGCTATTCACCGTGGATTTTCTTCTTTTGAGAAATCAGCTTTCAGAAACGAACCCATGTGGGAACTAGCCATACAGCTAAAAACCATTTGCCCCGAATTACCCATCATAAACGACCCAAGTCATATTTGCGGTAACCGCGAACTCATTCCTTACATTGCACAAAAAGCCTTGGATTTAGACATGCAGGGCTTAATGATAGAGTCGCACATAGACCCTTCGGTAGCTTGGACAGATGCTAATCAACAACTTACGCCATCGGCCTTAGCCGAATTAATGGATCGCCTAACCCTGCGTAAAGCCGAGTTAAAAGATGCTGATTTTGTAGATAAATTGGCCGAGTTGCGTAAGCAAATTGATCAAATTGATGATCAAATTATCGAAAAAATGGCTGAGCGGATGGGCATTGTAGAAAAAATTGGTGCATACAAACGAGATAGTGGCGTTACCATTTTACAAGTGGTACGATGGGACGAAATAATTCACAAACGTTCCGATTTTGCGAAAGCCTTAAATTTGAACCTTCCCTTTGTAGGCAAATTATTAGAACTCATACACAACGAATCCATCCGCAAGCAAACGGAAATCATGAACCAAGAAAAAGCAAACAGCTAAACATGGCTTCCATTACGCTCTCCCATCCTAGCAAAAAAATACAGGCTAATATTGCACTCACCGGTTCTAAAAGTGAAAGTAATCGGGCCCTTATTTTGCAGGCCTTAAGCCATGGGCTCGTGAGTGTAAAAAATCTATCCGAAGCAGCCGATACGCAAACGCTTTTTGGTATTTTAAACACACAAAAACATACTCAAATCACACAAGTTTTTGATGTAGGCCCAGCGGGAACAGCCATGCGCTTTTTAACGGCACTCTTAGCCACGCAGCCGGGTGAATATACACTCACCGGCAGCCAACGCATGAAAGAACGGCCTATCGGTATTTTAGTTGATGCCTTACAAAAATTAGGCTCTCACATTACTTATCTCGAAAAAGAAGGCTTTCCGCCACTCCTTATCAAAGGACCATTTGAGCAAAAAGAAAACCACATTCGTATTAAAGGCAATACCAGTAGCCAATATATTTCGGCCCTACTACTCATTGCCCCTATCCTGCCCAAAGGCTTATGCTTAGAAATTGAAGGCGATTTAATCTCCAAACCCTATCTAGAAATGACCTTGGCCATGTTGCAAGAAGTGGGTATTCAACATCGTTGGGAGAGTAACCAGATTTGCATAGAAAAACAAGAATTTAAACCGAGCACACTAATAGTAGAGCCCGATTGGAGTGCAGCTTCCTATTGGTATGCACTAGCTGCACTAGCCCAAGAAGCAATAGTATCCTTGCCTTATTTACAAGCATACAGCTTACAAGGAGATAGTAAAATCACAGAATTAATGGCCAATTTTGGCATTACTTCTCAATTTAAAAACGGAGAACTCCTTTTAACCAAAGAGAGTAAAACCCCCGAGCGTAAAATTTTCGATTTAAAAGAATGTCCCGATTTAGCACAAACCCTAATTGTATGTTGTGCTGCAATAGGACACGAAGCCACTTTTACTGGCTTAGAAACCTTAAAAATTAAAGAAACAAATCGAGTAAAAGCCTTACAAACCGAATTGGCTAAAATTGGCGTAACGCTCATCGAAAAAAACTTGTCGTATAAACTAGACTGTACACACCGAGTATTGCCTAAAAAAATACAAATAGCCACATACGAAGACCACCGCATGGCAATGGCCTTTGCCCCTTTGGCTTTACTAATTGATGAAGTGGAAATTTTAGACCCCGAAGTGGTTGCTAAATCATATCCTCATTTTTGGGACGATTTGAAAACCGCTGGTTTTGAAATAAAAATGTAATTTTAACCCCTATGGCAGGCAATACTTTTGGACAACACTTCAGAATAAGCACTTTCGGCGAATCACATGGAGTGGCCATTGGTGTAATTATTGATGGTTGTCCGGCCAATTTGGCAATCGATATTGATTTTATTCAGCACGAATTAGATAAACGCCGTCCGGGACAGTCGCAACTAACCACCCAACGTAAAGAAAGCGATACGGTACAAATTCTATCGGGTGTGTTTGAAGGGAAAAGCATCGGAACGCCCATTTGCTTGCTTATTCCCAATGAAGATCAACGTTCGGCAGATTATGGCCATATACAAGATGTCTATCGTCCGTCGCATGCCGATTATACTTACGATGCCAAATACGGACACCGCGATTACCGTGGCGGGGGCCGCTCATCGGCAAGAGAAACCGCAGCAAGAGTAGCTGCAGGAGCTATTGCCAAATTACTTTTAGCCCAAGCTGGTATCGAAATTTTTGCCCATGTATCGGCCGTAGGAAACATAGAAGCTCCGGGCTTGGGCAACGAATCAATTGACGTATTAACCCAACAACGAGAGGTTACGCCCGTTCGTTGTGTAGACCCGGCCACGGCTAAGGAAATGATTGACTGCATTGAAACTATGCGTAAAGATGGAGATACTATTGGCGGAAAAATTTCGGCAATTATTCGCAATTGCTCAGCTGGTTTAGGCGAACCTGTATTTGATAAAATCCATGCCGATTTAGGGAAAGCCATGCTGAGCATCAATGCCGTTCACGGCTTTGAGTATGGCTCTGGTTTTGATGGAACCCGAATGAAGGGCTCGGAACATAACGATGCCTTTGTAGCTGCATCAAATGAAAAAGCACACACCCTTACCAATTTCTCTGGAGGTATTCAAGGGGGCATTACAAACGGGATGGAAATTAATTTCCGAGTTGGATTTAAGCCTGTAGCCACCATTATGCAAGCACAAGCTAGTGTAAATAAAGCAGGCGAAGCAGTAAATGTTTCGGGCAAAGGGCGCCACGACCCTTGTGTAGTACCAAGAGCCGTTGCTATTGTAGAAGCCATGGCTGCGTTGGTGCTAGCCGACCACTACTTACGCAATAAAACCGCTAAACTTTAATATATAGCAGGAAACTGATTCGGTTTGCTATCGTGCATCATGGCATATACCGTTTCCACCACATCTTCTACCGAAGGCTTGGTGAAATAATCTCCATCAGAACCGTATGGTGGCCGATGTGCTTTTGCGGTTAGGGTTTTCGGCTGACCATCTAAACAATAATATCCTTTCTGATTTTCGAGCACATGTTGTAAAATATAAGCCGATGCACCACCCGGTACATCTTCATCAACCACCAATAATTTAGAGGTTTTCTTAAGCGATTGTGCACAAATTCCGTTTATATCAAAAGGCAATAAAGTTTGTGGATCTACTATTTCTACCGAAATGCCTAATTTCTCTAAATCTTCGGCGGCTTCTTGCACAATACGCAGCGTAGAGCCGTAAGAAACAATAGTTACATCTTTCCCTTCGCGAATAATTTCGGCAGCACCTAAAGAAACCGTAAAATCTGCAATATTTTGAGGGAGTTTTTCTTTTAATCGATAGCCATTTAAGCATTCTATTACCAAAGCAGGCTCATCGCCGCGAAGGAGCACATTATACATACCAGCCGCTTGGGTCATATTTCTAGGCACGCATACGTGAACGCCTCTTAAGGAGTTTACAATCATACCCATTGGCGAACCCGAATGCCAAACTCCTTCTAAACGGTGTCCACGAGTACGAATAATGAGTGGTGCTTTTTGGCCGGCCTTGGTACGGTAACTAACTGTGGCCAAATCATCGCTCAAAATGTTTAAGGCAAATAATAAATAATCTAGGTATTGAATTTCGGCAATAGGTTTTAAGCCACGCATGGCTAAACCAATACCTTGGCCAATAATGGTCATTTCACGAATACCGGTGTCGGTGATGCGCAAATCGCCGTATTTTTCTTGCAAACCGGCAAAGCCTTGGTTTACGTCGCCAATTTTACCTACATCTTCTCCAAAGGCCAATACTCTGGGATCGCGGTTAAAATGGGCATCAAAACACGCATTTAAAATTTCGCGACCGTCCAAAAGTGGAGCATCGGCAGCGTATGCTACGGCTACATGCGGTACCTTAGCCGGGCTTTGGCTGGTTTCGGTAAATAATTTAGAATTATACGCCTCCGCCATCTTTTTTTGTTGTTGTCTATACCAATTCAGCAAGTCTGTTTTGGCCAGGCTTTGCATCGAACGTAAATGGCGTACTGCTTTACGCACCGTTTGGTATACCTCTTTACGAGAAACTTCGCTCGTTTTAGCTAAGGTTTCGGCCAAGGCTAATACCTCGGGCATCTGCGTAGCTTGCAAGAGGGCAATAGCCTCATTTGCTTCGGTTTGTATGGCACTTAAAAAATCGGCCAAGGCCTTTTTCTGACATTCCCGCACATAATTTTTAGCGGTTTCTTCCAATGTCGCAAGTTCCGTTTCGCTACTCATGGCAGTTTCAAGCATCCATTTGCGCATTTGCGTCAGGCAATCGTATTCTTGCTCCCAAGCCAAACGTTCGGCAGATTTATACCGTTCGTGCGAACCCGAAGTGGAGTGCCCCTGAGGTTGCGTAAGTTCAGTTACATGAATTAGAGCAGGTACATGCTTGGTCCTGCAAGTCGCTATGGCTTCCTGATATACTTGGCATAATGCGGGATAATCCCAACCTTTTACTTTATAAATTTCAAAACCTTCGCCTTTTTCATCACGCTGAAAGCCTTTTAATATTTCCGAAATATCTTGTTTTGTTGTTTGGAATTCGGCCGGAACGGAAATGCCGTAGGCATCGTCCCATACCGAAACGGCCATTGGTATTTGTAAAACTCCGGCGGCATTCATAGCTTCAAAAAATACGCCTTCGGAGCTAGATGCATTGCCAATGGTACCGAAAGCAACTTCGTTACCTTGTACCGAAAAGTTTTTTAAATAGTCTAATTCTTTATTTTGACGGTATAATTTTGAAGCATAAGCCAAACCCACCAAACGGGCCATTTGACCACCGGTAGGCGATATATCGGCCGAGCAATTTTTAGTAGCGGTTAAATCTTTCCAAGAACCATCATCATGTAAGGTACGGGTAGCAAAATGGCCATTCATCTGACGGCCTGCCGAAGCCGGCTCTGCTAGCACATCGGGGTTGGCGTACAATTGCGCAAAAAACTCGGTAATGCTTAACATACCGGTAGCGAACATAAAGGTTTGATCGCGGTAATAGCCCGAACGCCAGTCGCCGGCTTTAAATGCCTTAGCCATTGCCAATTGAGCTACTTCTTTACCATCACCAAAAATACCAAACTTAGCCTTGCCGGTAAGCACTTCTTTTCTTCCCAATAAACTGGCCTGACGGCTTTCGTAAGCTAGTTTATAATCCTGAATGACTACCTGCTTAAAGTCCTCAAAGCTAAGCTCTGAAGCATCAAAGGCTGTGGTTTCGGTATGGTTTAGTGCTGACATAGTGGTTTTTAAATTGCACAAAAATAAGAAAATATACGCTATACGAAGTTGCAGCGTTATAAGGTTTCTTAAAAACCTTTTACGAATAGTGTAAATAGTTTATATTTGTGTATAAATAATCAAAAAATGATGAAAAAAATAGTCTTCTTATTTACTCTTGCAACCATGTTTGTAGGATTAAGTGCCATGAAATTTCAGCAAGAAGCTGAGTTTAAATTTGATAAAGAAACCTACGATTTCGGCAAAATTCCTCAAGGAAAACCAGTTACTGTGGATTTTAAATTCACCAACATTGGCGAAGCACCCATTATTATTACGAATGTAGAATCTACTTGTGGTTGTACCGTACCTAAATTTACCTCTACTCCTGTTAAAAAAGGAGAAACTGGTGTAATTACGGTTACCTACAATTCAGCAGCGGTGATGCCTTTCAGTAAAGCAATTACTGTAAAGTCAAATGCTAAAACACCTGTAAAAATGCTATACATTAAAGGTGAAGTATTGGCTGCGGCGCCGGCCAAACAATAATTTTAAAAAACATCTTACAAAAACCCCGTTGGAAACAGCGGGGTTTTTGTATTTTTGGGGCATGCCTACCATATCTCTAAAAGGAGTGCAGATGCCTGCCTCTCCTATTCGTAAATTAAGTCCATTTGCCGAAGCGGCTAAAGCTGCTGGCAAAAAAGTATTTCATTTAAATATTGGTCAGCCCGATATTGAAACACCCGAATTAATGCTTAATGCCATCAAAAATTTTGATGAAAAAGTGTGGGCCTATACCGCTTCTGAAGGTACGGCATCATACCGCAAGAAATTAGCCGAATACTACAATAAGCTACATTATGCCATAAAAGCAGAAGATATTTTGGTAACGAATGGAGGCTCCGAAGCCATTACCATTGCCATGCAAACCTGCTTAAACCCGGGCGATGAAATTATTATTCCAGAGCCTTTTTATGCCAATTACAATGGCTTTGCCTGCATGAGCGACGTGGTGGTGAAACCCATTTTATCGCACATTGAAAATGGTTTTGCCTTACCTGCTATTACCGAGTTTGAAAAAGTAATTACGCAAAAAACCAAGGCTATAATTATTTGCAATCCAAATAATCCAACGGGTTATCTATATTCTAAAGAAGAACTTGAGGCTTTAAAAGAGCTTTGCTTAAAACACGATTTATTTTTATTTTCTGACGAAGCTTACCGTGAATTTTGCTACGATGGCCGCGAATTTATTTCGCCCATGCATTTAAGTGGTTTGGAAGAAAATGTAATCGTGCTAGATACCGTATCCAAACGCTATAGTGCCTGTGGAGCCCGTTTGGGTTGTTTAATTACCAAAAATAAAGCCGTAATGGCCGCGGCATTAAAATTTGCCCAAGCCCGATTAAGCCCGGCTATGGTTTCGCAACTAGCTGGCGAAGCGGCCATTGATACACCCGATTCGTATTTTGAAGCCGTTACTGAAGAATATACAGCCCGCAGAGACTTATTGGTGAATCAATTAAATAAAATGGATGGCGTTTATTGCCCCAACCCAGGTGGTGCCTTTTATGTTGTTGCCCAATTACCTATTGATGATGCCGATGTATTTTGTCAATGGATTCTTTCTGATTTTAGCTATCAAAGCCAAACCGTAATGTTTGCGCCTGCTACAGGTTTTTACAGTACACCTGGCGCCGGCAAGAAAGAAGTGCGTATGGCTTATGTGCTAAACACCACGGATTTAAACTTGGCGATGGATTGTTTAGCGGAAGCCTTAAAGGTTTACCCAGGGCGCACCGCCTAAATTTTTCATAAAAAAACAGCCATTTCTTCGTATCTTTGTACATACATATGGGGTCGACCGGAATTGACAGGATGGCGGTAAGTATGTAAGCATGCAGCGCATTGTTAGTCTAGCGCTTTAATCTGAACTTTCAACCTATAATTGGCGAAAACAATTACGCCTTAGCTGCCTAATTTAGAATTAGATCAGCTTTTGTCTCGTTTAACTTCTGTTTGGTAAGTTAAACATTAGAGGCATCGAACTACCGAACTAGCTTGTTTAGCGGTGTGATGAATGAGCGAAATACAACACCTACGGAAGCCGGTATAGGTAAGCGATTCACCTTCCACTTCTCTACAATTAAAGAATTGCTAAGCATGTAGAAAGCGTAATTTGCACCATGTTTGGACGAGGGTTCGAATCCCTCCGACTCCACACAAAAACAAAGCCTCGATGATTATCGGGGCTTTGTTTTTTTCAAAAATTTGGATGATGCCTTGCACTGCTTAAATATGATTATTAATTGTATTTTTATAAAAGATACACGCATCAAACCAACTTTGAAAAGATTTTTACTACTTTGTTTACTGGCCTCGTTTCACCATCAATTGGTATGGGCCCAAAGTGACACAAACTTTTGGTTTGCAGCTCCTGATTTGCAACAAAATCATGGCGATAGGCCCATTTTTTTAAGAATTGCCGCTAATAACACTGCAGCAACTGTACGTATCAGCATACCGGCTAATCCAAGCTTTATCCCAATAGTAGTTGATATTAATGCCAATAGCTCTCAATCTATCGACCTGACTACCTATATTAATTTAATAGAGAATAGCGAAATTAATAGTATAACTAATAAAGGAATTTTAGTTGAATCCTCGGCTTCAATTTCGTGTTATTATGATATTGCTAATAACCTTAATGGTGATATGTATGCTTTAAAAGGGGCCAATGCTCTTGGGACCAAATTTACATTGCCTTTTCAACAAGGTTTTAGCAGTGCTGGCCCACCTAACTATACCTGCACCTTTAGCATAGTGGCTACAGAAGATAATACCACGGTAACCATCATCCCTAAAAAAGACTTACAAAGTCACCCAAAAGATATCGCATTTAACATTACTCTAAACAAGGGCCAAACCTATACCTGTGCGGGTGTAAGCGGTATTGCAAATGAACGCCCAGGTGGTACTGTGGTAACATCAACAAAGCCGATAGCCATCTCTACCAAAGATGATTCTATAAACTATCCTGGCTATGGATGTGCCGATACTGCCGGAGATCAATTGATACCTGATTGTATTGCTGGTAATGAATTTGTAGTGATTAAAGGCTATTTCTATGGTGTAGATTATTACTATGTTTTTGCAATTGATAATGGAACTGAGGTAAGAGTGAACAACACCTTAGTAGCCACATTAAATGCTGGTGAGTATTACACCGGCTTACTTAGCGACCAATCTGCATACATAAAAACCAGCAAAGCGGCACACATTTTCCAAGTAACAGGCTTTGGTTGCGAAGTTGGTGGGGCTGTAATTCCTTCTATGCGTACCAATGGCTCCAGTTCGGTAAGTGTAACTCGAGCAACAGTGCAAGATTTCTTTGTCAATATATTAGCACCAAGTGCCATAATTGGTAATTTTAGTTTTAATAATTCCGCTAGCATCATCCAAGCTTCTAACTTTACAGATGTTCCCGGAACTGCGGGAGCATGGAAAGTAGCTCGAATTACCGTTCCGTTAAGTGACTTGGCGGCTGGCGGGAATGCCCAAATTGTGAACGGACTTGGCAAGTTCCACATGGGAATTATTCATGGAGACCAAGGCTCTACCACCCGATTTGGCTATTTTAGTGATTTCGGAAAAACCATTATAGAACTAGGTAATTTCAATAGTCTAAATTGTCCGGGATCAACGGTAACGGTTCAGGCGCTAAGCGAAAGTGGTATTAGTTATACGTGGACGGGGCCAAATGGCTATACATCGAATACACCCAATTTAAGCATTCCGAACTTTGGTATTGCAAACGTAGGTGAGTACACCGTGAGGGTATATGGCAATCTTTGCAATTACGCCGAAAGAACCATTCGCTTAGATCTAGCTGATAAACCAAGTCCTAATTTTAATTTTACTCAAAGTTGTGCAGGAAAACCAATTGATTTCACCAATACCAGCACCTTGAGTAATGCTGGCCCTGTAAATTGGCTGTGGAATTTTGGCGATGGAACTGCAGTATCCGCAAGTAATTCGGCAATACATACCTACCCAAACGCTGGCAATTATGAAATAACACTAACAGCCACACCTATGTCTTGTGCGGCTTTAGCGGCTACTGTACGTAAAAACATTACAATAAGTGCTGCAGCTCCGGGCATTACCTATCCGGTTATACTCACCAAGCCAAGCCAATCTGTGCCGCTACAAGCAAGGCCTTTAGGTACTATTTATACCTGGGTGCCTAGCACCGGATTAAGTAATCCGTTTAGTGCAAATCCTGTTTTTCTGCACAACGAAACCATCAGTTACACAGTAACTATTGAAAGTACAACTGGTTGTGTTACAGTGGATAGAGTTGTAGTACGGGTGCTACGAAAAATGGACTTTGAAGTACCTAGTGCCTTTACACCCAATGGCGATGGACACAATGATTTGCTAGATATTTTTGCTGTTGGGATAACAAAATTGAGTTATTTCAGAATTTTTAACCGCTGGGGACACATGCTATTTGAAACAAGTGATTTAACAAAGCTTTGGAATGGCACAAATGGGGGAATCCAGCAAGGCCCCGATACATTTGTATGGACAGCTGAGGGAATTGGAGTAGACGGATCCATTATTCGTAAAAGAGGGCAAACAGTTTTAATACGATGATTAAACGTTTATTATCACTACTATTTACCTCTATCTCACTCACAGTTTTTGGGCAGGATCCACATTTTTCCCAATTTTTTACTGCTCCACACGCCATCAATCCGGCAAACACAGGTACCAGTCAAGGAACTTGGAGAGCGCTAAGTAACGTGAGGCAGCAATGGGCCAATTCTGGTACCCGCTTTAACAGCTTTAGTTTTACTTCCGATGTTAAACTTTTGGGGCTTAATCCGCAAGAAAATACCCTAGCAATGGGACTTTCATTTTTAGCCGATAGAACGATGAATGGCGCATTTACTAGCACCTACACGAGTACTTCTCTGGCGTATCATGTGCAAGTAAATACCTATCAACGCTTGGGTATGGGTATTCAAGCCAGCTATGGAACTAGGCAATTAGATTTTTCGAAATTAACCTTTGGCGAACAGTTTGTAGGAGAGAATTTTGACACAAGCCTACCTAGTGGAGAAAGCAGTTTATCTACGTTAAAACCATTTGTATCACTCTCGGCAGGGCTTTTTTATAATTTTCAAACAGATGTATTAGACCTGGATATGGGGGCTGCATTATTTCATTTAAACAAGCCAAAACAAAGTTTTACCAGCAATACAGAACAAGTACTTCCAGCCAAACAATCTATACACCTAAGCGCCACCTACAGCCCATCAGGTCAATGGAGTTACCATATGAGTGGCATCTATCAAAAACAGGGCAACCAAAGCTATCTTTCAATCGGAGGAGCTACAGGCATACAACTACCAAATAGCGATAACAACCGCATGCTCTGGGCCGGTATGTGGTACCGAAATAATGATGCTATTTATCCCTACTTAGGGCTTCTCACGGGTAATATGCAACTGGGCTTAAGCTATGATTTTAGCATTTCTAAACAAGTGCAAAACACCAGTCTACCGGGTAGTTTTGAATTATCTCTGATTTTTCGACAATCAAATAAACGGTTCCAATCTATTGTTTGCCCCTGGAAATAATAGATTAACACAAAAAGCTTTGATTACATAGCTTTGGAGGTTCTAAATACAACAAAATCACACACAGCTAATTGTATGAGCATGCTATGCTAACGTGTTTACTTATTTCTACAAAAAAGTAAAATCCATATAGAATGGACTAAAATAGCCTAAACCTAAATTTATTTAAACACGAGATGTTGAAAAATATTATCAAAAATCATAAAATATAATTTGCATTTGTTATAAATAGCCGTAATTTTATTAATTAGTGTAGATGTAACAATTTACATAAATTAACCAATCAATTAACTAACAATAAATTACATGAAAAAAGTTTACTTCATGAAGCTTAGTCTTCTTGGCTTATTCCTGTTTGCTACCTTGTTAGCAACAGCACAGACCGGAAGTATCAGCGGTCGTGTTACGGATGAATCCAAAAAAACACTTCCCGGCGCTTCAGTATCTATTAAAGGTACTGGCACAAGCACCTCAACTGATGCTAATGGTAATTTTAAATTAAGTGGAGTTAACAATGGTACTGTAACCCTTACAGTCAGCTTTGTTGGATATACCTCCTCTGAAAAAACAGTAAACGTTACAGGCGATGTTCGCGTAGAGTTTTCATTACAACTTAGTGCTGAAAGCTTAAACGAAATTGTAGTGGTAGGTTACGGTACTCAAAAGAAATCTGACTTAACGGGTAGTATTACTACTGTTAGTTCAAAAGATTTCGTTAAGGGCCAAATAACTACACTAGAGCAATTAATTGCCGGTAAAGTAGCTGGTGTTCAAATCACTTCAAATGGTGGTGCACCGGGTTCTGGTAGTACGATTCGTATTCGTGGTGGTGCTTCATTAAACGCAAGTAACAACCCATTAATCGTTATTGATAACGTTCCGTTATCAGAAAGTGGTGTTGCTGGTGCAGCCAATGCCTTGGCATTAATCAACCCGAACGATATCGAAAGCTTTAACATCTTAAAAGATGCTTCGGCTGCAGCTATTTATGGTTCTAGAGCTTCTAACGGTGTAATTATGATTACCACCAAAAAAGGAAGTGCTGGCAAACCTAGCTTCACGTTCAGCTCTCAATCTAGTGTTTCTGAAAACATAAACACGGTTGATGTACTTTCTGCCCGTCAATTACGCGATGTGGTAAACACCTATGGTACAAATGCTCAAAAAGCATTATTAGGTTCTGCTAATACCGATTGGCAAAATGAAATTTACAATACCGCTTTAACTAGCGATAATAATTTAGGTATTTCTGGATCGTTTAAAAACATTCCTTACCGTGTTTCTTATGGTTTCTTAAAACAAAACGGAACCTTAAAAACGGGTAAATTGGAGCGTAACTCGGTAGGTTTAAACTTAAGCCCTACGTTCCTTAACGATTTGTTAAAAGTAAATTTAAACCTTAAAGGATCTGTGAACAAAAGCAGATTTGCTGATCAAGGTGCTATCGGTTCTGCTATATTTTTCGATCCAACCAAACCAGTATTCGCTACTCCAGCTAATTATATTGGCGGATTTGGCGGTTACTACGAATGGTTAGATGCAGCAAATGCAGTTACAGGTCTTGCGGCATTAGCTCCAAGAAATCCATTGGCTTTATTAGACTTAAGACAAGATAACGGTACCGCTAAACGTAGTATTGGTAACTTAGAATTAGATCTAAAAATGCCTTTCTTAACCGATTTACGTGCACATGCAAACATTGGTTACGATATCTCTGAAGGTAGTGGCACCATAGTTATTCCAGAATACGCAGCTTCGAGTTTCAAACGCTTTAATGCTGGCGGCGGCGTATACAAAGGTGGTGTAAACAACCAATACAAGCAAACTCGTACCGATATATTGATGGAGTACTATTTAGCATACAGCAAAGAATTACCTTCAATAGAAAGTAAGTTAGATGTTGTGGCTGGATGGTCTTACCAACAATTTAAAACCAAAAACAACAACTTTACCGATAATACCTTTGATGGTACTGTTGTAAACACACCAAACTTTGCTTTCGACATTCCTGAAAACAGAATGTTATCTATGTATGGTCGTGTTAACTATGCATTTAAAGGCCGTTACTTATTAACTGCTTCGGTTCGTAGAGATGGTTCATCTCGTTTTGCTCCAGAAAATCGTTATGCGGTTTTCCCTTCTGCTGCCTTTGCTTGGAAAATTAACGAGGAATCTTTCTTGAAAAACTCTAAAGTAATTTCTGATTTGAAATTACGTTTAGGATACGGAATCACCGGTCAGCAAGAAGGTATTGGTAACTACGATTACTTATCGTACTATAACCTAAGTTCTAATCAGAGCATGTATCAATTTGGTAGCACTTTCTACAACATGTACTCACCAGGCGGCTATTACAGTAATCGTAAATGGGAGCAAACAGAAACCTTTAATGCCGGTTTAGACTTCGGTTTATTTAACAACCGCATTACGGGTAGTGTAGATGTGTACAACAAGAAAACTTCTGATTTGTTAAACTTAATTGGCCAACCGGCAGGTGCTAACTTCTCTAACCAAGTGATAGCTAACGTAGGTGATATGGAAAACAAAGGGGTAGAAATTAACCTAAACAGTCAAGTGATTCGCAATTCGAACTTTACTTGGGATTTAGGTGTAAACGCTACCGTAAACAAAAACACCATAACTAACTTAACCATAGCTCCAGATCCGAACTACCCAGGAAATAAATTCGGTGGTATTTCTGGTGGTGTAGGTAATACCATTTTAATTAACTCGGTTGGTTTCAACAGAGGTGCATTCTACGTATACCAACAAGTTTATGATGCAGCTGGCAAACCTATTGAAGGCTTATTGGTAGATAGAAATAGTGATGGTACCATTAACGATAAAGATTTGTACCAATATAAAAGTGCTGATCCGAAAGCATTTTTGGGCTTAACCTCAAACTTTACGTACAAAAAATGGAATGCGGGCTTTATTTTAAGGGCTAGCATTGGCAACTACATGTATAACAACGTATACAGTGCCCAAGGACGTTATACCTCTATATCTAGCTTAGCTACTTATTTAGGCAACGCTTCTTCAAACTACCTAGACACCAAATTTAACGGAATTACTGGTGGCGTAAATCAATTACAAAGTGATTATTACGTACAAAATGCTTCCTTCTTAAAAATGGATAACCTAAATTTTGGCTACAACGTGGGTAAGGTATTAGGCAATAAAGCTAGCTTACGTGTAAATGCAAGCGTTCAAAACGTGTTTACCATTACTAAATACAAAGGCTTAGATCCAGAAATTGGTGGCGGTATCGACAACAATTTCTACCCAAGACCTCGTATTATGTCTTTAGGTTTGAACCTTGATTTTTAATCCCTATAGAATTAAAAAATATTAGATATGAAAAAGAATTATTTCAAATTAGCATTAGTAAGCATAGGCCTAAGCATTGGCTTAACCGCTTGTACTAATAAATTAGACTTGTTGCCTACAAACGACATTACTTCGGCACAAGTATACAGCACGGCTGCAGGTTATAAAACAGCCTTTGCTAAGGTTTACGGTGCCTTTGCAACCACGGGTAACCAAGGTCCTAATAGTGGTGATATCCAAGGTATAGATGCAGGTTTCTCTGATTTCTTGCGTTTATTCTGGAAGTTCCAAGAATTACCTACAGATGAAGCTGTAGTTGGTTGGGGCGATGCTGGATTGCCAGATTTACACAAAATGAACTGGTCTGCCAATAACCCTTTCTTAAAAGGCTTATACTACCGCTCATTCTACCAAATTACAGTTGCTAACGACTTTATTCGTCAATCTAGCGACGCTAAATTAGCCGAAAGAGGCATTAGCGGAGCCGATGCGGATAATATTCGTAAATACAGAGCAGAAGCTCGTTTCATTAGAGCTTTCCAATATTGGGCTTTATTAGATTTATTTGGCCGCCCGGCATTTGTAACCGATGCTGATGCATTGGGTGCTGCTTTACCGCAACAAGCCACCAAAGCAGATTTGTTTAATTATATACAATCTGAGTTATTGGCTATTGAGCCTTTATTGCCTGCTCCAAAAACCAACGAATACGGTAGAGCAGATAAAGGAGCGGCTTGGGCTTTATTAGCCAGATTGTATTTAAATGCAGCCGTATATACCGGTACGCCTAAATACACCGAAGCCATTACCTATTCTAGCAAAGTAATTACGCTAGGTGGATATACGCTTTTGTCTAATTACAGCAAAATTATGCGTGCAGATAACAACGTTGGCAATACCGAGGCTATTTTTACCATTAACTTCGATGGTTTAAAAACCCAAAACTGGGGCGGCACTACGTTTCTAACGCACGCATCTGTAGGTGGAAGTATGTCAGCAGCAGCATTTGGTGTTGATGGTGGTTGGGGTGGTTTACGTACAACCAAAAACCTGCCTAACTTATTCCCTGATGTTACAGGTACTTTAGATCAACGTTCTCAATTCCATACAGCAGGTCAATCTATAGAAATTAATGAGATTGGAACCTTTACTGATGGCTATGGTGTAACTAAATTTAAAAACATTAAATCAGATGGTACTGCAGGATCAAATCTAACCTGGATGGATATCGATTTTCCACTATTCCGTTTAGGCGAACAATACTTAATTTATGCCGAAGCTGCATTGCGTGGTGGATCTGGTGGTAGCTTAACCACAGCTGTTACGTACATCAACATGTTACGTACACGTGCAGTGGCTGCAGCAATTGTTCAGGCTGATTTAACCTTACCGTTCATTTTAGATGAGCGTGCTCGTGAATTGTATTGGGAAGGTCACCGCAGAACGGATTTAATTCGTTTTGGTAAATTTACCGATGCTACGTATTTATGGCCGTGGAAAGGTGATTTAAAGGCCGGTAAAGGTGTTGAAAGCTGGAGAAGTGTATACCCAATTCCGTCAGACGAGTTGGTAGCAAACCCGAACTTAACCCAAAACCCTAACTAAAAATTGTAAAACTACCGGAGGCCTTAAATCCTCCGGTTAAACAACGTTTATATGAAAACAATAGTCAATAAATTACTCGTACTTACATTCTTTAGCGTAGCGCTATGGGGATGTAAAAAAGATGAGACCTTAACCACAATTGCTAGTGCAAAGGCTCCTGTGTTAAGCTCATCTGCTACCACACTGGTTTTAACAGCGGCTAACAAAGCCAATGCTGCTGTAGCCCTTACGTGGACAGCCGCAGATTATGGATTTAAATCTGCTGTTAATTATACGCTACAAATTGCAAAAGCGGGCACCAACTTTGCTACACCAAAAGATGTAGCTATTAATGCCGGTAAATTAACGCTTGGATATACCGTAGAGGAAATTAACACCTTGTTAAATATTGCCGGTTACCCATACGCAGTTTCTACCAACGTAGAATTTAGAGTGAAAGCAGTGGTAAACACTAGCATTGCTCCTGTTTATTCTAATGTAAAAACCGTGGCCATTACACCGTATGAAATCATCATCGTATATCCTACATGGTATCTAGCCGGTGCGCATCAAAAAGATCCAACAGTTGGTGGTGTAGTTGTAAAAGGCTTCTATTCAAACCCAACAGCTGATTACGGCTGGAATCCAGCAACTGCGCCTCAAATTATGAGCCTTTTTGACAATAAAGTTTACAAAGGTTTTGCATATTTCCCTGATGCGGTAAACGAATTTAAATTTGTACCGGTACCATCTTGGTCTGGTGATTTAGGTGGTGTAAATACAGGTGTAGATGCTGGTGGTGTAAATACCGGTACTGTAGGCGGTGGCGCTAATGCCCAGATTCTAGGTGCTGGTTATTATTTAGTAGAGTTTGATGACAATACCGATACCTACAAAGCTAGCCCAAAAAATTGGGGAGTTATTGGAAGTGCTACTCCAACAGGATGGGGCGGTGATACCGACTTGGTTTACAACCCGGTAACAGGAACATTAGAGCTTACCATAGCCCTTGTTGCAGGTGAATTAAAATTCAGACCTAATGATAGTTGGGGAGAAGATGTTGGAGATGGTAATGCCGATGGTGTATTAGATCGCTTAAGCAACAACAACATTCCTGTTACCGTTGCAGGAAGCTATAAAATTGAAGTTGACTTTAGAAATTACGGTAAACAAAAATATAAGTTAACTAAACTGTAAGACTTAGCATTTACTAAAAAAACCGTCCCGAGAAATTGGGGCGGTTTTTTTGTGCCCAAAGAATATCCAAACATACTGTTCCTAGGTAGATTATTTCCAAAATGATGTTCTAGCCCTGTTGATGGTGATACTATTCGTTAAAAAGCTTGACTATGTATCATGCTAAGCCTATCGAAGCAGGTAATAACCTTCGACAAGCTCAGGGTGACAAAAGGCAAGCAATAAAAAGCCAAGCCTGGCAGAACGGCGGGCCAGCGTAAAGGCCTGAGCGCAGAAGCATCGTTCTGCCTTGAGTTTTTCTTACCTTTTTGATCAAGCAAAAAGGTAAAACAAACACGTTAAAAAATATTTAACCAAAAAAGCCTTTCCCCGAATAGAGGAAAGGTTTTTTTTAGTTAGATAATAGCTATTAGTTATAGTTTACGGTAGTGTAAATGTGGTATTCGCCTGGGGCAAGCACTTTGGCGTAATTACCCGAAATGGTTTCTGTTTGGCCTGGGTTCATAAAATCGTACCAAGTGCCGTTTGCCGGGAAAGAAAAGTTTGCCGTTTGAGGCGTTACATTAAAATTACCTACTACCACTACATTGACCCCGCCGCTACCAAATAAGCGGAGGTATTTTATGCCGTCGGCAGCTGCAAAACCGCTGTTGAAATTAGTAGTTTGAAATACCGGTTGTGCTATGCGTAGTTTGATAATTTTAGCCAAGGCATCATAGAGGGCTTTTCTTGATGCATCGTTGAAATAATTCCACAGTACGGGTTTTTCTCCTGTTCGGCCATTTTGGTCGATACTTATATCGTAGCCCAATTCGCCAAATTGCCAAATCATTTTAGGTCCGGGTGCGCAGAGCATAAAGGCCATAGTCATTTCTTGACGGGCTAAAGAGGTACTTAAATCATTTTTTATGTTGTACGTACCTGCTTGATTGCCAAAGTTTAGATTTTTATACATGGCACGTTCTTCATCGTGGCTTTCCATGTAGCCTATTAATTTATCTTGTTGGCTGCTGGTGAATCCGCTGTGCTGATCGAATAAAATGCGTCCGAAATTAGAATTGGCCAACCAACCCATGCTGGCTTCTTTAAAAGGCCCAGTAACATTGTTCCAAAGCATCATGCCATCTGCAGCCAATTCTTTCTCCTCACTATCGGCTGCAAAGTGCTCTAAAATTACGTATGCATTCGGATCTACCGATTTGATGTAGGCATTGTACTCTTTCCATATGGCTATCCTAGAAGCGTCGTACTGGCCCCAGGCGTTTACATCATTGGTAAAGTTTTGCGTGAAGCCTTTGGATAAATCGAAACGGAAACCATCTACCTTATATTCTTCTATCCAAAATTTCATCACCTTTTTAGAAAAATACTTGGTATCGGCACTGCCATGGTTAAAATCGTAGCCTACACCATAGGGGTGCTTATCGGCGGTATTAAACCAGGGGTTGTTTGCTGCGGGGCGGTTATTGGCAGAATCCCAGTACAATTGCACCATAGGCGATTGGCCAAAGGAATGGTTGAGCACCATATCTATAATTACAGCGATGCCTTTTTTATGGCATTCGTCTATAAAGTTTTGGAGGGCTTGTTTGGTTCCGTAATATTTATCGGCAGCAAAATAAAAGGAGGTATTGTATCCCCAACTGTTGTTGCCCTCAAATTCGTTTACGGGCATTAGTTCAATGGCATTTATACCCAAGTTTTTTAAGTAGGTTAATTTAGCAAGTGCGGCGGCATAACTGTGTTCGCTTACAAAATCGCGGATGTGCATTTCGTAAATCACCAAATCTGTTTTTGCTGGCCGACTAAAATTAGCTATCTGCCAAGAATAGGCACTAGGGCTAGGTATAAAGGTAGAAACCAATCCGCTAGTTTTACCAGCTGGATAGGCTTTTAAATTCGGATAGACCGATGCGGTTACATAGGCATCATTAGAAGGATCCAAAATTTTCTCGGTATATGGATCTGGAATGCGCAAATTACCATCCACAAAATATTGGTAGGCATATTCGGTTTGTGGGTTTAAGTTATCTATTTGTATCCACCAACGGGTGCCATCGGGGGTGCGTTTAAGGGCATAGCTATTGCTGAGTGCCCAATTGTTAAAATCGCCAATAAGATACACTGAACCCTTACCAGGAGCGGTAAAATTAAAAATAGCAGAGGTACCGTTATTGATGATATTTACGCCATCTTTTGTAGCTGCGGCAGGTAAGGCTTCTATAGTTGGGGTACCATTTATAATAAACTCAAAGGTTCGCTCAACGGTTACTCCATTTTCTACAGCAGAAATTTTAACTTGTTGAATGCCATTGGCGGTGATTGTAGCTGTACCCGTTACACTGGTAGCTGCGGTGGCTGTAGCAAAAGATTGTCCATTAAGGCTAAGGGTTAGGTTTGCGCTTCGGCTAGAGAGTGCTTTCACCTGCAAAGTCCCGCCTACAGTCAATACGCCCAAAACTGCTTTTGGAACAAACATCGGTTCAAATTCGGGTGATGCGAATTTAACTTGTAGCGGCGCAGATTCGTAAATAGGCGTAAATATGTCGCTTCCATCCGAATTTCTACCTACCACAGCCCCATCGGCACTTCTAAACAATACGGCAATTTGTAAGATTTTTTCGCCGGCAGGTACGCCAAAAAATGTACGGGGTGTTAGGGTAAATTGGTACTTCCCTCCTCCTATTGAAGTCATTTTTACGGAAGCATCGGCCGTGGTAAAAGAACTTACTTTTACGTATTTCCAATTGACTGGGCCAGTACTCTGATCAGTAATTACGCCAATGTGCATATACACATCACCTGCAAAACCACTTAATGCTGCATTGCCTTTGCTGGCATCGAAGGTTAAGGTTACTGGAGCATTATCTACCGGGAAAGCAGGGCTTACGGTTAATAAGCCTACATCAGTGGTTGGCACAGGTGTAACTGGAGTGGGTTCACCTCCAGCACCCGAAGGACTTTTTTTACAGGCTGAGCCAGTAAGCAATAGACCAATAAAAAAGGTATAGGCAAGTACATGTAATTTCATATTGTTTATTTCTTGTTAAAATTTCCTCCGTCAACTTGTTTAATAAAGTTTATTACGCCGTTCATATATACTTGCTGATCGTCCCACATGGCCAAGTGACTTCCGTTAGGGCAATCTAAATAGGCTCCATTTTGAACCAATTTACTTTGTTTTTCCATGGCTTTAGGATCCATGGTATCGTATTTTGCACCAATCATAAGAGTTGGAACGGTGATTTCGGGCAATCTGTTGGTAATGTCCCAATTGGCTAATAAGCCACTAATACCAAATTCGCTAGGGCCTTGCATACGCACATAAACATCGCTATTGGCGTGTTTTAAAGAACGGTTAAGTGCATCTGGCCATTCGGTTAAACGGCATATGTGTTCTTTGTAAAAGTTCGGTATGAGCAATTCCATGTAACGTGGATTGGCAAAATCTTTTTTGGCTTCAATTTGTTTAATTTCTGCCAGCACTTCGGGCTTCATTTGTTTACCCAAAACCTCCTCGGCATATTTGCCATATTCGGGTGCACTAGAAACCATGTTAGAAATAATTAATCCTTTTAAATTTTGTTGATATTTTAACGCATATTCCATGGCTAATATACCGCCCCATGAATTGCCCAATACGTAAAAATTATCTTTAGTTAAGTTTAGGGCCACACGTACTTGCTCTACTTCGTCTACAAAACGAGGGATGGTCCATAATACGCTGTCTTTTGGCTGATCGCTATAATATGATCCTAACTGATCATACTCTATCAACTCAAATCCTTGTTGCGGGAAAAAGCTTTCGAAACACTCCATGTATTCGTGGGTCATAGCGGGACCACCATGTAATAGTAATACCTTGATTCGGGGGTTATTACCAATTCGCTTAGTCCATACTTTAAACTTTCCGGCGGGAGTATTAATTTCTACCATTTTTACACCTCCACTTTGCACGCCGCTATCTATGGGTGCAAAATAACTTTGTAGTGTAGGGCTTGAAGAATTGCTGCATGCTGAGATTAACAGCATTAGCAATATACTGATGTAAAGAATTTCTTTTTTCATGGTGTGTGTTTTAAAATTACTAGGATTCGGTTTGTGTCATTACGTTTTTATCGGTGATTAAAAAATTAGCCAATCCGGCCACTATTAATGAGGAGCCGGCTAATAGCATGGCGTTGATTACATCGGCTCCAAAAATTATTTGATATAAATAGTTTAAGCCGCCGGTTGCAGCAATAATTTGAGGGATTACAATAAACATATTGAAGATGCCCATGTAAACGCCCATTTTATTGGGGTTTATTGCACTAGATAACATGGCATATGGCATGGAGAGGATGCTACCCCAAGAAATTCCTATCAAAATAAAGGAATATATTAATTGAGAGGGCTCTTGAATGTAGTACATGGAAATAAAACCAAGACCACCTGCAATTAAACTAAGCATGTGTATATACTTTCTATTGATACTGCGTTTAGCGGCATAAAGTGTTAATAAGAGAGCGAATGCCATAGAGGATAATCCGTACATGCCCATATAAGATCCTACCAAATCTGCTGCATCGTTGTACGCCTTGCTTGCAACCATAAATAAGGCTTTTGAATTTTCATCTGCCATATTAAAAGCAGATTCTACAGGGGCTGGTGCATGAAAAACGTGTGTTGTTAAGGCTGGGGTAGCTAAACTCCACATGGCAAAAAAGGCAAACCAACTAAAAAATTGGATAACACCTAATAATTTCATGGTTTTTGGCATTGCACCAATACTTGAAATAATTTCATTGAATCCTTTAAAAAATCCCTTACTCTTTTCGTTTTCTTTTTTAAATGCATCCAAATCTTCGGGAGGATATTCCGTTGTGGTGAAAATGGTATATAAAACCGAAGCTAAAAATACCACACCGCCAATGGCAAAAGCTATTTTCACAGAAAGCGGGATTACACCAGGTTGTGCTTCATTAGACACGCCCATTTGGGTTACCAACCACGGTAAATTACTGGCTACCCAGGTGCCAATACCAATAATAAGCGTTTGTATCACAAAACCATATGAACGCTGCGAATCTGGCAATTTATCTGCTACTAAGGCTCTAAAAGGCTCCATGGTTATATTTATGGAGGCATCTAAAATCCAAAGACAACCTGCTGCTACCCATAAAACGGGTGAATGTGGCATGAAAAATAAAACAATGGTGCTTAGTATGGCCCCAATAAAAAAGAAGGGCTTTCGTCTCCCCCATCTTGGGCTCCACGTTCTATCGCTCATGTAACCAATAATAGGTTGTACAAGCAAGCCGGTTAGAGGTGCTGCAATCCAAAGTGCAGGAATACTATCTTGGCTAGCACCTAAGGTTTGAAAAATACGGGACATGAATCCACCTTGAAGGGCAAATCCGAATTGGATACCTAAAAATCCGAAACTCATGTTCCAAATTTGCCAAAAAGATAATTTTGGTTTTTGCAATGCAGTCATATTAAAGTATTAAGGTTTATAAATTATATGGTTAGTATAAAGGCTTTTTAAATTTACGTTAAAAACTGAGAATAGAGGCTTGGTTGGGCAAAAGTTTTACCGAAGCCCCTTGTGGTTTAGCTGTAAGTAAATTTTTCAGCTTGGCTTTTTTGGTAACCTTCTGAAGCATTTTTGCTGAGATGTTCACCATGTCGGCCCGATTAAAATTGGCTAATACCAAAACACGTTCGGTGTCGGTAGAGCGTATATAAGCCATTGCGGTGTTGCCTAAACCTAGTTCTGCAGATACATCTGTTAATTTACCCGATTGTATGGCTTTGTTCGATTGAACCAGCGTTAATAGTTGCTGATAGAAGGTTCTTAAACTTTTTTGAGCAGGTGTTAAACCTCCTCCATCGAATTTACCGCCGTTAAGCCATTGCTGATGCTGAGGCTGGCCCCAATAATCGAAAATGGTACTTCGGTTATCATTGCCACCAAAGCCTTCTATACCGGCACCCTGCTCTCCTACTTCTTGGCCCGAATAAATCATTACCGGACCGCTACCCAAGGTTGCGGAAACTACCATAGCTGCTTTGGCAAACTCGGGTTGTTGCGCAAAACCTTTAGAGGCTAGGCGTTCTTCATCGTGGTTTTCCAAGAAACGTAACATGTGGTTAGAAAGGTCTCCCCCTTGCGATTGTATTACGTTGCGAATATCGGCAACGGTAGCATTGGGCTCGTTTTTAATTAAACGTTTTAGAGCATCGTATAAACCCACTTTATCGTACATGTAATCGAAACCACCGTAGCTTACATAGTTTGCGTATTTACTAGGATCGTAGGCTTCGGCTATAAACACCATGTTTGGGTTAATCTTGCGCACTTCGGGAATTACCCAATGCCAAAATTCTACAGGTACAAACTCAGCCACATCACAGCGGAAACCATCTACTCCTTTTTTTGCCCAAAACACCAAGATGTCTCTCATTTTGGTCCATACGGGTGGCATAGGATCTAAATAATTTTTACCGTTTTGCAAATCGTACCCATAATTCAATTTCATGGTTTCGTACCAATCGTCTATGCTTGGTTTTTCTGAGAAAATATTATTCCCTGTTACTTTAGCAGGGTTTTCATCGAATTTTCCATCTTTTAGTGGATGGCTAAATAGCGCACCTCCGGCCTCTGTTCCGGCAGGTACTACAAAGGTTTTTCCGGGGATATAATAATAATCGTTCTGCGGACTGTAGGCCTTTGTTTTATCGTCTTGGGCACCAAAATCTATCACTCCGGCAGGTTTGGCATCCGATTGGTAGGTACGGGCTACGTGATTTGGGATAAAATCCATAATCATTTTTAGGCCTTCGGAATGGGTACGATTGATTAAGTTTTGGTATTCCTCCATCCGATTTTTCACATCTACTGCTAAATCGGGATCGACATCGTAATAATCTTTTATGGCATAAGGCGAACCGGCTTTGCCTTTCACAATATCGGGGTCGTCTTGCATGATGCCGTAGGCCGAATAGTCGGTCATGGTAGCGTGTTCTACCACTCCGGTGTACCACACGTAGTTAATGCCTAGTTTTTTGAATTCTTGCAAGGCCTTGGGCGTAATGTCATTGAATTTACCTACGCCATTTTCTTCTTTAGAACCGTATAGTTTATTGGTGGCATTGGTATTGCCAAAATAACGAGGCAATAATTGGTAAATAACCAATTTATTATTGCTTATGGTTTCTTCTACTTGTGCTTTAGCGGCAAAGCTAAAGGCTAAAAGGGCTAGAAATAGAGTACTTTTTTTCATTTTTATATTAATAATCTTGTGAAATGGGATGAATCATCAATTCATCTATAACTACATGTTTGGGTGCAGATAGGATGTGGAGTACTGAAGCTGCAATATCTTCCGGTTTTAAATGCGTGGCATTTTCTGGGGTTCCAGGCTGGCTATTATTGAAATAGGTATCTACCAAACCGGGGTATACCACGCTTACTTTAATACCATCTTTTCGTACTTCTTTGCGCAAGGCGGATGAAAAAGCATCTTGGGCATATTTGCTAGAGCAGTATAAAGCGCCATTGACAAAGGTGCGTTTGGCTACATCGGAAGCAATACTAACAATATGTCCAACCCCTTGTTTTTGCATCTGGATAACGGCTTCTTTGCTACACAAAAAAGTACCCTTTACGTTGGTATTCATCACTTCATCCCAAAAGCTAGCAGAGGTTTCGCTTACTGGATAAAACTCTCCAATACCGGCATTGTTTACCAAAATATCGATGCGTTTGTACTCCTGTATGATTTGTTGGAAAACCGATTTTACGGCTTGTTCGTCGCTAATATCTACGCAAAAAGCAGCAGCCAAACCACCCTGCTGTGTAATTTCAGCGACCGCTTCGTTTAAGTCGCTTTGGTTTCTAGCTAATAAAATCACCTGAGCACCTGCCGCAGCCAGTTGTGTGGCAATGGCTCTGCCTATACCCCGAGAGGCACCGGCAACAACAGCTATTTTAGTTTGCAAGGGCATGTTCTACATTCAATTGGCCATTGCCCGCTAGTTCGTAAGCTTTATCAAATACATTTACCGAAAGTGCTTTATCAGACTGATTGATAATTTGCACACCTTCTTTGCTCACTTTTACATTGAGTAAAGAGCCTCTAAATCCTATTTTAAAGGAAAATGATGCCCATTTACCAGGCAAGAATGGATGGAATTGCAATTGATTATCACGCACACGCATACCACCGAAACCTTCTACTACGCTCATCCAGGTACCGGCCATGGAGGTGGTGTGGCAACCGTCTTCGGTATCGTTGTTGTAATCGTCTAAATCTAATCGAGCGGTACGCAAGTAAAATTCGTAGGCACGAGTTTCATCGCCCAATTTGGCGGCCAAAATAGCGTGCACACAAGGCGATAAAGAGCTTTCGTGCACGGTAAGTGGCTCGTAAAAATCAAAATTGCGTCGGATAGTTTCTAAATCATAGCGATGTTCTAAGAAATATAAACCTTGCAATACATCGGCTTGTTTAATGTAGCAAGAACGTAAAATACGATCCCAGCTCCATTTCTGGTTTAGCGGGCGGTCTTCTGCAGGCAAATCTTTCACTAAAATAAGTTCTTTGTCTAAGTAGCCATCTTGCTGTAAAAACACACCCAATTTTTCATCTACTGGGTAGTACATGTGGTCTATAATGTGTTTCCATTGCTCCGATTCTTCGGCTTCTTTAAAGCGAATTTTCTTCACAATAGCGACATATTTTGACCCATCGCTGGCTTTTACAGTAGCTAAGGCTTCTAGCGCATATTCCATACACCAGGTTGCAATGGTACTGGTGTACCAGTTGTTGTTTACGTTATTTTCGTATTCGTTGGGGCCGGTTACGCCAAGCATCACGTACTGCGATTTATCGGCACTCCAATTTACACGTTGTGCCCAGAAACGAGCAATGGCTACCAAAACTTCTAAACCATATTCATTCAGATATTTCGCATCGCCGGTATAGCGGATGTAATTGTAAATGGCAAAAGCAATGGCGCCGTTACGGTGAATTTCTTCGAAGGTAATTTCCCATTCGTTGTGGCATTCTTCGCCATTCATAGTTACCATGGGATATAGGGCGGCACCGTTTTTAAAGCCTAGTTTTTTGGCGTTCTCAATGGCTTTATCAAGCTGTTTATAGCGATAAATTAATAGGTTTTTAGTCACTTGCTCATCGGCCGTGGCTAGATAGAAAGGCACGCAATAGGCCTCGGTATCCCAATAGGTAGAACCACCATATTTTTCGCCGGTGAAACCTTTCGGACCAATATTTAAGCGGGCATCTTCGCCGGTATAGGTTTGGTTTAATTGGAAGATATTGAAACGAATACCTTGTTGTGCCGAGGCATCGCCTTCAATCACAATATCACTTTCTATCCATTTGGCGGCCCAAGCTTGTGCTTGTTCTTTAAGCATGAGGGAAAAGCCTTTTTGACTAATGTGCTCTATTACTTTTTTGGTTTCGTGTACCAATAGTTCTTTATCGTGATTTTCTGACGATAAGTTTGCGGCATACTTGTAAATAACGGTTTCTTGCTTTTCTTTTACCGATAGAGTTACTTTGTTGGCCACGTATTTTTCACGTTCTACAGGTGCCGATGAGAATTCTACAGCTTTGCCATCTTGCTGAATAGCAAATTTCATTCCGGTACACACGTGAAAACCAGTTTTTTTGGTTCGTAGATTTAAGTATGCACTACCGTGATGGGTTTCCTTGTGCACTTCATCCCAAAATTTCTCGTCGTAATTGGCATCTTGGTTTTTCACATCACCATCTATAAATGGAGTAATAATTACTGCCGAATCGAAGTTTAGTGGGGTTATGCTGTAACGAATGGCTCCGGCTTCATCGTCTACAATGCTGCAAAAACGAGTAGCTTTTACTTTTAGTTTTTTACCACTTTTTAATTCTGCTGTAAACGAACGCTCCAAGTAGCCTTCCTTCATGTTCAGTACACGTTTAAAATCGGTGACTTTGCAGTTGTCTAAATCGAGGGTTTCGTAATCAATTTTAATCTCAATACCAATCCAATTGGCGGCATTAAGCACTTTTGCGAAGGATTCCGGATAGCCATTTTTCCACCAACCCACACGAGTTTTATCGGGATAATATACTCCGGCCACATAATTTCCGGGCAAGGTTTCGCCTGAGTAGGTTTCTTCGAAATTGGCACGTTGGCCCATGCGGCCATTGCCCAAACTGAAAATACTTTCCGAAATTTTGTTTAAGTGCGAATCGAATCCTTCTTCAATAATATTCCACTCGTCTATTTTGATATACTTCTTCATCTGCTATTCTGCAAGCTTAACGGCTTGTTCTTAGTTATACTGTTTGTACTAATTCTATATTTACTTCGTGTAGGCCGGCCACTACCAAGTTTGCGCCAGGTAAATTTTGTGCGGTGCCAATGCCTATTACTTTCATTCCACCGGCTAGGGCTGCTTGTACTCCAGCCAAGGCATCTTCAAATACTAGGCAGTTTTCTGGTGCAATGCCTAGGGCTTCGGCTCCTTTTAAAAACACTTCCGGATTGGGTTTGGAGGCTGTTACTTTATTACCATCAATTAGTACATCGAATAAGTGGGTAAGGCCCACTTTTTGCAAAATGATTTCGGAGTTTTTACTGGCAGAGCCTAGTGCGGTTTTTAAGCCGGCTGCTCGGGCTGCTTCCAAAAATTCTTTGGCACCGGGCAAAATTTCGTCGGGCAGCATTTCTTGAATCATTTCTACGTACCACGAGTTTTTTAAATCGGCCAATTGCTTTTGTTCTTCTGCCGATTTAGAAACACCTCCCCATTCTAAAATTAATTCTAGGGAGCGCACTCGGCTTACGCCTTTCAGCTTTTCATTCTCTTCTTCAGTAAAATCGAAGCCGAGCTGATTGGCCAAACGTTTCCAAGCTTTGTAATGGTAAATAGCGGTATCTACTAGTACACCATCTAAATCAAAAATACAAGCTGTAATGGTGGCCATATTATTTTTTTAGCTCCAATACTAAGGTTGTTTTTGCTGGTATTTTGATTTGGCTCATATCCGCTAGTACTTCATCGGTAGCCACATTCACTGCTTGTGTAAAACCGCTGGTACGTTCTGCAAAACGGGCCGTTGAAACGGCTACTTCTTTTTCTTCGCCGTTCATCAGCATCATCACGGTTTTATCGGCATTGTAGCGGAAGTACACGTATACACCATCTTGAGGCACAAATTGCATCATTTTACCGGTTTGCAGTACTTCATTGTTTTTACGGTAGGTGGCTAATTTACGTACGTAGTTAAAGGCTTCGTTTTCTTTTTCGGTACGTCCGGCAGCTGTAAATTTATTCACTTTATCTTCTGGCCAGCCGCCTTTAAAATCTAAGCGAACTTTGCCATCTGGGGTGGTGGTACCGGTCATCAATATTTCATTTCCATAATAAAATTGCGGAATACCTCGTGTGGTTAGCACCCAGGCGATACCTGATTTGTATTTCGAAAAATCTTCGTTTACTACAGAGTAAAAGCGGTTTAAATCGTGGTTATCTAAGAAAACTACGTTTTTGGTAGCGTCTTTATATTGGTAATCGTACGTTAGGGTATTGTATAAACGAACAACGCCGTCTGTCCAACCGAATTTTCCGTTAAGGGCTTCATTTATGCCCCACAAGGCTTGAAAATCGGTTACCCCATCAAGGCCGCTATCAAATCCTTGGTTAACTACATTACCTTCAGTAAAATAGGTTTGGCTCGGTACTCCTTGCACCCAAGTTTCGCCAAAAGAGTTTAGGTTTGGATATTCGGCTTTAATGGCTTTTGCCCACTCGACCATGTAATCTAAATCGTTGTAAGCGTAGGTATCTAATCGGAAGGCATCTACTCCGGCGTATTCTACCCACCAAATGTGACTTTGGGTAATGTAGTTGCGCACGTATGGGTTTTGTTGATTGGGATCGGGCATGTGGAAATCGAACCAGCCTTTTACCATTTGTTTTTTATCTGCTGCCGAAGCATAGGGGTCGAAATGGGTTTGTTCGCGGTAGGTGGTTCGGGTAAAGGTGGGCCATTGATTTAACCAATCTTTCGAAGGCAAATCCAAAACCGTCCAATGTCTGCTACCTACGTGGTTATGTACCAGATCTTTCACCATTTTCATACCTCGTTTGTGCATTTCGTCGATGAGTTTTTTATACAATTCGTTGGTACCGTAACGGGGATCTATGCGGTAATTTTCGGTATTAGCATAGCCATGATACGAAGTTTTGGGTTGATCGTTGGTTAGCAACGGGTTAATCCACAGGGCGGTTACGCCGAGGTCTTGCAAATAATCTAAGTTATTGATGATGCCTTGAATATCGCCGCCATGACGGTGGTACATAGAATCTCTATTCAGTGTAGTTTCGGTCATGCCTTGTACGATATCGTTTGTTTTATCGCCATTGGCAAAACGATCGGGCATAATGAGGTATACCAAATCTTTGGTAGTTACGCCTTGTGCTTTTACTTGCTTCACATTACGGGCTTTTAACTCGTAATTGGAAACAATAGCCTTGGCTCCTTTTTTCTCGAACCGGATGGGGAAAATTCCTTGCTGGGTGCTTGCAGAAATTTCTACATCGAGGAAGAGGTAATTGGGATTTTCTACTTTATTTGTTTTTAGAAGGGTTACTCCAGGGTAGTTAATACTTACGTTGCGGTTGGCTATTTGGTTACCGTGTACAATTAATTGGAGCTTGGTGTTTTTCATGCCTACCCACCAATTGGCAGGTTCTATACGCTCTAAAGCAGGTAATTGGGCAAATGCCGAACTTGTTAGAAGCAGTAACAGGTAGATTAAGTTGGTTTTTGTAATTTTCATGTGTGTATAATTGAGCCTCTAATTTAAGTTTAAAATGTGATTTTGGAAAGGCTCTGTGGAATTTATTAGTTTAGGTTGATTAACTGTGTATATCTCTCTATATTGCCTCTGTATAGTCCATAAATTATTTGCTCAATTGAGGGTATATACTTAGTTGTAGTAGATTAAATATATTTATACTATGAAAGAAAAATTGATAACGTTACTAGTCGTTATTTGTTTAACAACAATATTTAGTCGGGAAATAAAGAGTCAAAATCTGTCTCAACAAAATTCCTTTATAAATCCAATTATTCCTGGCGGATATCCTGACCCGTCAATTTGTAAAGTTGGTGATACATTTTATGTAGTAAATTCTTCTTTCGAATATTTTCCGGGTTTGCCAATTCATAAAAGTAAAGACCTTATAAATTGGGAATTAATTGGTTACGGACTTCATAGAGCTGAACAATGCGCTGATGAAGTGAATCTAGTTGATGTACAATCTGATGGCGGTATTCACGCACCAACGATAAGATACAATAAGGGTACGTTTTACATTATAACTACAAACGTCTATTATAATGAGGAGAAAAAAACTACTGATTTTGTAAACTTCATTCTAACGGCTAAGAACCCAGAAGGTCCTTGGTCAGAACCTCATGTATTGGAAGGTGCTCCTGGAATAGACCCAGACATATTTTTTGATAACGATGGTAAAGTATGGTATGTAGGAACGCACTCACCCGAAAATCCAAACTTTGAGGGAGAAGGAGAAATTTGGTTACAACAAATTGATGCTGAAAACTGGAAATTAATTGGAGAAAGACATTATTTATGGAGAGGAGCCTGTGGGGGAGTATGGGTAGAGGGCCCTCACCTGTATAAAAGAGATAATCGTTACTATTTGATGGTAGCTGAAGGGGGCACAAGTTTTAACCATGCTGTAATGATCGCTGTAAGCGACTCAATAAAAGGCCCATATATACCAAACGATAGAAACCCTATCTTGTCAACTAGACAACTTTCATACGATAATTGGGTTCATAGCACAGGTCATGCCGATTTAATAGAACTTAATGACGGACGATGGTATATGATTGCCTTAGGAATTAGAGGGGAGGAAGATAGAGGTTCTAATATGGGACGCGAAACACATCTAATTCCAATGCAATGGGAAAGAGAGCCCTTTTGGTGGAAAGAAAAAAAATACGAATGGCCTGTTGTTGCACCACAAACCGGGAAAGTAGAACGTTCCAATCCTGTTCCTTTTAAAGGTACTACACAAAAAAGAAATTTATCCTTTATTGACAATTTTGAAAGCAGTAATTTAAAACTTGATTGGAACTTTAGAAGGGTTCCTTTACCAAATACTTTCTCTTTAAGTGCTAGAAAAGACCATTTAAGATTGTATACGAATCCAAATACTATCCAGGAACGTGGTAGAGCAAGCTTAATTGGTTTTAGGCAAACTGAAACTGATTTTGAGTTTCAAGCAAAAATGAGTTTCAAGCCTAAGTCCAATAATTCCGAAGCAGGTATAAGTCTCTTTCAAAAAGACGATAACTATTTTACGCTTACTGTAATTAAAGAAGATAAGGAATTCAAGCTTCAATTAAAACTAGCTGAGCCAAATGCTGAACCTATTATCCTGAAAAAACAAGCGATTCCTAACTACACTGGAGAAATAACATTTAATGTTAAATCAGAAAACTACGGATATTCATTTTACTACTCTTTAGATGGAACTGAGTTCAACCTCTTTGAGAAAACTAAATCTAATCATATTTTGAGTAAAAAATACACAGGAGCTTATTTAGGAATTTATACTACGAGTAGTGGAATAAACTCAAGAGATTATGTTGATTTTGATTGGGTGAGATACAAAGGATTTGAAAAAATACAAAAATAACATACCAAAACATTGTATAAACGTCATGCGGGCTAAAATGCTAAATTTAAGGGATATGCTCAAAGGAGTTTTGTTGAGATTATCATTAGTTAGCAGAAATGCGCTATCAAATTCCTAACCAAAAACTATTTAAATCTAAAATATAGCAATGAGACTATTCCTTCTAACCTATATATTCATGAGCTTCTTTTGTTTTGCTACCGCTCAATCTCTTCCGGAAAGCCTTTATCCACCTGATACCTTAGCTATTAGCCATCACTCCGCATGGACAAAAACTCATTACCATGAAAAAATAAAGGAGTTTAAAAAAAATCCTTTAACCATGGGGGATATCGTTTTCTTGGGCAACAGCATTACTGAGCAGGGCAGTGACTGGGGTAAACGCTTAGGCTGGAGTAGTAATGTAAAAAATCGGGGCATTTCAGGAGATGTAAGTGAGGGAGTTTTAAAGAGACTCGATGAGATAACCTATGTGAAGCCAAAAGCCATTTTTTTACTTATTGGGATAAATGATATCTTCAACGACTCTACTACGCCAGAGTATGTTGCCGGAAATATAATTGCTATTGCTAAAAACATTCGTAGAGCGTCACCAAACACCAAATTGTTTGTACAAACCGTATTGCCCAGTGCAACCCGTGCTATAAAAGAAAAAATTCAGCAAACTAATTCGCTTCTGAAAGAAAAAGCAGGGCAAAAAATCTACATCCTGCTTAATATTCACCCCTTATTTACGGATGGAGAGGGCCTTATGAAAAAAGATTACACCACCGATGGCACACACTTAAATGAAAATGGATATGCAGTTTGGGTAAATTATTTAAAGAAAAAATTGCCAAATTTTGATCATTAAAATTGGTTTTTAATAGATTTAAATGACGTCAACGAGCCAAAACTCTTAATCGGCGGAAGTTAACAAGGAAACTGAATTTGGACTGCAATACTCTATACTAAAAAGTACCACCAAACTAAAAAATAAACATGATTTAAAACCTCATTATACCCTACTCGATTGAGATGCGTATAGAAAGGCTACCATTCAAAAAATTAGACTTTACTGACGCCTAAATGAAATTAGCCCCTATCTTTATAAAAAAACATCAGCATGAAAAAAATCATCATCATATGTATCGGCCTCATCAGCATGGCCGGCATAGCCAAGTCACAAACACTTCGCTTACCAGCAGCTAGTACTGCGCAATCTGTTCAACAAGATTTTGGATTGAGCAGCATCAAGCTTACCTACTCTAGGCCAAATGTGAAAGGCCGCAAAATTTTCGGAACGCTCATTCCTTTTGGGCAGGTATGGCGCACAGGTGCAAACGCTCCGAGCAAGCTTACTTTTGGCGATGATGTGATGCTGGAAGGAAAATTGGTTCCTGCGGGAGAATATGCCTTGTACAGCATTCCTGACAAAGATGAATGGACCATTATTTTAAGCAAGAATACCAAACTTTGGGGAGCCATGGGTTACCAAGAAACGGATGATTTGTTGAGAGTAACGGTAAAACCTGTAGCCTTAAATAAGCCTGTAGAGAGCTTTAGCATTGGCTTTGAACGAGTGATGGCCAATAGCTGCGAACTGCAGTTAATGTGGGACAAAACCTTGGTGCCGGTTAAAATTACTACCGATGTGGATGCTAAAATAATGGCTGGTATTGATGCAGCCATGCAAGGTACCTCTAAACCTTTTTATCAAGCTGCTACCTATTATTTTGATACCAACAAAGACCTCAACAAAGCGTATGAATGGATACAGGAAGCTACTTTGGCTAATCCGAAAGCGTATTGGATGGAACATTTGAAGGCTAAAATTGAACTGAAAATGGGTTTAAAAGCAGAAGCTATAGAATCTGCAAAGCGTTCTAGTACGTTAGCCGAAGCAGAGAAAAATCAGGATTACGTGGTGTTGAACCAACAATTAATTACTGAAGCGCAAAAAAAATAGTACGATACGCATTATTCCTGAAACTGCTGCCCGAAGTTCACCAAAAACAATTCGGTGGTGCTACGGGTAATGGCGGTATAAAGCCAGCGTAAAAACTCGGTGTTAACGAGTTCTTCAGTGAGGTAGCCTTGGTCTATAAACACCGCATTCCACTGCCCACCTTGGGCTTTATGGCAGGTTACGGCATAGGCAAATTTTATTTGCAGGGCATTAAAATAGGGGTCTTCTTTTATGGCTTTTAGGCGCTGGGCTTTGCTAGCAATGTGCGCATAATCTGCCGATACAGCTTCGTAAAGGCGTTTATTATCGGTGTAGGAAAGATTTGGCGTTTCGGTGTAAAGCGTATCTAGCATCACTTTGCAATTAAGCGGCTCTTCATCCGGATAATCCAAAAACTCCAACACCACATCGGCAAAGCGGAAGCCAAATTGCTCGGAAATAGATTTTACTTTCCGAATCTTAGCAATATCGCCATTGGCTATAAAATTGCCTTTTTTCTCTTCGTCGGCCAACCAAAAATAGTTGTTGCGCACCACCATGATGTAATCGCCACCGCTGAGTTCTTCTTCTCGATACAAAATACGGTTGCGAATATTTTGGTTGTAATTATTGGCGCCCTTATTGGATCGGCAAATCACCAGGGTATTTTCTATACCAAACTTATCGTAAGCATAGGATAAGCCTTCAATGAGGCGTTCGCCGGTCATGTGAAATAAATCGGCATAGCCTTTGGCCGAAAGTACGGGTACTTGGTCCTTTTCTTGCCTGATGTATTCACGCAATTGGGTGGCATGGTACAAAATACCCGAACTTTTTTCTTGGCGCACCACATCGGTGAGCTCGGTTTGATAGACCGATAAGTCGTATTTATCTTTTAAATAGTTAGCGTCTAGTGCAGGACTTTCGGTAGAGCCCACGGGCGGCAGCTGAGCGGTATCGCCCACTAAAATGAGTTTGCAGGGATGGGTATCGTACACAAAGCGGATTAAATCTTCCAATAATCCGGAGCGGCTGTAATCGGTGGAGTCATCGGAAATCATGGAGGCCTCATCGACCACAAAAATGGTATTGGCTAAGGTATTTTGCCCTAAGCTAAACTGCATATCGTGGCTTATAGCCGATTTTTTACGGTAAATGCGCCTGTGAATGGTGCTTGCTTTTTTAGAAGAATAGCTGCTCATTACTTTGGCGGCCCTACCCGTGGGCGCCAACAACACCGATTTAAAATTAAATTTGGGCAATACGTTCACCAAGGCACTAATGAGCGTGGTTTTACCCGTACCAGCATAGCCTTTAAGCACCAAACAGGCTTTTTCTTCGGGTGCATGAATAAATCGCTCCAACAAAACAAAGGCTTCTTCCTGCTGTGCAGTAGGAATATTGCCCAATTCTTGGTGCATTAGGGTGAGAAAGCTACTCATGTTTCAAAAATGCGCAATTGCTTTGATGTTCTCATGCTAAAAAAAATTTACATTTGTTGAAGATGATGCAAACCACCAAAATACAAGATCCTTCTTTTCAAACACAACACTCGGGTAAATGCGATTTGTTGCTAGAGCTTTTGCCCAATACGCTCCACTATGCCGTATTGGATATTGGCCAAGATCAATTAAAAATTGTAGGCGAAGCAGCCAATTTTGCCGCCTTTGCCAAAGAAGATGTGTTGGCTAGTTTCTACTACCGCAAAGTAAAAGTGGCGGTGCATACCAGCAAATTCACCTACATTCCCGAAGACTTATTTGAAACAGCACATTTAGCGTCTTATGGCAAGTTTATTCAGGCCAACGAAGATGAGGATATATTGACACAAGTAATTAAGGCGGCCAAATGCGTGGTGGTTTTTGCGGTAGAAAAAACGGTGTTGACTGCGGTACACCAAGGCGTACATCAGCCACATTTTTACCATGCCTCTAGTCCGCTTATTGAGGCGGCCTGCAAATTCAATAAAAAAGAAGAAGGCGGATCTATTGCCTTAAATTTTAGCGCCGATAGTTTTGATGCTACTTATTTAAAGGAAGATAAATTTCAATTTCACAACAGTTTTCCGGCCCGTACGCCCGATGAGTTTAACTACTTTTTATTGCAGTTGTTAGACACCTTAAAGCTAGATATGAAACAAACGGAATGGATCCTCTCTGGCGAAGCACAAATGGATTGGCTAGAACGCTTAAGCAAATACAGCAACACGCAGAAAAAAGCAGATAAAACAGCTTTTATTCGAGTTTCAGAAACTTTTTCTAGCTTGGCACCTGAGCAATATTACTTGCTAACAGCCTTAAGCCTATGCGAATAATTGGCGGCAAACTAAAAGGCTTGCGCTTGCAAGCTCCACAAAACTTACCGGTACGCCCCACAACCGATATGGCCAAAGAGGCCTTATTTAATATTTTACACAACCAATTCGATTTTGATGCCATTCGGGTACTCGATTTGTTTTCGGGCACCGGCAATATCAGTTTAGAATTTGCTTCGCGGATGGTACCCGAAGTACTTTCGGTAGATCGCGACCGCAATTGTGTGCACTTTTTAAAAACTACGGCACAAAAGCATCAGCTGGAGCAGATTAAAACTTACCAAGCCGATGTGTTTAAGTTTTTAGCATTAGAAACCGAACCCTTCGACCTCATCTTTGCCGATCCGCCCTACGATTTGCCTCAAATAAACCTCATTGCCGAAAAAGTATTTGAACGTAACTTGGTAAAAGCTGGCGGCTATTTAATTGTAGAACATCCGAGTATGAAAAAGCTCAGTCATCCGTTTTTTATAGAACAACGGGTATACGGTTCTTCTTCCTTCAGTTTTTTTGCGCCACCAACCGTTTTAAAATCCGATAAATAAACCTCAATTTAGTACTATGAAAATCGCACTTTTTCCAGGCTCTTTTGACCCGGTTACCAAAGCACACGTTGATATCCTCAAGCGTTCTATTTCGTTATTCGACAAGGTGGTTATTGGTATTGGCATAAATAGCACCAAGCAGGCTTTATTGTCCATTGAAGCTCGTAAAAAAATGCTAGAAGCAGTTTTTGCCGACGAACCCAAGGTGGAAATTCAAACCTATAGTGGCTTAACCGTTGATTTTTGCAAGCAACTAGGGGCTAACTACATGATTCGAGGCATTCGTACCGTATCTGATTTTGAATACGAAAAAGCCATTGCGCAAATGAACCATGCCTTGGTACCCGAAATTGAAAGCATTTTTATTGTGAGTAAACCGGGCTATTCATCCATCAGCTCTACCATTGTGCGTGATATTTTACGCAACAAAGGCGATATCAGCCAATTTGTACCCAAAGAAGTATTGGAGTTTATTTAAACTGCTCGTTTACCAAGTCTAAAATAAGCGGATAGCTATTCGCTTTTACCTCGGCTAACTGGTTTTTCAAGAGCCAACAAGCATCCGTAATATCTTCTTCCGCCTGCGGAATTAAGTCGGGCTTTCCGCTAACGGCCATGGCATACCAATAGGTTTTTTTAAACACCACCTTTTTCTTTAAACTATACAGGTGATAGGTTTCGGCCAGTAATTCATTTACCTCCCTTACCACTACCCCACACTCCTCTTCCACTTCCCTCTGGGCGGCTTCTATAGGGCTTTCACCAGCATCTATTTTGCCCTTTGGTAAATCCCATTTATCTCTTCGATAGATAAACAAACAAGCACCTTCATTGTTGTATACCAAGCCTCCAGCGGCTTCAATGTATTTAAAATGCTGCCTAGCTTTTTTTAAGAAAATTGCGGGATTAGCTACCACCAACACATAGCTCTGCGGAAGGCTTCCCGAGCATTTTTCTTGAAAAAAATTAGGTAAGCTAAAGCCCTTTTCTTCAAGTACTTGATAATTAAGCAGACCTTCGGGCAGCTCTTCGGCAACAATCAGTTTTACTTCGTTGAGATAAATTCTATACATTTGTGCTATGGTAAACCAGTTAGAAATAGAGCAGAAAATTGCAGAATCCCTTTTACAAATAAAAGCAATAAAATTACAACCTAGTAATCCGTTTACCTGGGCCTCTGGTTGGAAATCTCCCATTTACTGCGATAACCGCATTACCTTATCGCATCCCGGCATCAGAACCTATATTCGTCAGAAATTAACGGTCCTTATTCAAGATCAATTTGGCACGGTAGATTGTATTGCCGGTGTAGCCACTGCCGGAATTCCGCAAGGAGTTTTGGTTGCGCAAGAATTAGGGTTACCTTTTATTTATGTACGAGCTAAAGCAAAAGAGCACGGTACCGGTAGCTTAATTGAAGGAGAAGTAGTAAAAGGGCAACGGGTAGTGGTTATTGAAGATTTAATTTCTACCGGAAAAAGTAGCTTACAAGCCGTGCATGCTCTACGAGATGCTGGCTGCGTAGTGGCTGGGCTTGCCGCCATTTTTACCTATGGTTTTGAAAAAGCCGATGAAAGCTTTAAAGAAGCCAAATGCCCTTACTTTACCTTATCCAATTACTCGGCGCTTATTAGCTATGCCGCCGAACACCAAATGATAAAGCCCGAAGACCTGAAACTATTGGAAGATTGGCGCATAAAACCCGAAACCTGGGGGAAATAAATTAATAAGCATGAATACGAGCATCACCAGCACTGTTACACTAAACAAACCCATTGCAGAAGTCTATACATTTTTGGCCGATTTAAACAATCACCAACAATTAATGCCCGAGAATATTTACAATTGGTCTTCCACTTCCGATGAAGCTGCCTTTACCATTCAAAACATGGCAAAATTGGCTATCAAAGTGACTAGCCGCATTCCCAATGAAGAAATTGTGGCTATCCCATCCGCCGAGGCCCCTTTTGATTTAGAGTTGAAATGGGAACTAAAAGATTTGGAGAACGGTACAACCGAAGCTACCCACACCATTTCGGCAGAATTAAACATGATGTTGAAAATGTTGGCCAGCGGCCCATTACAACAACTAGCCGATCATCAAACAGCCAAGCTAAAAGCACTATTTTCTTAGGTCTAAGTTCGTTAAAAAGAGTCATTCAGAAATGAATTATCAAAAACCATTTTAGCAGTTAAGGTTGATAAAGAAAGTAGCACAAAATTGGATCTTAAAAACAATCAATTTGTGTTTACCAACGTTAAATAATTTATATTGAAGCGAATTAACCTACAAAAGATGAACAAATTAACTACCTATTGCCTAGCCCTACTGTTGGCTAGCCTTGGCATGGCTTGTCAACAAAAAAATAAAACTACCATCAAAACTTCTGATGCTTATTTGGTGAAAGATTTTGAACAAGACCCTGATTTTCCGGCAGGCATGGAAGAACTGCAAATGCCTTCGGGTGGTGTAAAAATTTATGGTTTAGAGTATTTGGCAAACGGCCCTGGGCCTCACCCCACTTTGGTGTTTTTACATGGCAATCCCGGCAACGAGCGTAATTTAGATATTGCCCAAAACCTGCGAAAAACCGGAGGCTACAACGTGGTATATTTCGATTTTAGAGGAAGTTGGGGTAGCAAAGGTGATTTTACGTTTGAAAATAACATTGCCGATACCAAAGCGGTAATTGATTACTTAACCGCCGAAGAAAACGCGGAACGTTTACGCATAGATACTTCAAAAATTGCGCTTTTTGGGCACAATACGGGTGGCGCCATTGCCCTTATTGCAGGTATAAATGATCCGAGAATAAAAGGAGTTGCAACCTTATCACTTTTCAATCCCCATCGAATCATCAATAGCCCATCGGGCACTGCCAACCTGAGTAGTATGAAAGAATACCTTTCTACCTTGGATATGCTCAATATTAACCCCGACTATTTTTTGAAAGAAATGCTAGCCAATGTAGAACGCTATAATCTAGAAGAAATCATAAAAAGTAGTACCAAACCCATTCTAGTGGTCGATGAACACGAATCGAACAATTACTTGAGTTCCCTAGAAAAAGGTGAAAAATTAGAATATGAAATTTGGGATACGGATATTACCTTTAGCAACAAAAGAACCGCCCTTACTCGAAGATTAAAAGATTGGCTCGACACTAGAATTACAGACCCCACACCCATTGAACCTAAAAAGAGAAAATAAAAGCATGCGTTTTACCTTTTTAATTTTTACCGCTATTGCTTTTTTAGCCTGCAATAACACTTCTATTAAACAAAGCGAACACCAACCCGCCACAAAAAAACCCACTGCCACCGCTCCAGAAATATTAGCCAAAAAGCAAGTGCCTATTTTGTGCTATCACCAAATCAGGGCTTGGAGAGCCGCCGATTCCGAAAGCACCAAAGATTATGTGGTGGCTCCTGAAACCTTTAAAGAACATATCAAAATGCTAGCAGATAGCGGTTACCATACTATTTTGCCCGATGAATTGCTTGCCTATTTAAGCACTGGAGCAAAATTACCAGCAAAACCCATCATGCTTACTTTTGATGACACCGATGTGGAACAATTCACCTTAGCCGCACCCGAATTAAAAAAATATGACTTTAAAGGCGTTTTTTTTATCATGACCGTTTCTATTGGCCGACCTCGATATATGAGTAGCGACCAAATAAAATCCTTAAGCGATGCTGGGCATGTGATTGCTTCGCACACTTGGGATCATCAGAATTTTAAAAAATACACCGCCGAAGATTGGATAGCACAAGTGGATAAACCTACTAAGCGCTTAGAAGAAATTACCGGTAAAAAAAATTACCTATTTTGCCTACCCATTTGGCTTGTGGAATGCCGATGGAATCCCAGAACTTAAAAAAAGACGGTTTAAAGCCGCTTTTCAATTATCCGCCAAACGTGATGAAAAAGAGCCGCTCTATACCATTCGCAGAAATATTGCTAGCGGCAAGTGGAATGCAAAAACCTTGCACCGTATCATGATAAACAATTTTTAAGTCAGCTAGTTTTACGAAACGTGTATTATAAGCGAATAAAATGCGTAATTTTGCGGCTTATTTAGGCATAATATGATTACAGTATCTAACCTTTCCTTGCGCTACGGCAAACGCACACTTTTTGAAGATGTAAACCTCAAATTTACGCCAGGCAATTGCTATGGAATAATTGGCGCCAATGGTGCCGGAAAATCAACCTTCTTAAAAATTCTATCGGGCGAAATTGATCCTAGCAGCGGTTCGGTAAGTTTTACTCCTGGCGAACGCATGGCGGTATTGAAACAAAATCACTACGAGTTTGATGAATTCACGGTGATTGAAACCGTGATGATGGGGCATAAAGAAATGTATGCCGTAATGAAAGAAAAAGATGCCTTATACACCAAAGAAGATTTTACAGATAAGGATGGCGAACGAGCTGGCGAATTAGAAACCTTATTTGCGGAAATGGATGGCTGGAATGCCGAAAGCAATGCCGCTACCCTACTCAGTAACCTTGGCATTGGCGAAGATTTACACTATAAACTTTTAAATGAATTAGACGGTACACAAAAAGTACGTGTATTATTAGCCCAAGCCTTATTTGGCAAACCCGATATTTTATTACTAGATGAGCCAACCAACGATTTGGACATTCAGACCATTGCTTGGTTAGAAGATTTTTTAGCCGGATACGAAGCTATTGTATTGGTAGTATCGCACGATAGACACTTTTTAGACACCGTTTGTACCCACGTGGCCGATATCGATTTTGGTAAACTTAATATCTATACCGGTAACTATAGTTTCTGGTACGAATCGAGTCAATTGGCCACCCGTCAGCGTTCAGACCAGAACAAGAAGATGGAAGATAAGGTGAAAGAATTGCAAGAATTCATCCGCCGCTTTAGCGCTAACGCTTCTAAATCAAAACAAGCAACTAGCCGTAAAAAAGCATTAGACAAGATTAATATCGAAGAAATTCAGCCTTCGAACCGTAAATACCCGGCTATTTTATTCAATAACCACCAAGGCCGTGAAGCCGGCGATCAAATTCTACAAGTAGAAAAATTAAGCAAAAGTCTCAATGGCGAAGTGCTATTTTCGGATGTAAGTTTTATGGTAAATAAAGGCGATAAAATTGCGGTGCTTTCTGAAAACAGCTTAGCCACCAACGCATTCTACCAAATTTTAACCGGTCGCGATACCGATTTTAGTGGCGATTTTAAATGGGGAGTAACCATTAATGTGGGTGAAATTCCAAACGATAATTCGGACTATTTTGCAGGTAAAGACGAAAACCTAATTGATTGGTTGCGTGAATACTCAGAAGGAGAAAAAGACGAGCAGTTTATCCGTAGTTTTTTAGGCCGGATGCTATTCTCGGGCGAAGAAGTATTGAAAAAATGCTCGGTACTATCTGGGGGTGAAAAAATGCGTTGTATGTTTTCTCGAATGATGTTGCAACAAGCCAACCTCTTGCTATTTGACGAACCAACCAACCACTTAGATTTGGAATCTATTACCGCATTAAACAACGGTATGGACGATTTCAAAGGCACCATTCTGTTCACTTCACGAGATCATGAGTTAACACAAACCGTGGCCAATAGAATTATTGAAATCACACCAAAAGGCATTATTGATAAACTTATGCCTTACGATGAATACATTGCCAGCGATGTTATTAAAGAACAACGCAAAGCGATGTACAAATAAAAAAAGCCCCGAGAAACCTCGGGGCTTTTTTGTTAAACGAAGACATCCTTCTTAGTGACCTGCTTGGCCATCAATGCCATGCGCATGACCGTGTGCCAACTCATCGGCAGTAGCTTCTCTTACGGAAATTATAGCGCCTGTAAAATGTAAGTCTTTACCCGCCATCGGATGATTTAAATCAACCGTAACTAGAGTTTCGCTAATAGCGGTAACTAGAGCTCTAAATTGATGACCTTGGTTATCTTGTAAAGGCAAAATAGCACCTACTGCTGGTTTTTCCATATCGCCAAACATATCTAATGGCAATTCGGTAATAGCCGAAGGATCTTTTTCGCCATAGCCGTCGGCAGCAGAAAGTTCGAAACCATAAGTGGCTCCGGCTGCTAATCCGTTTAAATATTCTTCAAATTTGGGAAGCATCATACCCAATCCATATAAAAATACAAGTGGGTTTTCTTCTGTAGCTTTTTCTACAAATACTCTTTCGCCGTTTTCGGTGGTGTGCAATTCGTAGGTAAGGGCAACTACGCTGTTTGGTTTAATCGTCATTTTTAAAAAATTGGGAGACCAACGGGTCTCGGTGGTTAATGAATGTATGTTAAGGCTTCGGCAACCGCCGTTACCGGAAGTTGACAGGTGTTGTTGTGGCAAACAAAAATTCTGGTTTGCGTGCCCCACTTATCCTGCAACAAAGGTAAACTTCCTTTGCTTCCGCCCAATAAAATTTTATTAGGAATGTGAAATTTGTCAATTTCTTGACGCTTCTGCAAACTCTCAGGGCCAGTTATGGCTAGTTCATACACACCAAAAACTTCATTTAAAAGCAAAGAAGCCCAATTAGAATAGGCGGAGCCGTAATTTTTTATCTGTGGATGCACATTGCGTAACAACTGCTCCGAAAGCTCTACGTAAACCTTGTTCTGATAGAGCTTACCAAGTTTTGCCAAATTATAAGCCATTACTGAGTTGGCGCTCGGAATCACATTGTCCATAATTTCGTGTTTACGGGCAATTAGGGTTTCACCACTATCGGAAGTGTAGAAAAACATGCCACTGGCTTCATCGTAAAAGTGAGCTACCACATAGTCGGTTAATTCTTTGGCTTGGTTTAACCAGTGCTCATCAAAAGTAGTTTCGTATAAGGCAATGAGCCCTTCTATCAATAAGGCATAATCATCTAAAAAGGCGGTAATAGTAGCTTTATTTGCTTTAAAGTTTCGGTATAAAGAACCATCGATAGCCCGCATATTTTTTAGCAAAAAATGAGCATTCTTAAGGGCCATTTGTAAAAATCGATCTTCATCAAATACCCGATAGGCGTCAGTTAAGGCCTTTAAAGTTAAGCCATTCCAGGCGGTTAAAATTTTATCATCCAATCCCGGTCGAATGCGTTTTTCGCGGTACTGAAATACTTTTTTCTTGGCTATTTCTAAGCGTAAATAAAGCTCTTCTACGCTCAGATTAAATGCCTTGGCTAATTTTACATCCGATTCTTTTCGGCACAGAATATTTGTATGTTCTTCATCCCAATTGCCTAGATCTGTGAGGTTATAATAGGTGCAAAACACGGCCGATTCATCGCCCAATAATTTATCAATTTCTGCTTTAGCAAAGGTATAAAACTTTCCCTCAATGCCTTCACTATCGGCATCTAAAGCTGCATAAAAGCCACCCGAAGAATCACTCATTTCTCTACCTAACCAATCAATGGTTTCGTACACCACATTACGATAGAGCGGCAAGGGTTCTTGCTGATAGGCTTCGGCATATAAACTCACCAATTGGGCATTGTCATACAGCATCTTCTCGAAGTGCGGCACATGCCATTTAGCATCTACCGAGTAGCGGGCAAAGCCTCCTCCTAATTGATCGTAAATACCACCAAAAGCCATTTTTTGCAAGGTAAAATGTGTAATGGCATCTGCTTGTTCGTTGCCCATTAGTTTCGCATACCGAAGCATAAAGGTCCAATTACTTGGTAAGGGAAATTTGGGTGATCGGGTATAGCCTCCTTCGGTCCAATCAAATTGACTGGCCCAAGGTTCGTAAATTTCGTTAAGATCTTCTTGAGTATAGGTTTTTTGCTCCGATAAAAAGGTTATTTTTTCACTTTTGCGGATGCCTTCGGTGAGCTTATTGGCATAATTTTCGGCTTCTTTGGGCTTTTCAGTCCAAAAGGATGCCAAATTTAGTAAGAGCTTTTTCCAATCTTCTTTTTTAAAATAGGTACCTCCGTAAATGGGACGTTGATCGGGCAAACAGATACAATTTAAAGGCCAACCACCAGATCCAGTCATTAATTGTACGGCTAACATGTAAACTTGGTCTATATCTGGCCGCTCCTCTCGGTCAATTTTAATACACAAAAAATGTTCGTTCATGATGTCGGCCACGGCCTCATCTTCAAAACTTTCGTGCTCCATTACATGGCACCAATGACAGGCAGAATAGCCTATGCTCACTAAAATGAGTTTATTTTCTGCCTTCGCTTTATCCAAAGCCTCGGCCCCCCAGGGGTACCAATCAACCGGATTATGCGCATGCTGCAGTAAATACGGCGACGTTTCGTGAATAAGCGAATTGGGCATACTTATTTACTCAGTTCAGCAAAATATTTATGAAACAAGGGAATGGTTTCAATGCCTTTGTAGTAATTCGCTAAATCGTATTTTTCGTTTGGCGAATGTAGGTTATCGCTATCTAAACCAAAACCCATAAGTACAGTTTTAATGCCCAATTCTTTTTCAAATAATGCTACAATGGGAATACTGCCACCACCACGGGTAGGAATTGGATCCTTACTGAATGATTCGCTAATGGCTTTTTGTGCGGCACGGTACGCCACGCTATCGGTTGGGGTTACCACAGGTTCGCCACCGTGGTGCGCACTTACTTTAACCTTCACATAAGTAGGTGCAATTTTTTGGAAATGCTCGGTAAATAATTGTGTTATTTTATCAGATTGTTGGTTAGGTACCAAACGCATAGAAATTTTTGCGGAAGCTTTAGATGGCAAAACGGTTTTGGCACCTTCGCCGGTATATCCACCCCAAATACCATTTACTTCTAGGGTTGGTCGGGTACCGGTACGTTCTAAGGTAGTGTAGCCTTTTTCACCCCAAACATCGTTTACACCAAGGTCTTTTTTATACGTTTCTAAATCAAATGGAGCCATATTTAAGGCTGTTCTATCGGCTTCACTTAAGGGCAAAACATCGTCGTAAAAGCCAGGTATGGTGATGTGATTGTGTTCATCATGTAAAGAGGCAATGAGTTGGCACAAAATAGTAGCCGGGTTGGCTACGGCACCGCCGTATACCCCAGAATGTAAATCGCGGTTAGGGCCTACTACCTCCACTTCTAAATAAGATAAACCTCTCAATCCTGTTTCCAATGATGGGTTCTCCATGCTCAACATCGAGGTATCAGAAATGAGCACTACATCCGATTTTAATTTCTGTTTATTGGCTTGTACAAATAGACCTAAATTATTAGAACCTACCTCTTCTTCGCCCTCTATCATGAACTTAATATTGCAGGGAAGGGTATCCGTTTGCATCATCAGTTCAAATGCTTTTACATGCATGTAAAATTGTCCTTTATCGTCACAAGCACCACGTGCATAAATTTTCTCATCACGAATGGTGGGTTCAAATGGTGGTGTATGCCACAATTCCAAGGGATCGGCAGGTTGTACATCGTAATGGCCATAAACCAATACGGTAGGTTTAGCAGGATCTATTATTTTTTCGCCATACACAATCGGGTAACCCGCAGTAGGGCAAACTTCTACCTTATCGGCACCGGCATCTGTAAGCTTTCGGGCTACAAAATCGGCGGTTTTTAATACTTCTGTTTTATACGCAGGGTCTGCACTCACCGATGGGAAACGCAATAATTCGAATAATTCGTCTAAAAAGCGTTGTTTATTCTGGGCAACATAGTTTTTTATAGTTTCCATAGCCTGTTTTGTTTGGTACAAATATATTAAATACCACCGAAGGATTTAGCTGGCTAAACGGGCTTTTAGAAATAAAAAAACGAGGGTAAAAATTACCATCGTTTTCGCATCAATGAAATAGGTAGAGGCATTAATCACCCATACCCAAATCACGCTTGTCACCTCCATTGGTTAATGTGGAGTTGTTCGATTTTGTGGGTTGCACACTGTTGTCTTTTTTGCAGGAAACCATTCCAATGAATCCTAGAACTAGTAGAGAAAATAAGATTTTTTTCATGAGAATTTAATTTTAAAGTGAATTTTTAATTTTTAGTTATATTATTATCAAATATATAGAATAATAACTATATATAGTTAATTTTATTACCTAATAATTATAATGATTTGATTTTGAACTTAATAATTTTTTGTAAAAAGAATTAAATTATTTTTGAATGAAAATATATGAGAGATATTTCTTATAATTGTTGTAAATAGATAATTAATTTATTCATTGAATAATTATTTTTCCAAAATGATTCAAAAAATTAAATCCGCAGTACAGATAGCAGCTATCTTTTGCGCAATATGGGGTGTTGGACTACCTCATGCCCATGCCATTCAAATCACTACCAATCCTGCAGATAGCAGCGTGGTAGATACGCTGAACAAACGTGCCTTTACTAATAGGCTAAAGAATTCGGAACTGAGTCTCGAAGGGGCAAAAAAAGCATTGGCCATGGCAAAACAACTACATTATACCAAAGGAGAAGCCGAAGCCTACCGCATGATGGGTTTAGCAACCTATTATTTGTTTGAAACAGAAAAAAGCATCAGCTACTACTTAAAGTCACTACAGCTTTTTGTAGCAAGTAAAAACAAAGCTGGGCAAGCAAAAGTCTTAAACAATATAGGTGGGCTATATTCTCAAACAGATTACACAAAAGCTTCGGGATATTTCAATCGAGCGCTTAAACTGGCTCTACCTTTAAGAGATACAGGAATGCTTGCAAACATCTATTTAAATATGGGCAACATTAATGTTAGAACAAAACGCCACGTTCAAGCCTTAGATGATTATATCAAAGCAGAAAAAATGTTTTCGGCAGTGGGCGACAAAACAGGCATAGTACATAGTTTGCAAAATTGTGGGAAGATTTTTTTAGACCGCAGCATGTTTGATCAAGCAGAAAATTTTTTAGTTAAAGCATATAAATTAGCAAAAGAAGAGGATCTTAGCGAATCTATTGCTAGCATAAACCTAAGTTTAGCAAGCATATATATTGCAAAGAAAAATTACACTGCAGCAGGAAAATACCTCATGGAGGGCATGCGCCTAGCAAAAGAAACCCACGATGAGAAGATGGTTAATGATTTTAATCATACCTATTATGAATTGGAGGCTAAACGCAAAAATTACGGTAATGCACTACACTTTTTGCAACTCGTATATAAACAAGACAGTGTGAATTTTCGAAAAAATGAAACTGCAAAAATCGATTTAATTGTAGATCAATCGCACAAAAATGAACTGATACGAAAAAACGAATTGTACAGAGTGAAGCAAGAAAAGAAAAACATCATTCTAGTGTTTTCACTTATAATTACTGGCTTACTGTTTATTCTCATTATTTTATTGGTTAGAAGTGTGCGCCAAAAAAATAGAGCTAATGAAGAACTTCTCTATTTGAACGAGGAAATTAATTCGCAAAAAAATCAGCTACTGGTAATAAATAAACACTTGAAAGGTTTGGTGAACGAAAAATCTAAGCTTGATAAAATAAATGCCATAAAAATTAACGAACTAAGCACACACCTCCCTCACGATGTACGTGGACCCTTAAGTACGTTAAAAACGATTATAGAGCTTGATGATGAAAAAATGATTTCGCACAAAGAATTGGTACGGAATTTAAAAATTTGTGTTGAAGTACTAGAAATAAAAATTAAACGAATTAACGACCTATTGGCTAACCCCAAGGCCAAACCATTTTACGATGATTGAGTTGCTTAAACTTTTGAACATTCCTATCAAGTATGGGGCTTGTTTCCTAATTTAGCGCTTTCATAAACCCGAACAATTTTGGATTATTTAAACGGACTCAACCCCTCTCAAAAATCAGCTGTAGAGCAAACCGAAGGACCTGTAATGATTGTTGCCGGTGCCGGATCTGGGAAAACCAGAGTAATTACCTACCGAGTGGCGCATTTAATTACAAAAGGTATAGATCCATTTAACATACTTGTACTCACTTTTACGAATAAGGCGGCCAAAAGCATGCAAGAGCGCATATTTAAGGTTGTTGGCCCCGAAGCTAAAAATTGCTGGATGGGTACCTTCCATGCTGTTTTTGCTAAAATTTTACGTGTAGAAGCCGGTAAAATAGGCTACCCAACAAATTTTACTATTTACGATACCGACGATAGCAAAAGTTTAATCCGTAGTATTCTTAAAGAATTACAGCTTGACGATAAACTGTACAATGCCAACTTCGTTTACAATCGCATTTCAAACGCCAAAAACAACCTCATTTCTTCTGCAGAATATGTACAAAGCGAACACATACTAAGTGAAGACCGTGCAACCGGAAGAGGGCAATTGGGAGAAATATACCAAGCCTATACACAACGTTGTTTTAAGGCAGGTGCTATGGACTTTGATGATTTACTTTTTAAAACCAATGTGTTGCTAAAAGAACACCCCGATGTGTTGTACAAATACCAAAATAGGTTCAAATACATTATGGTAGATGAGTATCAGGATACCAACTTTTCTCAATACCTTATTGTTAAAAAATTAGCGGCCATTACCGAAAATATTTGTGTAGTAGGCGATGATGCACAAAGTATTTACGCTTTTAGAGGGGCCAACATTCAAAACATTTTAAATTTTGAAAAAGATTACCCGGATTTAAACGTATTTAAGCTGGAACAGAACTACCGCTCCACCCAAAATATTGTAGAAGTAGCAAATAGTGTGATTGCTAACAATAAAAATCAGCTTCAAAAAACGGTATTTTCAGAAAAAGAACAAGGGGAAAAAATAAAAGTTTTGAGAGCTTTTAGCGATAACGAGGAGGGGAAAATTGTTGCCGAAAATATTGCCCAAACACATGCCTCAGAAGGCTTGAACTACCGAAAATTTGCCATCCTCTACCGCACCAATGCACAATCAAGGGCAATGGAAGAAGCGCTTCGGAAATTAGGAATACCATATAAAATATATGGCGGACAGTCCTTTTACCAACGAAAAGAGATAAAAGACCTGATTGCCTATTTCCGTTTAACATTTAACCCCAATGATGAGGAGGCGCTAAAACGGGTAATCAATTACCCCCGAAGAGGAATTGGCGAAACTAGCATAGAGCGTGTTATCGTGGCTGCCGATAAACATCAGAAAACACTTTGGGAAATTATAACGAATGTAGGCACGTATTTAGATGGCCGAAGTGCTACCCCTATTGCTAATTTTGCGCTACTAATCCAGAGTTTTCAGGCACTGGCAAAAAACAATACCGCATACGATACCGCCCTGCATATTGCGCAACACAGTGCTCTACTCAAAGAACTTTATGAAGATAAATCGGTAGAAGGATTAAGTAGATATGAGAATATTCAGGAACTTTTAAATGGAATAAAAGAGTTTAGCGACCGAGAAGACATTGAAGAACGGGGCCTTGACATTTTTATGCAAGACATTGCCCTCTTAACAAACGACGATAAGGATAAAGACCCCAATGCGGATACCGTTTCGCTCATGACCATACACTCGGCAAAAGGCTTAGAATTTAGTCAGGTCTATGTGGTTGGTCTAGAAGAAAATTTGTTTCCTTCGCAATTGTCGTTAAACTCTAGAACCGATTTAGAAGAAGAGCGCCGGCTTTTTTATGTGGCCATTACCCGAGCAGAGAAGAAACTCACCTTAAGCTATGCCACCTCAAGGTACCGTTGGGGTAGCTTAACCAATTGCGAACCAAGTCGCTTCATCGAAGAAATAGCTCCACAATACCTAGATTTAGATTTCAAAGTTGTTCAAAAATCTAATCAGCACGCTTTTTTTGATGATGAACGGAATAATTGGAAACAAAATGATAGTTATTCTAAGCCTAAGCCTGCAAGTACACCAAGCTTTAAAAGTAAATCTATTTTACCCAAAGCACATGTACCTAGCGAAGGCTTTAGCCCTTCGGATACTAGCGGTTTGCAAGTAGGCATGGAAGTAGAACACGAACGTTTTGGCTTCGGGAAAGTGGTTCATATGGAAGGAAATAAGCCCGACCTAAAGGCCACCATTTTTTTCAAAGAATTGGGGCAAAAGCAATTGCTTTTAAAATTTGCCAAGCTACGTATTATTGGCTAAGACCTTCTTTGTACTTGGCTAAGGCCTGCTCTATAATATCGTGGAACTCGGCTTTACCAAATTTATATCGTATTGGTATGGCTGGTTGACCAACTTATCTGGTGTAATAAATGAATAAGAATTAAACCTGATGATTATTTAGCGTATATTTACAAGCATTAAAAACTCCGTAGCATACGGAATAGTTACACATATGACATTTGATTACAACAGCACCCGGAAAAAATTAATCCTTTCAGAATATGGACGTAATGTTCAAAATATGGTAGGCTTCATCTGCGATTTGCCTACCAAGGAAGAACGCAACCAATATGCACAAGTGGTTATTGATTTGATGGGATTTCTAAATCCGCATTTACGCGATGTGGCTGATTTTAAACATAAATTATGGGATCATTTACACATCATTTCTGATTTTAAGATTGATGTAGATTCCCCCTACCCCAAACCATTACCAGAGGCCATTCATTTTAAACCAAAACCTCTAAATTA